>ENA-OQVM01001967-OQVM01001967.1-marine-metagenome-genome-assembly--contig:-NODE-1967-length-25337-cov-3.310095_pt1 | contig 25337 bp, 19 predicted proteins | sample MGYA00237776_ERZ505498 | MGnify/ENA primary metagenome ERZ505498 (study PRJEB26159, sample SAMN06265151) | marine metagenome | isolation source: Helgoland LTER site | place: Germany:Helgoland, sampling...
ACGGCCTTTATTTCGCCCTTCCGCTCAGAACGGCAAATGGTGCGGGATATGATGGCGCCGGGCGAATTCATCGAAATCTTCATCGACACGCCGCTCTCTGTCGCAGAAAGGCGAGATGTCAAAGGCCTGTATGCCAAAGCAAGAAGGGGCGAGCTCCCGAATTTTACTGGTGTCAGCAGCCCCTATGAGTCGCCAGAAAACGCTGAAATACGGCTAAACTCCGGCGAAGACTCAATAGAAGCGTGCGTCCAGCAAATCGTCGACTATCTGGGCAGCGAGTAGTCCCGGGTCCCGTCATCTCAATGGTATGCTGCCCGCGCCGTCAGTCCTCCTGACTGACGGTGCTAGCGTCTCTTGCGGGAACGGGTAGTGCCTTATTGCACAACCCTGTCGCCTCGGTTCACGGTTTAAGCACCTCGGCGGCAAGATTTTTTTATTCCCCCGTCAATCTCTTACAACCTGGTCACCCGGGTTCACGGTTTAAACGCCTCAGGGGCGAGGTTTCGTTATTCCCTGGTCAATTTCTTACAGCCCGGTCAGCTCGACTTACGGCTTGAGCGCTTTGTAAAGGCTCCTTCTTTCTTATAGCGGTATTATACAGTCATCTCTTCTGGTTATTCTTCCGAGGAATAAACAACTAACCAACTGTTCTAATCCACCCCCCCGTAATCCTTGTAGACTCTTTTAGCGCAAAGCTACCCACTGTGATCTTGACCGGCGTGGCGAAAGCGGGTTTTTAGGCATTTCGACCGAAGCGGAGAAATCCAGTTTTTAGTCATTCCGACCAAAGCGTAGAAATCTGACCCGAAGTGTCAAATATACAAGGATTCTTACAGTGACAGGCATACTCGACAAAAAAGATCTTGAAGCAAAAGCAGACGCGGTGGTTGAGCGTATCCAGACCTACCTGGACGAGGGGAAAAAAGTTTTCACCACCAGTTCCTTCCAGTCGCAAAGCCTGCCGCTACTTCATATGATCAGCCGTCTAGACGCTGACATTCCTGTTTACTACACCAACACAGGGTTCCTTTTCCCCGATACTGTTCGATTCGCAGACCAGCTAAAGCAGGACTTGGGTCTGAACCTTATTGCGCTTCGCCCTGATGCCCCCAAGATCAAACAACTGGATGCAGCGGGCCGATTTTTATATGCATCGGACCCCGACTACTGCTGTTACTTAAATAAGGTAAAGCCGCTTGAACCGATCCTGATGGAACACGATATCTGGATTAATGGCATCAGGGCAGACCAGAGTTCCGTGCGAGCGGCAATGGCTGAAGTGGAACCTGCTAACTATGGCTGCAGCCGCTTTCATCCGATGCTGGGCTGGGATTCCAAGATGGTTTACTACTACCGTAAATACCACGATCTTCCGGAGCACCCGTTGGAAGTGCAGGGCTACCTAAGTATTGGCTGCGAACCGTGTACGTCGAAAGCGCGTGAAGGCAATGAAAGAAATGCCCGCTGGTTTGGTATGAACAAAACCGAATGCGGCCTTAACACCACGCTTGTCGCGGGCGGTAATTAGTATGAAGGTCATGGTTACTGGGGGTGCAGGTTACATTGGCAACGAGCTTGTTTATCGTCTGTCCGCTGAACCCGGGATTAAGGACATTCTTGTCTATGACAATTTGTGTAAAGGTAACTACAACCTTTTTACTGGCCTAAGAAAAGTGCCGGGACGCAATGTCCGATTTTTTCGGGCGGACATCCTGGATTCAAGGAGCCTTCGTAAGCACATGGAAGGTATGGATGTTGTGATCCACCTTGCAGGTAAGGTTGAAACACCTTTTGCAGACCAGAACGCTCATGGCTTTGAGCAAACCAACCACTGGGGTACCGCGGAAGTGGTGTACGCAGCAGAGGAGGCAGGGGTAAAACGGTTGATGTACCTGAGCAGCCAGTCTGTCTATGGCCAAGGCGAAGTCAGCTCAACGGATCACCCGCGGGTACCGAGTAGTTATTACAGTATTTCGAAGATGCGCGGTGAAGATCACGTTATGCGCTTGATGGAAAAGCTTCCCGTGCAGCTTATTCGTTGTGCGAACGTTTATGGCTATTCCAAAAACCTTCGTGTGGAAACACCGATTAACCAGATGATATTTGATGCGCAGTTCACCAACCGGATTGCGATCCATGGCTCTCCCGAGCACACGCAGACCCACATTAGCGTTTATCGTCTGGTAGAGGTTATGGCCCGGATGGTCAAGCGTGAAATGGAATCTGACGTCTACAACCTGTCGCATCGTAAGATATCGTCTTTAGGTATGGTGGATGCATTGAAAGCGCTCTACCCGGACCTTGAAACCATTTTTGTCGACCAGCACATTCCTTTACACGACTTAACGATTGAATGTGACGAGCGACTGCAGACGATGTTGCCGGATGACACGAAGATGGAAGAGGATCTGGCGAAGTTCAAAGAACTCTTCACTTTCTAGTCAAAGAAGGTGCCCAGAACGGGCAGTCGTTAGTTTTCTGTCTGTGTAGATTCCGAATCTCTCGTCAATGGCGTAGGTTTCCACTATTATTGCTCCTCAACTTATTGAGGGTAGGAAATGGTGCTTTTGCCGTCAGCCGAACAGGACCAAAGATGAACGAATATCAACGTGATTATTTGGATCCAAAGCTTCAAGAACCTGATGAAGACGCGATAGACCTTGGTCACTATCTTCGGGTTCTATTGGGTGCCAGATGGGGCATCTTCAGTCTTGTATTAGCGGCGACTGTGTTCACATGGCTTGTCGGCACCAATATGACGAAGATTTATAGTGCGACAGCGACCCTTCTTATCGAAGATAAGGAAGTCAATATTGTCTCGATCGAAGAATTGTATGGCGTTGACCCTTCTCAAAAAGCTTTTTTCACGACGCAGTTACAAATCCTGAACTCCCGCCAGCTCGCAGAAAGGGTCGTCACGAAGCTGCAGCTTACAGAGCATCCTGAATTTGACCCATTGAAAAACGTAGGTTTTTTTGCGCCGCATAAGTGGCTGCCGTTTTTAAGTAAACCTTTGCCGCTTAGTGAAGCAGGGCAGTTCAGACGCACCGTGGGTATGTTTCAGCAAATGCGGAAGGTCTCTGCGGTTGCTGGCACACAAATAGTTAACATTTCCTATGAGGCAAGCGACCCGGAGTTGTCGTATCAGGTCGCTAATACTTTAGGTCGTGAATACATTAACAGTGATCTTGAGGCGCGGCTGGCACTGACCCAAACCGCCGCAGAATGGTTGACGAGTCGTTTGGATGGTATGCGAACGGATCTTGAACGATCAGAGTCAGATTTACAGGGTTATCGTGAAAGAGAAAATCTGATCGACGTGGGTGGTGTGCAGACACTTACGGCGAGTGATGTTGGCAATTTAGCCAGCAGTCTGTTGCAGGTAAAAAGTCTTGTGGCCGGGCTTAGTAATCAAATCAATACGCTGGGCGACCTAAGCGAATACGACGAAGACTGGGAGAGATTTCCGGGGGTTCTTGCGGATGGACTGGCCGGCCAGCTTAAATCAAAAGAATCTGAGGGCGCGCGCGAAGTCTCAGAGCTTTCCCTGCGCTACGGTCCGATGCATCCAAAACTGATTGCCGCGATTTCAAACAAGGAAGAGGCAAAAGCAGCGTATCACCGTCAGGTGGTCAAAGTGGTTTCCGGGTTCGAAGTAGCCTACAGGAAAGCCCTTGCGGATGAACGCACATTGCAGGCGCAGTTGGACCAAAGTAAAGATGAAATTCAGGGTATCAACAGGAAAAACTACCAGCTATCTCAGCTTGAGCGGGAAGTAGAAGCAAACCAGCAATTATATGACCTGTTCTTTACTCGCTTTAAACAAACAAATGGCAGTCAGTTTGGTTCGTCTGTGGCAAGGTTTATAGACAAAGCCCTAAAGCCGGGTGGCCCTATTCGCCCTGTTGTGAGAAACATGGTGCTTATTGCCGCCTTTTTAAGCTTCGCCCTTGGTTTTGCGCTTGCGGTACTCCGTGATTACCTGGACAACACGATTAGAAATCCCCGGGGGGTTGAGGAAAAATTAAATCAGGTGTTGATCGGTACGTTACCGCTGATGAAAGTTGAACCTGATGATGGCGAAGTGTCGGAGCTTTTCTTCTCGTCAAAGCATGCCTCGTTTGCAGAGGCAGTTAGAACAATTCGTACCAGTGTTGTGCTGTCTTCGATAGATAAGCCACTGAAAACTATTTTACTGACGTCCTCTGTCGCGGGAGAGGGGAAGACCACAACCTCTATGAACATAGCCTTTGCCATGGGCCAGATGGAAAAGGTACTGTTGATCGATGCGGATATGCGGCGGCCATCTGTTGCTGAAAATATTGGTTTGCCAGCCAGATCTCCGGGTCTGTCAGACGTGATTGCGGGCAGTGTCAAATTTGAAGAGTGTCTGCACCGCCATCAAGGAATTGACGTCCTTGCGGCGGGGGCGGCAGTTCCTAATCCTTTGGAATTATTGTCATCCAACAAGTTTCGTTCATTAATGAAGGCATTGGATGCCAGATACGATCGTGTGATTGTAGATTCGGCTCCAAGCGTACCAGTGAGCGATTCCTTGGTGTTGGCTAATCTGGTTGACGGCGTTGTGTTTGTCGTCAGATCCGATGCCACTAAGGTGCCGACAATAGCTGACGGTTTAAGAAGGCTCTCTCGCGTAAAAACGCCCCTGCTTGGTGTTGTCCTTAATAGTTTTTCTCCTGGAAGGAATAAAGGATATGGCTACGGCTACGGCTACGGCTACGGCTACGGCTATGGCTACGGCTACGGCTACGGCGAGAGCTACGACAGTTATGAAACCAAGGACTCCATTGCTTAGTCAGATTTCTTTTTAATATTGAAACACACTTATTCAGCTCTGACACTTGCGCTGGGGTTCTGTCTATTCCTTTTGCCGATACCGTTTGGCGCTAATCGTCCTATGTCGTGGATGGCCCCGATGTTCGCCTTCTACGTGTTGGCATTGGTATGTTTGGTGGCTTTTTGGCGCGGTCATTTGTCAATAACACCTGCATTGCGATTAGCATGGCCGGTGATACTGAGCCTTTTGCTATTGATGGCCTGGATGGGAGTGCAATTTATACTGCCGGAGCCCTATGGCACCTGGGAGCCCCACGCCACGTTACTGCAGATGCAGAAAACGCTGATGTATCTTTGTATTTTTTGTCTGGTGTTGTTGTTGATTCGGGGACAACCAGAATTAGAGCTGCTGTGCTGGGTGATCGTCGTTGGTGGTTGCCTGCAGGTGGTCATTAAAATTGTGACGGACAGCCCAGGTACCTATATTAACCGTAACCATTTTGCCGGTTACCTGGAAATGGGCCTGGCGTTAGCGCTGGGACTGATGATTTCGAGGCTTGACGGTAGCTCGGCTGTTGGTTGGCGTGAAAGCGTTCGGCGATGGTTGAACACCTTTCTCAGCGCCAAAGTGCTAATTAGAATTCTTATCATTACCCTGGTGGTTGGGCTGATATTGAGTCGGTCAAGAATGGGCAATACGGCATTTTTTGGCGCGTTGTTGGTGTCAGGTTTCTTTGCGCTATATGCGTTTCGGGGAAGTGGCAAAAGCATCACCCTGTTTTTTGTTAGTATTCTGATTGTTGATATTGTGTTGATGGGAGCGTTTTTCGGTCTGGACAAGCTCCAGGATCGGTTCGAGGAGCTGAATGTCGCTGAAGATTCCCGGCTCTACCAGTCGGAAATCACGACCGAGATGCTCAAAGTGCACGGCCTTACAGGCATCGGTGCAGGCGCATACTATACTGCCGTACCCACCTATCGCGACGAACGTATCGGCGCTTTCTTTATTTACGCGCACAATGACCTGCTGCAGTTGCCCCTGGAGTTGGGCGTTCCAGGGTCGCTGTTTTTGCTGATCTGTCTTGGATACAGTTTTGTCCTTGCTTTGCGGGCTCAACTGGTGCGCCGAAATGTCTTTATGAAGAGTATGGGTTTTGCAAGCACCATGGGGTTGATGTCTCTGTTGATCCATTCTAGTGCAGACTTCAATCTTCAGTTGGTATCCAATGCCGGCACCTTTATGTTGTTGTTAGCAATACCGTTTCTGGCGATGTCGCTGAACCGGCGTAGGTCGCGGTAAGGAAAGTGCATCAACGGTCAGCCCAGGTTTTGCAGAAAACTATCGTACTGTTGTTGATGGGTTTGCTTGTTTTTTCGGGTTGGTTCACGGTGCGGTGGGGCGTCGCGGACATGCTTGCCCAGCAGGGCTATGAAGAAATGGATCGTTGGAATGAACGTAACCCGGTCACTGAAGATCGATGGCAGTTTGCGCTACAACGCCTTACGGGCGCGGCAGACTTAGACCCAGGTAATCCCGTATATCAGCAGCGCTTGTCCAGACTCTATCGAATTCGTATGACCCGGTTGCATGCCACAAGCGAGTTTAAGCGTGATCCTGAATTTGCACTGCAACATATCAGGCGCTCCCTTGAGCTTCGATCACGCTGGGGGTTTTCCTGGGTAGAATTAGCGTATTTAAAGTGGTTACTGCGTGAGAAAGATGCGGAGTTTCAAGCGGCGCTGACTCATGCTGTCGCTTATGGGCCATGGGAACCTGGCGTGATTAGAATGGTTAACTTTATTGGTCTGCGTGAGTATCGGAATTTTGACGAGACTTTTCGTCAGTTGGTGGTCGATAATTTTGTTCGGGGCTTGCGCAGTCCGGCCTCTGGGGTATTTGGCGATACCTTTGGCAAAGTTAAGGGTAATAAGCGATTGGGGGCGCGCGTTTTGGCGCAGTTGTATCCGCTTTTAGCTGAACCATGGCGGGGATCGGTCCGGAATAATTTTTTCCAGTTGGTGGATTGGGCCTGGTTAGAGTTTGATGAAACTCAGCAAATAGCGATTATTGTCCAGGCAATGGACGTCATTCGCGGATTAAGTACGCCTTACGCATGGATTAACACGACAACTAACGATGAGTTTAAAAAAGCACTTTGTCAGAGTGCTTTAGTTGAGAGTCCCCAGGAGGTCAACGTGTTGGGGTGGTGTGGCTGAGATTGGAAAGAGAGATCTCTCCACTTCGGTCGAGATGACGGATTTCTTGGTCGAGACGCTGGGCTTCTTCGGGCCAGATGACAGGCTTCTTCTGTCTAAACGAATGAGTTCTGCGGTCAAGCGTATTGGGCAGTTCGTTTGTTAGAAAAAGCTTTGCTCTATGGTGATGACATCATCCGGGAAAACGGGTTCAGACATTTGAATTCTTTGTTCTGACCCTTCACCACCCCGCGTGACGATTATTTTCGATTTTGATGCTCTTTCAGTGAAGCCGCCACCAAGCGTAATCGCTTTTCTTAAGGTGAGACCCAGCTGGTAGGGGTAGCTTCCGGGGCTAGCGACTTCACCGGTAATAAAAAAGGGGCGGTATTCAATCACCGAAATAGAGACTCTGGGTTCGATCAGGTAATCGCCCTTTAATCCTTCCATGATTTGGGACTCTACTTCTGCCAGATTGCGGTCGTCCAACCCTACTTGGCCCAGGAAGGGGTAGGTAGTAGGGGTTTTGGATACGCGAACTTCCATTGTAAGTTCTGGTTCATCAAACACGACGATCGAGATCAAGTCGCCACTGCCCAGACGATAGTCTGATTGCGCGAAACTGCTATCTGTGGCCAACATAATTGAAAACGCTAGGAGAAATATTTTTTTCAATGCTTGATCTCTTGGGGGTGGGCGCTGGCCGCGTATCATACCGTGCCTTAAAAGCAGCATCTAGCGTATTGATAACGGAGCCGAAATAAACCTTGAACACTTAAATCTTGAACACTTAAATCTTGAACATTTCGCTGTTAGTTCGACATTTTTTTTAAAAAATTCTGATGGTATAGCGGTATTGAACTGTAGTAACATACGTTTTCCCTATAGTAACCCATAAGAATTAGCCATGCGAATTGTTGCTCTACTGTCAACACTCTTTATCACTGGTTTCTTGTCCTCCTCGGCTTTAGCGGAAGCAGGGTCGTTAGATGCAGGGATTGGTAAGTTGATACCGACCCTTGACGTCCAAGTCTACCACGATGACAACCTGTTCTCCACGCCGGACCAGGAGACGTCGTCTACAGTCACATCGTTAGCGCCCAGCGTAGAGTATTACGTCGAGAAAGACGAGCTGAATTATATTTCAGTCAGGTATGACGGTGCGTATGCACGCTACTACGATTCCCGGGATGATGATTACGCAGACCATACTGTATTTGTTGCGGGCGCTTACAGCGGCACGAGTATGGTCAGGTTGGCTGCGGATGCTTCAACCGCGAGACTGCATGACGACCGTGGTACAGGTGCGTCGGAAGGTGCTGGTGCTTCTTTGGAAGGTTCGCCAGATGAATATGACGAGAAAGAAGCGGGTGTGATGATTGATGTCGGCCGGACCGAAGCGCGTTTTGGTATGGAGCTTTCAGCAAGGACCCTTGATATCGATTACACCAATAATCGTGACATCACGGTTTACCGGGATCGTGAGGACCTAACCCTGGAAAGTAAGTTCTTCGCACGCGTTTCAGGTAAAACAAGATTGTTCGCGGGCTACCGGGTCAATGATATAGAGTACGACAGGCTAACGGCAGAAGGCAGCACGCTGGATTCAGATGAAAAAGCGGCTTTTGTTGGCGTTACTTGGGAAGCCACAGCGAAGACATCAGGGTCGATTGAGATTGGTCGTCAGGATAAAGATTTTGATTCGCAACTGGTGAGCACTGGCGGGCAGACTATTTGGGACGTTGGCGTTAAGTGGAAACCACTAAGCTATTCTACGCTGTCGCTTGATTCATCCAGCGGCGCGGGTGAAACAAATGGTACGGGAGACTACATAGAGCAACTAACGACGACCGTCAGTTGGGACCATACTTGGTCTGAGCGTCTTAGTTCAAACGTTTCTGTGTCAATCGGCGAAGATGAATATGTTGGGGACGACCGTAAGGATGATCGCCAGGAATTTGTGTTGGGTCTGAATTATGAATGGCAACGTTGGGCAACCATTGGCCTTGAGTACATCGGAACTGAACGTGACTCGAACTCAAGTCTCTTCGATTATGATCGGCGTCAGTTTTATTTAACGCTCAATTTGTCTCTGTAAGCTAAGCTGCTTGACTCAAGCTCTTAACGCGGTACAATTCGCGCTCTTCAAATTCGGGTGTTTAGCTCAGTTGGGAGAGCGACGGCCTTACAAGCCGTAGGTCGCAGGTTCGACCCCTGCAACACCCACCAAGTTTTCTGTTCGGACCGGTAGTTCAGCTGGTTAGAATGCCGGCCTGTCACGCCGGAGGTCGCGGGTTCAAATCCCGTCCGGTCCGCCATCAGAGAGCGCTTCATCCCAGTATGTCCCGGCTTAACATAAGATCGCTGTTCAGCAAAAGTTCCCTGGTCAGCAAAAGGCCCTCTGTTCAGCAAAAAGGCACGGTTCAAAAAAATAAAAACCTCTTGCCTTAGGCATCGATGTTTATGAACCGCGCAGTGGGCATTTCTTATCCGGGTACCCTTTGAATTGCAGGTTGCCTGGGAAATATATTCCAGCGCACATCCTTGTGATGATTAACATTTATCAGTGTTCTTGAATTCAATTTTAGGTAACGTTGCCGGGTTCCACAGTTTGTTTAGCGTTGCCTAGGGCAATGTTACTTGTGTAGGGCTGCTAGCGATGATCTGTTGATGCGCTTCGATATCATTGCGACATTGCGCAGTAATACTGATGGCCTGGCGATATGATCCGTGAAGACTATCGATGTTAATACACTATCGATGTTAGTACACAGGCGGCGGCATTGCGGTTCTGGCTGCCGTGATGCGGCGGTAGTAGCGTTCAGCGGCGCTTTAGACGCGCTAGGTATAAGAGGAAACGACGATTTAGGCGAGGGCCATCACCCTAGCCGCAACAGCCGCAACAGCCGCAACAGCCGCAACCATAGTAGCGACTCTATTGGTAAACTTAACTGCAGCAACGGCAGTCTTAGTTCACGCCGGTAATGTCCCAGCCATGTAATCCTAACCCTAGAGAAAGCAGGTTGGAAATCACGTGCGCTGTCTCCGGTTGAGTTTAACCTCGTGCGGGCCCAGCAGCGTCGGTGGGCAGGTTTGAATTAGAAGGACTGGTCCACGTCTTCTGCGGGTGAAATACCTTTAGGTGTGCCGACAACTTCTGCAGGAACACCGGCGACCGTGACATGGGCGGGTACATTTTTCATGACCACGCTGCCGGCCCCTACCATAGCGCCCTCACCTATCTCGATATTACCGATGATAGAGGCTGATGCACCGATCAATACGCCATGCCGTATTTTTGGGTGGCGGTCTCCTTGTACTTTACCTGTGCCACCCAGGGTAACCCCGTGCAGCATGGTGACATCGTCTTCAACGATAGCCGTTTCACCGATGACAATGCCGGTTGCATGGTCGAACATGATGCCACAGCCGATACTGGCGGCTGGATGAATGTCTGCGCCGAAGATAGCACTCATCTGGTTCTGGAAGTAGAAGGCTAAGCTATGTCGTTCCTGACTCCATAGCCAGTGTGCGACTCGGTAGGACTGCAGCGCGTGAAAGCCTTTGTAGAACAATAGCGGGGTAGAGTAGCTGTTGCAGGCGGGGTCCCGTTCCCTGATCGCCTTGATGTCAATTTCCGCTGCGTGAATGATCGCGGGTTCTTTACGGTAGGCCTCTTCGATGATCTCGCGGATCGCCATAGATGACACCACGGGGCTGTCGAGTTTGCCCGCTAGAAGGAAGCTGAGTGCGCCCTCAAAGGTATCGTGGTTAAGGACCGTCGCGTGAAAGAAGGTCGACATGATGGGCTCGAAATCGGCGCGAAGTTTTACCTCATGGCGAATCGCCTGCCACAGTGAGCCGGCCGAAGCGATGTCGGCGATATTGCTTTCTTCTGCCAGTTCCCGAGCGTAACGCGAGTTGATCCTGGAATTCATGTCATACCCTCTACTGATGGCGTAATTTTGCGCCGTTTTATGGGATTATCAAGGGTCAACCTATTCGGTGTCAGAATAATGACTATGTGGTTGCGGCTAAAAAGGGGGGAGTGTCAGGTTTCTTTACTGCGCTTTTAATACCGCTAGATATGCCCCCCGTCATGGATCTCGTTAGACATCACAAAAACCCTCGGCACCGGCCTCAGCAGACAACACAAAAACCCTTGTCATCGACCTCGGTAGACATCACAAAAACCCCCGTTATAGCCCTCAGCAGACACGATACTCCGCCGTCATCTCGACTGGCGTCGCTCAAGCGACGGAACGGAGAGATCTGATGTTTGAATTAATTCACCATCTAGCATTTAATGCGCCTCTTAGATGAATTTGGCATGGCAATAGATGACTGTATTTAATCGTATAGGACTGGTTGCGCGCGTCGCCAGTGACCAGGTGCGTGAGTCCCTGTTGACTGTTGAACAGTTTCTACTCTCGAAAGGCGTGGAGATCTTTGTTGAACAGGTGTCCGCTGATGCGCTAGGTGTCGGTAACAGGGATGTAGTCAGCCTGGAAGAGATGGGCGCCAGTTGCGATTTGCTGATTGCGGTAGGTGGGGATGGCAATATCTTAAGCACCGCTCGGGTAATGGCGCCTTTTGGTGTGCCTATTCTTGGGATTAACCGCGGCAAACTAGGATTCCTTGCCGATGTCTCGCCGGATGAAATTGAAGCACGTCTGGGCGAAGTACTTTCCGGCGATTACACCACGGAAGAACACTTTCTTTTGGAGGGCGAGGTTGAAGGTCACGACGAAGTGCCCTGTGCACTTAACGAAATACTGATCCATTCTGTCAACATGCCCAAGATGATCGAGGTGGAACTCTATGTAAACGATCAGTTTGTTTATACCCTGAACTCAGATGGACTGATCGTTTCGTCCCCGACGGGGTCAACGGCTTATGCGTTGTCTGCCGGCGGGCCCATTATGCACCCGAGCCTGGATGCCATTGTGCTGGTACCCATGTTCCCACATTCACTGAATAACCGTCCACTGGTGGTGCCGGGGCATGATGAAATCAGGATTGTGATCGGCTCGGATACGCACATGAAAGCTAAAGTCAGCTTTGACTCTCACCTTGAATTCCAGATCGAACCCGGTGATTCACTGCTGATTCGTAAAAAGCCAGAGCATCTTGTGCTGGTGCATCCCCCGGGTCATAGCTTCTACGGCGTTTGCAAAAGTAAACTTGACTGGGCCAGTCGCAATACTAATCGTTGATTCATGTTTGCTTTGGTTGACCGTGCAGGCATAATTCCCGATCTTCAAATTAAATAAGTCGTGAAAATGCTTCGTCTTCAGCTTTTAAAAAAATCCCTGCTTATTCTTGTGTTTGCTGCTTTTAGCCTTTCAAGTGCCTTTGCTGTGCCCGTTGGTCCGGTGATCGGCAAAATTACCCTTGTTTTGGGGCAAGTGTCGGGGATAGACCAGGACGGGGATACCTTTGTGATTGAAAGGGGGACTGATCTTTATGCAGGATACACCCTTGATACTGCAGCAGGCTCTTTTGTCAGGGCAGAGTTGAATGACGGTACTAAAATGACGTTTAGCGAAAATGGGTCTGCAACGTTAGAGGAGTTTTCATTTAACGATGCAAGCGGTGGGCAATTCAATGCCTCGATTGCTAAAGGTGGATTCAATTACGAGAGTGGTCGATTGGGCAGCTTTGGAACTTCTCGTGTGCATTCCAACATCTCTACGCCGAGCGGTGTTATTGGCGTCAGAGGAACATTATTTGATGTTGATATTACAGCCGGGCTCGTTACTGTTAGCGTGATCCGAGGAACGATTGAAACTAGGACGAGAGATGCTAGTGGTGCGACGACGACCACGGTCGTTGGTGATCAGGGGGAGACTCAAATCGCCTCAATCACTAAAGACGGCGAGGTGACAGCTTTAAACGAATTGCCTGCCGTTATTCAGGCAAAGATTAATGTACTTGTTCTGCAGGTGGATCAAGGTGAAGCAGAGGCTGCAGCAGAAGCAGCAGCGGAAGCGGAGGCTGCCGCAGAAGCAGCCGCCGCAGAAGCAGCCGCCGCAAAAGCCGAAGCCGAAGCCGCCGCAGAAGCAGCCGCCGCAGAAGCAGCGGCCGCAAAAGCCGCTGCTGCAGAAGCAATCGCTGTAGCAGAAGCTGCAGCAGAAGCCGCAGCAGCCGCCGCAGCATTAGCCAACGCTGCTAATGCTGCTAATGCTGCCGAAGCTCAAGCTGCAGCCGATAGCGCAGCCGTCGCAGCCGCAGCCGCGACCGCCGCAGCAGCAACCGCGACAGTTGCTGCAGACGTTGCTAGCGCCAAGGCCGCAGCCACTGCTACTGAAGCTGCCGACGTCGCACTGACAGCGTCTAGAACGGCAGAAACGGCAGAAGCGGCCGTAACTGCTAAGGCTGACGCCGCGACCGCGGTCGTTGCCGCTACAATCGCTACAAAAGCTGCAAGAGTTGTACAGCAAGAGGCTGTGAACGTGGCGCAGAAAGATATGCCTTCAACGGATCAGGGTGGGGAAGAAAAAGCACCTGAACCAGTAGATAATGAAAGCGAGAGTGAGAGTGAGAGTGAGAGCGAGAGCCAGACCCCGACTCCGACCCCGACCCCGCCCCCAACCTCGCCCGCTAGTGGCGGCGGTGCAAGCCCGTCTGGTAGTTCGCCGGTCGACTAGGCCTGCAACAGGATGCTTGAGAATTATTCCTCTAGGAGTACTTAGGTCGCGAGGAATTCAAGGCGCGATGCCTCCGTCCCGGCTTCGCCTTTAGTCGAGGATAATGGGATGGCGTGTTTAAGAGGGTGCATTGTGAAGGCTGCTGAAAGCAAGCCTCCGTCATTTCGACGGAGCCCGCAGGGCGATCGGAGAAATCCCCTGATCGCGGCCATCAAGAACGAAACTGCCCTGCAGTCTAGAACTACTCTCTGTAGGTTCTAAGGATAGTTTGGTTATAGGTCCTCAGGTGTATCAATGTCTTTCAGCACCCCAGTATCATTAACGGTTACCTTGATCACCTTTGCGGCGTTTGCATTGATTACCGGTTTGGCACCTTTGTCGCCCGTTAGCGCCGCTAGTGCGTCGAAGTAGCTTGCTGCGAACCCAACCGGATGGCCCAGTTGGCCATCGTGCAATGGCGCGATTATTGGGCTGTCTTTTTCGTTAGCCCTAAAAGCCGCCTTCAGGTGGGCAATGGTCGCTAGTCGTAAGTGCGGCATATCAGACAGGAACACAAAAACACCGTCCCAGTCATTCACTTGCCGTATGGCGTTAGCAAGGCTATGTCCCATGCCCAGGGCGGAATCAGGCGCCTGGACAATGTTGAGTTTTGGGTTGTTGATCAAAAGCGATAGTTCTGCCGAAAATGCATTGTCGCCGTCGCGCAGTGCCAGGGTCACTTCGTCGAAACAGCTGAGCGCAGTTTCAACTGATTGTTGAATGACCATTTTTCCAGTGGGCAGCGTTGCTTTTCGTTTGTCGCCGTTAAATCTACGAGAGCTGCCAGCGGCTAGTACGATAGCGCCAATCATTTATCTTGCAACTGCTTCCTTCTGGCGGAAGTCAGCCTCTAATGCATGGTCTTTTTCACTGCGAAGCGCGGTTAACTGCGCAAGAATGGCGATGGCGATTTCGGCCGGCGTTTTGCTGCCCAGGGGCAGGCCAACGGGGGCGTGTAGTTTGTTAATTTGTTCTTCGCTAAGGTCCAGCTGGATTAGCCGTTCACGGCGCTTGGCGGAAGTTCTGACCGACCCCATTGCGCCTATGAAAAACGAATCGGTTGTTAGCGCCTCCATCAGGCCCATGTCATCGATGCGGGGGTCGTGAGTGAGCGCGATGATCGCCGAGAAGTAGTCGTCAGCGTACTGGCGGACGGCATCATCAGGCATGTCGTTCACTAGCTGCGTACCCTCGATGGTCCACTGATCAATCATTTCCTGGCGTGGATCACAGACGACGACATGGTAGTCCAGCATCTGTGCCATTTGGGCCAGGTATTGTGACACCTGACCGGCACCAATCAGAAACAACTGGTACCTGGGGCCGTAGGTTTGCACCAAAAACTTTTCATTGGCTGTGGCTGAATTTTCGAACTCACCGGTGAACTGCAGGTGCTTGAATCGGTCCCTGTCTTCGACAGTGATTTCGCCGGTCGCGACATCAACTTTACGTTCTACGCATTCCCGTTGCGCCAGACGGTGGGTGATGGCTTCAAACTGTGCCAGATTGCTGTTGTCCATCTGTGGCTCAACAACGATATGTAACTGGCCGCCACAGGGCAGGCCGAAACGTTCGCTTTCTTCAGTCGTTTTGCCGTAAAGCATGACCTCAGGTTTTGTCGTGGCAAGTTCACCGTTGGTAATCTTTTCCAGCAGGTCTTCCTCGATGCAGCCGCCGGAAAGGGAACCTGCAACGTGACCGTCTTCGTTGCAGCACAGCAGTGACCCCACAGGGCGCGGTGATGAGCCCCAGGTTTTAACGACGGTGGCTAGCCAAGATTTTTTGCCAGCCTTGATCCAACGGGTCAATTGGGACAGAACTTGTTGGTCTGCGTTTTCAATCATGTTTCTTTATGCTCTGTTAAATTCGAAATATCCCTGTGCCAGCGTTTTGCACCATAAACCAAGATGACAAAGATCGCGCTGTTCCGACTTTGCCCAAGTCGATATGAAGGTTCTGCGAGCGGCGCGCCAACTTTAGTTCGACGGAAACCCAAGCGTGATTGCAGAAACCTTATGCTCGCGAAGCAGCGTTGGCGTAGACTACCAGTTTATACCGAATACATATTCCCTTGCACAATCCCTTTTTCTAGGATCTCACTTGATTAATGCGCTCGAAATTCCTTCTGATACTAACCTTGCTGCCTTCAGCAGGTTTCTGTCATCCCGTGGGGTTAGGCATAGGATTACCGAGCAAGGCATGAATCAGGTGGTTTGGGTGCCGGGTGAACAAGAACGGGTTTTTGTTCATGCTGCCTATTCGCAATACACCTCAGGCGAACTTGAGTTGGATGAGGCGCCTGTGGTGCGGGCTCAGATGAAGATAATTCCGCGAGTGTTGAGCGCCGCCCGCAGTTTTCCGCTGACCCTGTCGTTGATCTTCATTAATGTCCTGCTTTTTCCTGTGGGTATGGGCCTGGACGACGGTGCCATTGATGGCCTGTTCGAACGATTGATGTTTCTGGCAATCGAAGGGGTCAACGGCGAGCAGTATTTCACCAACATGAGCTACACGGTTGAGCAGGGGCAATGGTGGCGTTTTATCACCCCCATGTTTATTCACTTCGGCTGGCTTCACCTTGTGTTCAATCTTCTATGGGTTTGGGAGATCGGCAGGAAAATTGAATTGATGAACGGTGCGATTGTGCTGTTTGTTGTGGTGATTGCATCGTCCCTCTCGGCGAATGTAACGCAGTATTTGATGTCTGGCCCAAGCTTGTTTGGCGGCATGTCTGGGGTAGTGTTTGGCTTGCTGGGTCACTCGTTGATTTGGAGTCGGCTGGTGCCTTCGAAGGACATGGGCGTACCCAAGGGCATCTACATTTTTATGCTGGTTTATCTGGTGATTGGTTTTACCGGGGTGATCGACTTACTGGGACTAGGCACGCTTGCCAACGGTGCCCACCTCGGCGGATTGATCGGCGGCTTTGTTATAGGAGGCTTAACTGGCCTTCTTGCAAGACAGGGGCAGGCGCGCCTGTCGTGACCTCGACCTCGTAGCTGGTAAATCGCCTCAGGTTAATGACGCCGATATCGAAGATCAAGTACTGGCCCTTAATACCCAGTAGGGTGCCAGAGATTTCAGGTGTTTTGTCTAAATTAAGTGAAACAACTTTGGTAGGGTACTGTTCTACCGGATAGGTGAGTGTTTGCACCTCTGCGTTCATGATTGGCTGTATGGCCTGTATGCCGAAACGTTGGATGAGTGGGTCAAGTTTAGGTTTAAGTTCTGCGAGTAACTCATCGCGTAGGGCCACCAGGTCCAGATGCTCATTTTCACCACGCAGCATTTTCTGCCAATGGGTCTTGTCTGAGACAAGGTGCTTGAAAGCGACTTCAACGAAGCCCGATTGCTGCCGAGTCATTACGTTCATCACCGGCAATGCCTGCACCGCGCCCTGATCGATCCATCGGGTGGGTAGGTTCTCTGGCCGGGTGATGCCGACTTTAATGCCGGATGAGTTCGCTAGGTAAACAATGTGCGGTTGCATGCAGAAGTTTGCTGCAAAGTCAGCATCGCGGCAGGTGCCCTGATCGAAGTGACAGCGTTCCGGGCTGACGATACACAGGTCGCACTGGGCGAGTTTCTTAAAGCATGGGTAACAATAACCCTGGCTGAAGCTTTTCTTGCTGGCGCGGCCGCACTCAAGACATTCAATAGTGCCCAGGTGTCTCAGGGTGACGCTCTGGCCTATATATTCATTCAAGGGGTAAGCGTCGTCGCTCAACCGAAGGGAATATTGAACCGGGTTCTGCGGAGTGCAGCCGCCTGTAGGTAGCTGGCTGGACATCTTTCTAAGGAAACCTTGCATCAACAATAGTGTACAGGAGCAGGGGGTCATTTCGAGCAAAATGGATTAAAATCTGTGTCCCGAAATGTAATGCGAGCCCAGTGTGAAAGAAGGTCAACCCAAGGCGATTTATTTGAAGGACTATAAAGTCCCGCCATTCCTGATTGAAGAAACCCTACTGCATGTCGACATCCATGAGGATGTTACTACCGTGACTGCTACACTCAAGGTTGCGCGCAATCCGGAAGCTAAAGCAGAAGATGCGGTTAACCTGGTGCTGGATGGAAGTAAGGATCTGGATACCCGATCTGTCGCCATTGATGGACGGGTGCTCAGATCGAATGAATACCAGGTTGATGCCGCAGAACTCTCGATATTTGAAGCCCCTGATGCTTTTGAATTAACGACGTCTGTGCAGATAAAGCCGCAGGACAACACAGCCCTTGAAGGATTGTATAAGTCTGGTGAGATGTTTTGTACGCAGTGTGAGGCAGAAGGTTTCAGGAATATCACCTGGTACCTTGATCGGCCAGATGTGATGTCCAAGTACACCACGACCGTCGTCGCGGACAAGGAGAGCTACCCCGTGTTGCTGTCGAACGGCAACGACATTGATCGGGGTGAAGATGGCCGGCGGCACTGGGTTACCTGGCAGGATCCATTTATGAAACCGGCGTATCTGTTTGCCCTGGTTGCCGGTGACCTGCAACACGTTGAAGATGAATTTGTGACCATGAGTGGCCGTAAAGTCACGTTAAGGATCTTTACAGAGGCGCACAACATCGACAAGGTCGACTACGCAATGGTGTCTTTGAAGAACGCCATGAAATGGGACGAGGCAGTGTATGGTCGAGAATACGATCTGGATGTTTTTATGATCGTTGCGGTAGAGAGTTTCAACATGGGCGCAATGGAGAACAAAGGGCTCAATGTTTTCAATACTTCCTGTGTATTGGCCAGGCCTGATACTACGACCGATGCGGCTTACCAGAGAGTAGAGAGTGTTGTCGCCCATGAATATTTTCACAATTGGTCTGGCAATCGTGTGACCTGTCGTGACTGGTTCCAGTTGAGCTTAAAGGAGGGCTTTACTGTTTTACGTGACCAGCAGTTTTCTGCCGACATGGGTTCGCCCACGGTTTGTCGGGTGAATGATGTCGCGGTGCTGCGTAGCGCGCAGTTCGCAGAAGATGCCGGACCGATGGCGCACCCGATTCGCCCGGACGCCTTTATCGAGATCAATAACTTTTATACGCCAACGGTGTACGAAAAAGGAGCGGAAGTCGTCGGGATGATCCGAACCCTGCTTGGAGCCGAACAATTCCGGGCCGGCAGTGATCTGTATTTTGATCGCCATGATGGCCAGGCGGTCACCACGGAAGACTTTGTCAAGGCGATGGAAGATGCTAGTGGCGTGGATCTTTCCCAGTTCCGTGTCTGGTATCGCCAGGCAGGTACGCCCGTTTTAGAGGTGACAGGTGATTACGATAAATCGGCAAAGACATTCACGCTAAACGTTGCGCAATCCTGCCCCGCAACACCCGGCCAGGAAGACAAAGACGCTTACCACTTGCCCCTCAAAGTAGGGTTGCTCGATGAACAGGGTAGCGACATTCGTTTCCCTGTGATGGATCTGGATGTAGCGAGTATCGATGATACTGGAGGTTTCTCGGCAGTCCTTAATGTCACCGAAAAAGAACAGAAGTATGTGTTCCGCGGGATAGAATCGGCGCCAACGCCGTCGCTGCTGCGCGGTTTTTCTGCGCCGGTGAAACTGGATTACAGCTACTCCCGTGATGATCTGACTTTTCTGATGAGCCATGACTCGGATGGATTCAACCGCTGGGAAGCGGGCCAGCGGCTCGCGGTAGACGTAATCCAGGAGATGGTTGGGCAGATTGAAGCGGGCGCAACGCCAAGCGTCGACGCGCGATTGGTCAGCGCGTTTGATGTGAACCTAACGCAGGCAGTGGATGGCCACGGGAATCCCACGCTTGATAAGGCCATGCTTGCACACATGTTGGTGCTGCCTGCAGAGAGCTACCTGATCCAGCTATCCGGGGAGGCTAACATCGATGCAATTCATCAGGCCCGGAGCCTTGTCAGGAACACCATTGCAAAGAAGCTCGGCGGGCTTTTGCTCTCGGTTTACAAACTTAACCAAAAGCAAGTCGCCTACGAGGCTAATGCCGGACAGATTGCAGAAAGGTCCCTTAAGAATGTAGCACTGGCTTACCTCATGCAGCCTAACGATACGGAGATGGTGCAACTCTGCGTCGACCAGTTTACCACTGCCAACAACATGACAGACACCAGCGCGGCGCTTCGTGCGCTGGTTGGTTCAGCGGCTAGTACTGCGCAGGCGCCAAAAGAAAAAGCACTGGCTGATTTTTATAACCGATGGGTTAACGAAGCGCTGGTGGTTGATCAGTGGTTTGCGATCCAGGCGAGTTGCCCGCTACCAGGCACGCTTGATGATGTGAAGGCATTGATGAGCCACGAGGCATTCGATATTAAGGTACCCAACAGAATGCGGGCGGTGATCGGACAATTCTCAGCGGCGAACATCGTGAACTTTCATGCCGCGGATGGTGGCGGTTATGCGTTTCTGGCAGACCAGGTGATTGAGCTTAACGCTATCAATCCCCAGATGGCGGCGCGGGTTTTAGCGCCCCTGACCCGCTGGAAAAAGTTTGACGCCGGGCGACAGGCAAAAATGAAGGACGAACTGCAGCGTATTTTGGATGTTAAAGGCCTTTCACCCGATGTATACGAGATTGTAACCAAGAGCTTGTAACCAAGCGCCTGAAACCAAGCGCCTGTAACGAGGTTAGCGGTTAACCATACGCCGTTATTCGACGGCAGGTGCCGCAGGAACCAGAAACAGAGAAATTGCCTGCTTGCCCGGTGGGTACCGAGATTGCCGCTCTGTGGCTATGACAGACCGGTCGATATGACGGTGTTGGGGGCTGCGCTACTCTGGTCTAGATGACGCTGTTGGGGTCATTGCGATTGGAATCGCTTAGTTTGTTGTTGTCGATGAAAGGTAGTCAGGAAGAAACAAGCCCCAGATTAAGCCCGCCGCTGCTCCGAATAAGTGACAAGAGAGACTTATAATGCTGTCAAAAAAAGCGCTGATAACAAGTCCCAGGGTAAAGAAAAAGGTGATCGTGTAGAACAGTCCCTTTGGGTAGCTAGCTGGGTTTTTGACGATCAGAACCATTAGGCCGCCCAGTAAGGCGGCGATGCTGCCTGAAGTTCCAACCAAACCCAGGCTATCTGGATAGTTCAGGTAGGGTTCGATCAGTAGGGTCATTCCGAACGACACTGTTCCACCAATTAGAAACAGCGGGACGAAGCTCATTCTTAGGGAAGGTCCACATATTGCCGAAACCGCGATCGCGAAGGAAAAATTTGTCAGATAGTGGGCCGCCTGGCTGTGCACCAGCGAGCCGGTAAGGATACGGTAGTATTGGTTATCAGGTAGGTCAAAGTACATGCCGAATTGATCAAGGTAATCATCCCCCCCCAAGATGAATTGTGTAATTCCCGAAGCGATGAAAAACACGATGGCGGTGATCAGGTAAGGGCGACAACGACTAAATATCCAGCCGTAATAAGTGCAGCGTTCGGCAAGGTCCTCGCGCCCGCGAAATACAGAATAGTAATCGAGGGACAGGTATAAAAACATTGTGGCGGTCAGTATGGCGGGTACGGACGTGAGTTCAGCGAAGGACTCCCAGATTAATCCCAGAAGGATGGCAGCGGTTGTATAGCATGCTGAGACTACGATCATGTGTTTGCGGTTCTTCACAGCATTGATAAAGAAGACGCTGGAAAATGCAGGCGGCAAGTTGATAGGGTGGGCTAATACGCCAGGGTTCTCTGGTATTTCTACCAGTACCGGGCTTAGTGGATTACCGTTCTGCAGGAGCTGTTCAAGCGCTTTAGTTCCAGTTTTGTAATAGCCGAGTATTGGGTAGTGAATTCGCGGCTCTTCCTGAATCCCAGCGCTGGTCTTTAGGCTTTTGTCCCAAACTCTCAACTTTTTGTCTCCGAGGTTGGGGCCGGTATCGGCCCCTCGTTTATTTACTGATAAAACGTTGAAACAGCATACATGCTGACTGCAATCGGAACACCGAAAAAAGCCGTAGCAGGTGACCACATGGACAAAGTAAGCACCGCTGAAGCACCTGCTCTCCAGTCTAATCCACCACCGTTGACCTGTTGTGTTTCTTGTTTGGTTAATTCCCTCATTTTTTTTCCTTTCTTGTTGATTGGGGCAAACATTGTCGAGGATTTTGAGGTTTAGGAGGTTGGCGAATGGCTGAATTTGATGCGAGTTCTTTCTGTAAAAACAGCGGCACGGTTTTCGATTTGACTGGCGGTTTCATGAGAATTGTAATTATGGAGCCTGTTTTGGCGGGACTGGAGATCTCTCCTCGCCATGGCTGCGCACCTAGGTCGAAATGACGGCGGGGTGATGGCCACTTCGGTCGAGATGTCGGTCGGGTGGTGGCCGCTGCGGTTGAGATAAGCGGATTAGATGGGGTTCAACTCGGTCTCAAGTGCGCTGTCTTTATGTTTTTGGGTTTTCCGGTTACGCAGTTCGCCTGCCACCTTTAGGATATCTTTGCCGCGCCATGAACCTTTGTCGCCTTCGCCGAAGAGGTGCGTTTCTAACAGGGAGATTTCCTCAGTAAGTCTTGGGTCTAATCGGCACAGGTCCAGTACGGAATGGATTTCGGGAAAGCGGGCTTTGCCCCAGAGGAATAGCTGTCTGTGGGTGTCAGCGGGACGGTTACGGGTACAGGCTTTTTTCAGTTCACCAAATTCGCGTGATTCGTCCGGATCACGCAAGGCCGGGACCTCATGACGTGTGACATTTGCGGATTCCATTGCGCGTACCTTGCGCTTCAGTATCAACCACTGCCAGCTGGAAAGTAGCCAAAAAAACCCAAACGCGATTGCAGCCCATTGCCAGTAAGGTTTGATAGGTTCAGAAATGAACGTGGGTTGGTTCAATTCTGATAGGGGCACAGTGACTGTGGTTATGTTGTTCGTTTCGCCCAGGGCAGGCAGTACTTTGTAAGTTTCCGCCGGGATGATCGCGACTTCTTCGCGGTCAGTTTGTGTGTTCCACCAGGGGATGCGTATTTCGGGCAATGTGAGGTTACCTTCTTTGGTTGGCACAACGCCAACCGTGGTGATCTGCAATGCGGTGATGCCATCTGGCGAGATGCTATTTTCAGTCGCGGGTGGATCCGCATAGACTTTCGCGTTGTCGATTTTTATTTCGCCCAATTGGGGCAATACCGCGTCTGAAAGGCCGATGGCGCTGATCGCTAGTTGCCTGTTTACGGGTTCACCCACGCGGAACACAGGGCTTGCTTCAGTCCAGGCTTCCTTTACCCCAAGTGCCTTGGCAGGGATCCAGTTCTTTCCGGAAAATGATGCGGGGATGGTTTTAACGGTAATCGTATGCGATTCAGAGGTGGCGTTTACTCTCTGGCGTTGGGAAAAGACGCCGCCACGGCCGCGTGTGCCAACAAATCGTTCGCGCGGGATCTCAAGCGTGCCGCTGCGCTGTGGGAACAGTGCATAACGTTTCTCTAGTACGTAATAGCGTTGGCCGTCGACGATGGATTCGTAACGCTTTTCTGTTTCCAGGGCTTCTACCACCGTATCTGGCAGGTTGGGTGGCTCCGGGAAGTCGCCGCCGATCGCGTCGGTATAGAACAGTTTGACCGAGTAAATAATCTGGCCCTGAACATAGGGGTTGTTGGTATCGACCGACGTCTCGAAGAACACAAACTGGTTCATTCGCTGGCGCTGTGATGCAGTCTGCTGTTGTACACGAATCGTAATCGGTTGGCTGCGGTCGTTGCCTGCGCTAAACGAGGGGATAAATAGATTACCCATGCGTTTCGGACTAAGCGTCAGCACATGATCCTTGTAGACGACACTGGTTCTTCTGCCATTGATGATCGACATAGAGCTGTTTTGTCGGTTTGATTCTGTGATGATCTCGAAGTCGCGCTGCAGTGACGAAAAATCGACATTGGCATCTGCGGCCTGGTCAGAGGCGCGCACAGTCAGGGTGACCAAGTCTAGGTCCGAGATAATACTTCGGTCCACGGTTGCCGTCAGGCCTGCCCAGGCGACATTACCAAGCAACATGATTGCTGCGATCAGTAACTTACCAGTCTGTTGTAGAGTCATTGCTCGATACCTTACCTTCACGTAGTCGTTCTTCGTATTGCATTTGGAACTTACGGCGCAATAATCCTCCGGGGTCGTCCGGTACCCGTCGCAGCCACTGCTGCAGCGCTTGTTTTTCTTCTTCATCCAGAGGCTCAGATTCTTCTTCAGCAGGTTTCTGGTTGGCCTGTTCTTCCTGTTCCTCTTGCGCCTGTTCTTGCTGTTCTTTTTCCTGTTGTTCCTGCTCTTTCTCGTCCTGCTCTTGCTGGCTGTCCTGTTCTTCCTGTTGCTCTTTCTGGTCTTGTTGTTCTTTTTCCTGCTCTTCTTGGTCCTTTTGATCCTGCTCTTTGTCCTGCTGTTCTTCGGAGTCCTCGCCGTCCTGGTCTTGCTGTTCCTGTTCCTGTTGCTGTTGCTGCAGCTGTTCGATCAAGGCTTTGTTAAACTTTGCATCTTCGTTGTCAGGGTCCGCAGCCAGTGCCTGGTCGTAAGCCTCGATAGCTTCGTCTAACAGGTTCTGTTTTGCGAACGCGTTACCCAGATTGTACTTGCTATCGGCTGTGTCTATACCGCCGTATTGGCTGGCAGCATCTTCAAATTTCTCTCCGCGGTAGTTCGCCGTGGCTTTCCACTCGGGGTTTTCGAACAGCGCCGCGGCTGCCTCAACGTCCCCTTCTGACATTACCTCCATGGCCTGCTGGTCCTTGGTTTGCCAGAGGTCATCCCAGAGTGAAGCTTTAGCGTCGTTTGTAGGCAGGATGATCACTAGAGCGATGCCCCAGACCCACCCGCGGCGGAAGCCAAGCGCGGCTAATGGCAGAAGTAGCAGCAGCAGCCATGGTCCTTCTTCAAACCAAACGTCAAAATCTCGCTCTATTTCGCGGTAGGCGTCATTTTGCAGCAGTGGCTGCTCAGCCAGCAAGTAACCCAGGTCTTCCTCGGTCAATGTCATGGGTGAGTAACGACCACCGGCCAGGTCGGCAAAATCCTTAAGACTGCTGGCGTTCAGTTTGGGTATGACGATGTTGCCGCGGGTATCCTTTAGGTAACCGGCCTCTGGACGACCGTTGACCAGCGCCACCGGCCCGCCTTCCTTGGTTCCGACTGACATGACCGAGACAGGATAGGCATTGCGGAACTCCCGGGCCACTCGCTGAGACGCCACAACGTCGCGGATTTCGTCGGTGATGATCAGGATCCGGCCGCTTGCCGTGCCGCCATCGCGGAACAAATCGACGGCCTTGACCAGAGCCGGTGCAAGCGCGCTGCCGGGCGCGGGCACAATATCGGGTGATAGTGACGGGATCATTGCCGCGATTGTCTTGGTGTCGTCAGTCAAGGGGGAGACAACATGAGCGTCACCGGCAAAGACAATCAGCGCAGTGACGCCTTCTTCGCGCAGCTCAAGTAAGTCGATCAGTTTACGCTTGGCGCGAACCAGTCGATCAGGTTTCACATCGGTTGCAAGCATGCTGCGTGTTAAATCAAATATAACGACCAGTGCGTCCTCGCGTTCGTGAACCGGCTGTGATGTCTGTCGCCAAACTGGTCCGGCAACGGCAAGGGTTGCAAGCAGCCACGCCACTAGCAATAAAGTTAAGGGGCTTTTACTAACGACCTTGTCCGGGTTGTCCAGGATGTGGGACAAAAGCTGAGGATCAATCGCT
>ENA-OQVM01001976-OQVM01001976.1-marine-metagenome-genome-assembly--contig:-NODE-1976-length-25285-cov-7.326603_pt1 | contig 25285 bp, 23 predicted proteins | sample MGYA00237776_ERZ505498 | MGnify/ENA primary metagenome ERZ505498 (study PRJEB26159, sample SAMN06265151) | marine metagenome | isolation source: Helgoland LTER site | place: Germany:Helgoland, sampling...
GAGGCTCTTAGATGCGCAGCACACTGATCTCGACAATTTTGATGGTTACGGTCGCATCGGGACCTGCGTTTTCGCATTCTGGAGGTCTCAACGCGCATGGCTGCCACGCCGGTTCTCAGCCCTACCATTGCCATCGGCCCGCACCGGCACAAAATTCAATCCCGAACACTCGTGATCTCGATTGCTTAGACTTTGTGAATTGGCTTCAGGCGCAACAGTTCTTTGAAAACTCGGGACCCGGAGACCCGCATCGATTGGATGCGGATAGTGACGGGGTGGCGTGTGAAAACCTAAGGTTGCAGAAGGTGGACAACTTAGCAGTATTCGCAACGCACCATGAAATTATCATTACACGCACCGAAGTTGGTGCGCCGTGACAATTAGGTACACAACCGGACGCTTACTGGCCCGCGATCTTGATCACAGCGATATCCCGGAATTGCAACGCATCGCTGGGCGCAATGATGTAGCCAGGATGTTGTTTTCGGCGAAGTCTCCTTGGCCACGAGATGAAGTACAGGATTGGATCGACAATTCATACTGGACCGGCAAGGCGGGATTTCGCTTGGGTTTGTGCTTAAAGGACGATCCTTACCACGTAGTCGGGGCAATCGGCCTGGGCGGTGATCCGGTAAGTTGCGCGTTCTTTATTGACCCAGTTCATTGGAACAAGGGTTACGCTACTGAAGCGATGAAAGGCCTGCTATCAGTTGCTTCAAATGAATTGGGGCTATCCGAAGTAGAAGCAGACCATTTCCATGACAATCCAGCATCACGCAGGGTACTTATAAAGCTTGGGTTTTGTGAGATTGGAACTGGGCTTGGAACTTCTGCAGCGAGAGAAGAAGCAGAACCGGTAGTCATCTACGCAAAAGAAATATGAACAGCAGCAGCCAATTGCTTCCCTAGCATACCGCTATGCCCGATAAACGGAGAACACCGCGCAAGATTTGGCAACACACGCCAATTTATTAAAGTGGAAGATGGACTATAACATAGACCATACAGTCATGACGTTATTATATTAATTTCAATTGCTTACAGATTTATAAGGACAATCCGGTACTCGCCTCCAATCAGACTCCGTCAAATCCTGGACGGTTTGTTGCCAAATTAGAAACATTGCGTGAGAAATGCTGCTATTGCCTGTGCTAGGATGTGGCAGCTTTGTGGCGCTGTGCAGAAAGACCTATGCTTTAGGGCATTGATTGCAATCTGAAATTGTTCTCGCTCTCGTTTGGCTCTAACTCCCTTTTCTGACCTCGGTCGATGTCTTCGTTGTCTTGGTCTTGTTGTTGGTTGCTTTGTTGGTGAGTAAAAGATGTTTTTAAGAATGTTTCGTGGGGGCGAGAGTCCGCTCCAATTTCAGTTGTTCGCTGGGGTGCTTTTTGCGGGTTGTTGCATTGCTGCACAGGCCAATGCTCAAACCAGTGTTACTGCTGATGGGGTCAGTGCGATTGGAACGCAGGCCTACGTCAGCAACTTTGCTTGCAAGAGTGATGTCGCGCTGGCATCCGACGGCGGTTTAGGGCGACTTGAGGCGCTCTGTCCCGCAACACCCGTCAATCCAGCTTATACGTTTGTATTCTCCTTTTCGCCGGCTCCGGGCGAATTCTTGTCGGGCATGCGCGTGTGGGCCAATGGCGGTAACGCCTATGGAGATGCGGAATTGCGTCAGTTTGACGTGGCGGTCGACTACTTTGACCCAACTACCGGAACGACAGAGACCCTTGCTCTGGGAGATCAAAGCATTGGGGACACGCTGAATGATTCAGACCCGAAAGATGTAACCTTTGGGCCCCTGTTTGGTGTCACAGAGGTCCGTATCTCTGATCTGCGTGGTGTGCCCTCGGGGACAACCGGACGTCCTACTTTTCGTGAAATCCAAGGTCTGTTCCAGACTTTGCCGATCTCACCCGAAATAGCGGTATCTTCTTCGGTGAATGGCGCTGTGGCGGATGAGGCAACGGATCTTCAGTGAACGCAACAGGCAGGGGTTGCGCAAACCGTCACCTACACGGTTCGCAACGAAGGTACGGATACGTTGAACCTCACTGGAACGCCAACCGCATCAAATTTGGTGAACATTGCGGGGGCCGTGTCTGTCGGGGCGCCAGCTGCATCAAGTTTGGCGCCAGGCGCGACCACGACTTTCGATGTCATCTATGTGCCGGAGATGGGCGGGCCTTTCTCTTTTGATATCGCAATCATCAATGATGACCTTGACGAAGGGCCCTATGATATTGCGGTGTCCGGCAGCAGTAACGCGCCACCAACACCGGTCATCACAGGTCCGGCAGGTCCCCAATCAGGGCCGTTCACTGTTACAATCGATTTTGGAGAGGATGTAGCGGGTCTTGATATTGCGGACTTCCTGCGCACGAATGCGACGCTTTCTAACCTTGTTTCCGATGCCACAGGCCAAGTTTACACGATGTTGGTAACACCAACCAATGTGGGTGAAGACGTTACACTTTCGCTACCAGCGGGCGCGGCGACAGATCTAGATGCCGGCGCAAGTACGGCAAGTAATACTTTGACAGTCGGTTCGGGCGCTTTAACGCAAGATGCGCTAGATGAAATCCGCAACATTATTTTGGAAGAGGCCGTGCGCACAACGCGCCGCGATTTACTTTCAAAACAAGCTGCCAATCGCAGTGCACGTGATCGGTTTGCGGCAGACCGCGCCTGTCGGGGGCATGATACGGACCATAAGGCCGAAAATGATGACAGCCTAGATTGCCGTCTATTGAACGAAGATGTGCCTTTGAGCTTTGATGGAACCCTGCAGGCGACCCAAGGGGCGGCGGCGCTTTCGGGGTCGTTTTTTGGTCAGTCGACTGATCGAAACGGGACCCGCCGACTGCTGTCTGGTGCATTCGATGTGACCCGCTTTGAGGATGACGACGTCACGGCCAGTTTTGAGGGGCGTGTGGCATGGGAAAAAGCAGTCTCTGATCGAACAATGTTGGGTTATTTTGTTGGTGCAGGTCTTTCGCAATCCAACATCCAGGGTGGTTTTGCAGGAAGCCGGGATGGCTATGGCCTCAATGCAGGCGCATATTTTGTTGACGCATTGGATGACAACCTCTTTTGGGACGGGTTTATCTCAGCGGGGATCGGGCAGCACGAACTGCGTTTGTCTGATGGCACATTCTCGGTTGGCACCGACTACCGCACCAAGTCGCTTCTTGCTGGTTTGGCGCTGTCAGGAGAGAAAGCTTATGAAACGTTCCTGCTGCGCCCTGAGCTAAGTGTCGCCTATGGCATTACCCGCGTTGGAGACGTCACGTTGGACGTCACAACACCAACCAGCGCGACGGAGGATATCGTTGATGCAGGCGATGTTTCTGTTGGCATGTTGCGTTTGACGCCGGAAATCCTAGTGCCGTTCGATTTTGATGGCACTGCATATGATTCAGGCGAGCTGCGGATCGCGCCAAGTCTTGGCTGCGAGATTGTCACGACCAACCGCACAGAACGGGACTGTGGTGGGGGGCTTGAGTTGGAATGGTCTTCCTTCTCTGACGACCGGACGCAAGAATTTTCGGCGCGTGTCAGCCGCGATGTGATCGGTGACACGTCTCGCAGCAGCGTGGGTTTTGCCTTCCGGCATAATTTCTAACGCCCAAATATTGGTCGTGCTTTGCATTTAGGCCGCATCCTTTGGGTGCGGCCTTCGCTAAGTGTATCTCGCTGACGTATTCCAAGCATCGCAACATCGGTTTCTTGGATGTTCAATGTTGCCGCGCTGGGCCATATATGGCATCAGGAAACAAACATACTGAACGAAAGAGTTTAGATCGTGACTGACTATGCCTCCCGCCGCACAATGATGGTCGACACACAGGTGCGCCCTTCCGACGTAACAAAGTTTCCGATCATCGACGCGATGTTGGCGGTGCCGCGAGAGGCGTTCGTTCCAGACGCAAAGCGTGAAGCGGCCTATGTCGGCGAAAACCTTGATATTGGAGATGGTCGCGTGATGCTGGAAGCGCGGACGCTGGCCAAGATGATTGATGCGCTTGATATCCAGCCTGCGCATGTGGTGCTCGATATTGCCTGCGGTTTTGGATATTCGACAGCGGTGCTTGCGCGGATGTGTGATTTTGTCGTCGCGGTAGAAGACGACGAGGCGCGCGCGCAAGAGGCGCAATCTACGCTTTCAGAACAAGGTGTCGATAATGCTGCCGTGATGCATGGTGTCTTGGCTGAGGGGGCGGCAAAGTCCGGACCCTATGATATTATCATCCTTCAGGGGGCCGTCGAACAAGTGCCCGAGACATTGCTTGATCAATTGCGTGATGGTGGACGAATCGCTGCTGTGTTCTCAGAAGGAACCCTTGGCGTCGTGCGTATCGGCCATAAAATTGATGGCGCATTGAATTGGCGTTTTTCGTTTAATGCCAGTGCTCCGGTTCTTGCAGGATTTGAAAACACTATTACTTTTGCACTTTAGCAAATGATCGCTTGCGCGGGCTTTCGTGCACAAATGACAACTCGAGCAGAGGCATCGAATGATGAAACGCAATGGAGTGGCAGCTATCGTACTCGCGCTGACTTTTGTAGGCGCGCCCGCACTGAAGGCGGACACGTTGGCGCAGGCTTTGACGTCGGCCTACAACAACTCTGGCTTGCTTGAGCAGAACCGTGCTTTGTTGCGTGCGGCAGACGAAGGGGTTGCGCAATCTGTTGCGGCGACGCTCCCTGTGATCAATTGGTCCATTTCGACTAACAGAACACGCGTGGAAAGTCCGGTCACTGCCACAACCACGTCTACGCTGGCGCGGATCACGGGGGATCTGACGCTGTTTGATTTCGGCGTCAATCAGCTTGGCATTGATGCCCAAAAAGAAGTTGTACTGGGAACACGCCAATCCTTGCGGGGGGTCGAGCAAGACGTGCTATTGCGTGCCGTCCAAGCCTATATGAACCTGCGCAGTGCTGGTGAATTTGTTCAATTACGTGAGAATAACGTCCGTTTGATCATCCAGGAATTCAGAGCTGCACAAGACCGTTTTGAAGTTGGTGAAGTCACACGCACAGATGTTGCATTGGCCGAAGCGCGTCTTGCAGCGGCACGCAGCCTTTTGGCCGCGGCCCAAGGCGATCTGGCCCGGTCCGTCGAGGAATATAGAGTGGCGATTGGCCGTGACCCATCCGGGCCACGCACCGTCAGCCCGGCACCTGTGTCGCGCACCCTCAACGATGCCAAAGCATTTGCTGTGCGCAACCACCCAAGTGTGCTGGAAGCGCAGCACTCGGTGACGGCCGCTGAGATCAACATTCGTCGTGCAGAAGCAGCAACCCGGCCGTCTGTGTCGCTGAACGGCTCTGTTAGCACAGATCAGGATTCCGACACTACGGCCCAAGTCGGCGTCAGCATCGGTGGCCCCATCTATGCCGGTGGACTGATCCTTAGCCAGTTCCGTCAAGTGCAGGCCAACCGTGATGCGGCTCGTTCTGGTCTCCATCTGATCACACTTGGTATTCAACAGCAGGTGGGCAACGCCTTTGCATCACTTCAAGTTGCGCGTGCGTCGCGGCAGGCATCAGAGCGACAGATCACAGCCGCGCGTGTCGCATTCCAAGGTGTGCGTGAAGAGGCAACATTAGGTTCTCGGACCACGCTTGACGTGCTGAATGCCGAACAAGAGCTATTGGATGCGCAGGCCAATCGCATCGCGGCACAAGCGGACGAAGTCATAGCTTCTTATGCTTTGCTATCGGCGATGGGTCTTTTGACAGCGGATCACCTGAACCTGCAGGTTCAGCAGTATGATCCGGCTGAATACTACAATCTGGTCAAGGACGCGCCGTCGATAATTTCGGAGCAAGGTGCCGCCCTCGATCGCGTATTGGAAGCCATCGGTAGAGAATGACCTCACCAGTTGTTTGCACCCGCAGAGTTCGCTAGAATCTAAACACTGGGTGCAAAATTGGGATGAGCGTTATGTCCAAGACGGCACAGGCCGATGATATTGATGAACTCGTTTCGTCAGTAAGGAATTTCGTTGCGCTGAAAGAGCCGCACCGCACCCGTTCGCGGATTCTTCTTGATCGCCTTGTTCTGCTGCCTGAACAGCGGGTGCAAGACGGTGATGCACAGCGAACCCCAGTAAACGTAGGCGATGCAATGGAGCTGGACACATCTGCTGTCAGGGCGCTGCCCCCTGTCCAAAGCTTTGACAAGGCCGGGTTAGAGGCGACGATTGCCGAGCTTGAGGCCGCTGTGACAGCCCAGTTTGACGACTGGGAACCGGACGAAGGTGAGAGCTTTGCCACAGCCGCTTGGGCTGCAAGTGCGTTTCAAACGCCACAGGCCGATTCGGGTAAAGTGGCGCAGCTACCTGCGACGAAGGAAACATCCGTCACTGACGCTGGTGCAGAACAGTCACACTTGCTTGAAGCGGCACGTGCAGAAAGAGAGCCAGCCTTTGCACATCAACCCACAGAACCGGAATCTGTCGCTGACGAAAGTAGGCTTACTGCATCGGTGATGGGGGGGATGGATGAGGATGCCTTGCGCATTCTTGTTGCTGAAATCGTACAAGATGAATTGGGCGGTGAATTAGGCGAACGTATCACGCGCAATGTGCGCAAATTGGTCCGCCGCGAGATCAATCGCGTACTGGCCAGTCGCGAAATGGGCGAGGACTAGATCGCCAGTTTCAAAAGCCTATCGATGTCCATATGCTTCTCCAGATGATCTGCAAGCGCGTCTAGCGTGTCTTCGACACTCTGGGCATAGTCATGGTGGGCAACTGGTTTTCCGATATTTGACAGGAACGCCGCGCGGAACGCATCCGCAGCGAACAGACCATGCAGATAGCAGCCCATGACGCGTCCATCAGCGGATGTTGCCCCTTCACCGCGTCCATCCAGCGACAGCCATGCGCGTGTGCAGTCTGGCCCCTCTGTAACGCCGATATGAATCTCATAGCCGCTTACAGCATCGCCAGATGGCAGATAGGTCGCGTTTGATAGCGCCAACCGCTTTTGCGGCACCATCATAGTGCGCACGTTCAGCAATCCCAGACCTGCCACGCGTGATGGCGGACCTTCGATCCCTTCATCGTCAATGATTTCGATGCCAAGCATCTGGTAACCGCCACAAATGCCCAAAACATGCCCGCCACGCCGTACATGGGCCTGCAGATCGATGTCCCATCCTTGGGCGCGAAAATGGGCGAGATCAGCGATCGTAGATTTGGAGCCGGGGACAATGACCAAGTCGGCATCGCCAGGCAGGGGACGGCCTGCTTCGATGATATCGACGGTGACATCGGGCGTCGCTGTCAGCGGATCAAGGTCATCAAAATTCGCGATGCGGTTCAGGCGTGGTACAGCAATTTTGATTGCACCGCCATTGCGGCTTGCGATGTCCATTACATCTTCGGCGGGTAGTTTCCACGCATCTGCGAACCAAGGGATAATACCCAGCGGTGCCCACTCAGTACGCTCAGCGATAATGTCCATGCCTGCGGAAAACAGCGTCGGGTCGCCTCGAAACTTGTTGATCGCAAACCCTTTGATCAGGGCTTCGTCATCGGACGGCAAAACGGCATGAGTGCCAACAAGTTGGGCGATCACACCGCCACGGTCGATATCACCGACCAGCACAACGGGTACATTTGCAGCCGAGGCGAAGCCCATGTTTGCGATGTCGCCCGCCCGCAAATTCACTTCGGCAGGGCTGCCTGCCCCTTCAACAATTACCAGATCGCGGCCTTGGCCAATGCGGTGAAAGCTTTCCAGCACTGGCGGCATGAGTTTGGATTTTTGTTTACCATAATCGCGCGCCTTCATTGTGGCAAAACGCTTGCCCTGAACGATGACCTGCGCGCCGATATCTGACTCAGGTTTGAGCAATACAGGGTTCATGTCGACCATTGGTTCTAACCCGCACGCCAGGGCTTGCAGAGCCTGAGCGCGCCCGATCTCGCCGCCATCTGCAGTGACAGCAGCATTGTTGGACATGTTCTGAGGCTTGAACGGGGCGACAGATATGCCGCGCTTTACACACGCGCGCGCGATCCCTGCAACCAGCATGGATTTGCCAACATTCGAACCGGCACCTTGGATCATTATTGCTCTGGTCATCGCGGTTTCCTTCATTCACTTCATAGGGGCGCAACTGAGGCAGGGAAAGAGTATGAACACACCAGCCCATCTGATTTTTGGACTGACCGTATTCGGCAAGGCAAACAAACCGGCTGTTACTGGTGCTGCGTTTGCAGGGGCGCTGATCCCCGACCTATCGCTCTATCTTATGGCAACCTGGCACTTGTGGGTCTTGGGGACCTCACCAGATATTGTCTTTGGACAACTCTATTTCTCTGCTGCTTGGCAAGGCATCTTTCGGATTGATAATTCAATCATCCTTTGGGGAATTCTTTTGGCAATCGGGGGGATGCTGCGCTCGCCGGTCTTTATTGCACTTTGCGGGGCCGCGCTCTTGCATCTTGGGTTGGATTTCTTGCTACACAATGACGATGGGCGTGCGCATTTCTGGCCACTCAGCAATTGGGTTTTTCAAAGTCCGGTCAGCTATTGGGACCCTGATCACTACGGCAATATCGCTGGCACGCTTGAGGTGACACTGTCATTACTAAACTGTGTTGTTTTGTGGCGCCGTTTCACGGGGCGCAAGATGCGTACCTTGATCGCGGTCTTGGGGTTAACCGAATTTGCGCCCGTCATCATTTTTGCGATCATGTTTGCGGGACCCTGAAACAAAAAACGCGGCCCTCGGGGCCGCGCTTTTTAGCGTCGTGCTTTAAGCTGTGAGCTAAGCCGCGCGCGCTTCCTGCTCAGCCGCGTTGCGGCGTTCGCTTTCTTCACGTGACAGTGCAACAGATGTGCGCACGCCTTTACCAACAAATTCCATCAGGCCACCGACAACCCGCTCGTTGGGGTCGATACCGGCGCAAGACAAAACTTCACGTCCATCGCGTGAACGGGCCCAGCGTGCAATCTGCTCTGGTCCGTTGCCATATTTCTTGTCGTCCGCAATCGCATCATCCAGTGCAGCTAGTACCACAGCTGCAAATAGCTTGCGGGCACGGTTGCCTTGCTCGTTGTTGAAGGCTGTACCGTCGACGAAATCTCTCATCATATTTCCCTTTTTTTGCTCTTGTAGTCCCCGCGTGAGCGCCTTTATGCCCGTTCTTATCTGATTCGGGGGTTCTCTTTTGGAATGGCAGCCATGCGTATGGTGCATGGCTTGTGCATTCATATAGGCGCCCTTGTGTTGAACTTGCCAGCTCCCCACCACGCAGATATAGGCTGCAAGCGAACCTATTCAACCTTTGTTAATAATCCAAGGCGCTCTGACCATGCCCAAAATAAACGGTAACGAAATCCGGCCCGGGAATACTCTCGAACATGAAGGTGGCCTGTGGGCAGCTGTGAAAGTTGATCACGTGAAGCCGGGTAAGGGTGGTGCCTTTGCTCAGGTTGAGCTGAAGAACCTGCGCGATGGCCGCAAGCTGAATGAACGTTTTCGTTCTGCGGATAAGGTCGAACGCGTCCGTTTGGACCAGAAGGACCAACAGTTCCTGTTCGAAGACGGCGACATGCTAACGTTCATGGACAGCGAGACCTATGAGCAAATTGCATTGCCAGCAGATATTCTGGGTGATCGTCGCCCATTTCTGCAAGATGGCATGATGGTAAAGATTGAATACTACGGCGAAGAAGCGCTCAACGTCAGCTTGCCGCAGAAAGTCACCTGCAAAGTCGTTGAGACAGAGCCTGTTGTGAAGGGGCAGACGGCGGCGAACAGCTTCAAGCCGGCAACGCTCGACAATGGTGTGCGCGTCATGATCCCGCCATTCGTAGGGCAGGACGAAGATATCATCGTGAACACTGAGACGTTCGAGTACGCTGAACGCGCCTAAAGCTATGTCAGGCGTGTGAGGGTTGCTTCGCCCGCCTGCATTTCGCCTTCGGCACGGTCGAACCGCAGGAATGCGAGCGCTTTGTCGCCTGCGACAGTATGCAGTGTTCCGGTTGGCTTTCCATTACAAGTAATGGCGTCACCGGACTTTGCATTACCGTGAACGGCAACCTGTGCCAGACCTTTCTTGAGCGTCGTCTTGTGCTTCATTCGCGCGACGATCTCTTGCCCGACAAAACAGCCCTTCTTGAAGTCCACGCCATGAAGTGCCTCAAATCTGGCCTCAAGGACATAGGTATCTTGGGTAAGCTCGATGCCGGTTTGTGGGATCAGGTTTTCGACACGTAGTCTGTCCCAGTCCGTGTCATCGCTGATGTCCGTCTGTCCATAGGCACGCCAGCCCATAGCTTCATGCCGCGGGTCTGCCATCGCGTCTTTGGGCATTTCACCTGTTCCGGTGGACACAATAAGATCTGTCTGCTCAATCGTGACCGCCGCCCGCAAACGATACATCATCAGGCGCTGACCAAGCGCTTGCGCATGGGACGTGGCCACGTCGATCAACAGGCGATCCTCTTCACCAATCACAAAGAAGTCGGCGATGAACTTGCCCTGCGGGGTGAGTAGGGCCGTATAGATGATCGCGCCATCGGCATTTGTGACGTCATTCGTGACCAACCCTTGCAGGAACGAAACGCGGTCGTCGCCGCTTACGGAAAGAACAGTACGTTCAGGCATCAGTCTGGCTTTCAGATTGCGAAAATTGCAGGCTGTGCAGGTCTGCGTAGATACCGCCACGCGCCAGCAAAGTTTCATGGTTTCCTTGATCAACGACACGGCCTTGATCCATAACCATGATTGAATCGGCATTCCGAATGGTCGACAGGCGATGCGCAATAACCAGTGTTGTGCGTCCGGTTGAAAGCTTCTCGAGCGCCTTTTGAACAATCGCTTCTGACTTGGTATCAAGCGCGCTCGTGGCCTCGTCTAGCAGCAGGATCGGCGTATCCCGCAAGAGCGCGCGCGCTATGGCAACTCGCTGTCTTTGACCACCCGAGAGGTTTGATCCACGCGGGCCAGCTGGACTATCCAACCCGTTGGGAAGTGACGGCAAAAAGTCGGTGACATGTGCAGAATCAAGGACGGTTTTCAGATGCGCTTCATCCACATCGTCGCGACCCAAAAGGATGTTGTCGCGCAGCGTTTCGTCGAACAAGGCAGCGTCCTGTGTGACCACCGAAAACAGACCCCGTAAGTCGGCGAGGTTATAGTCGGTGATCGGCACCCCGTTGATTTGCGCCGCACCAGCACTTGGTTCGACAAGCCGTGTGAGGACATTGAACACCGTGCTTTTGCCAGCACCTGACGCCCCCACCAAGGCCGTGGTTTTGCCTGCTTCGGCAATGAAATTCGCGCCACGCAAGACAGGTAAATCGCCATAGTGAAGGTGGACATTATCCAAGGCGACGTTAGGCGAAACTTGCGGGATTCCTTTGGCCTTTGCCGGCGAAACGATGGTTGGATGCAAGTTCAGCACATATTGAAGCCGCTCAACACTGGCGGCAGCCATCTGCCATTTACCGCTCATGAGGCCAAGTCGACGCAGCGGATCGAATGCAAGTGACATCGCCGTAAAGAAGGCCATGAATTCACCGTTGGTCTTTTCGCCCGCGATAATCTCGGACCCGCCGTAAAGCATGACACCAAAGAAACCGATGCCCGTCATTATGTCGATCAAAGCTGGCACTGCCGCTTGGCCAACAGACGTGCGCATCGAGGCATGCACGCCTTCCTTGATAAGATTGTCGTAGCGTTCTGCTTGATACGTCTCGAGTGCGTTCAATTTGATCGGATTGATACCATGGAACACTTCATCAAGGCGTGTCGATACGCGGCCCGCAATTTCGCGTGTGTTACGGGCGCGACGGCGGATATAGGCCTGTACCATCAAAGATGGTAGGATCAAAAGCGGGATGCCAACAATAGCAATCAGGGTCCATTGCCAATCGATCCATATGGCAACGGCAAGAAGTCCGAAGAGTGAAACCAGATCACGGGCAACTGCGGTTAACAGACTGCTCCAAACCGAATTGATCACACCGACATCGCCCTGAACCCGCTCGATCAACTGCCCCGGTGGGTGGATCTGGAAGAATCCGCTGTCGAGCGACATCAGGTGCCGCAACATATACTTTCGCATGTCTGCAGCAGTAAGTTGCTGGATGAGCGCCATCAAGATGCGTTGTCCCGAAGAAGTGATCGCCCGGACAAAGAAAATGCCCATGATTGCAAAACCGACAAAATAGAGCGCGTCGCGGTCTCCTTCGGCAAAAACATCATCAAACATCGGCTGAATCATGCGGCTGATTAGCGCCAGCATCGACCCTTCGATCATCATCAGCAGAACAGCTGCCACCAATAACCACTTGTGATGACGCAGATAGTCGCGCCAGAGCCATGAAAACAGCACAAAAGCGGATTGCTGTTCTTCTGAACCTGGTTTTGGGATTGGAGGGGGCATCTATGGCCTTTTGCGATATGTGCTTGTGCTTCGTCTACGCGTAAATGGGGTGGGCGTGCAAGTTAGGCAAGCTTGACCTCTCAATGCGCCGCGTTAGTGTCCGCAAGAAACCACACTCACGAAAGCCCCCCACATTATGTCTTTGTCTCAAGGTCGCGCCTATTTGGCCATTCCAGGTCCGTCAGTAATGCCAGATGCCGTGTTGCGCGCAATGCATCGCGCATCCCCGAATATCTATGAGGGGGAGCTGCATGAGTTGACCGAAAGCCTTGTCCCCGATCTGAAAGAGATCGCGAAGACCGACAGCAATGTGGCTATCTACATCGGCAATGGGCATGCCGCATGGGAAGCCGCCCTCGCCAATGTGATTTCCGAAAATGACACGGTTCTGGTGCTCGCAACGGGTAGTTTCTGCATCGGTTGGGGCGAAATGGCGACTGGTTTGGGTGTGCATGTTGAAACAATAGACTACGGGAATGCAGCGCCGATCGATCTTGCACGCGTCGAAGAGGTGCTAGCGGGCGATAAAGATGGCCGCATAAAAGCGATCTTGGCCGTGCATGTTGATACCTCGACCGGCGTGAAAAACGATATAGCCGGGTTGCGGGCTGTCATTGATCGTGTCGGGCACCCGGCTTTGCTGATGGCGGATTGTATGGCCTCCTTGGGCTGTGACCGGTTTGAAATGGATGCCTGGGGCGTCGACGTCATGGTTTCGGGTTGCCAAAAAGGACTTATGACGCCGGCGGGGGTAAGCTTTGTGTGGTTCAACAAAAAGGCGGATGCAGCCCGTGGAAATCGTGTCACGAGCTATTGGGACTGGCGTCCGCGCGTGAACCCGGAAGCCTACTTTCAGTATTTTGATGGCACCGCACCGACCCACCATCTTTATGGATTGCGTGCAGCGATTGACATGATCAAGGCCGAAGGCCTCGACAACGTTTTTAATCGACATGAAAAACTGGCGCAGGTCATCTGGGCAGCCTTTGATAATTGGTCGCAGACAGGGCCGATGCAGCTGAATATCGCCGATCCGGCCCATCGGTCGCATGCGGTGACGTCCGCTGGGATCGGATCACCGAACGGGGATGCTTTGCGCAATTGGTGCGAACACCAATGCGGTTTGACACTTGGGATCGGATTAGGGCGCTCACCAGCAGATGCGTATTTCCGCATCGGTCATATGGGCCACGTGAACGCGCACATGATTATGGGGGTGTTGGGCACGATTGATGCAGGTCTGAAAGCGCTGGACATTCCGCATGGTGACGGGGCTTTGGCGGCGGCAGCGCAAGCCCTTGCTGCGCGGACCTAACCGTTCTTGACCCGGTCGATCCATCTGAAGAAATGATGCAAGCCATAAGCTGTCGCGGCGACCCAAATGTAGCCAACTGCGGCAGCGATTACCCAAAAACCCATGAACAGGAACACAAATAGTGTTCCCAGAAATGCATCTGTGTAATCTTCAACGGCTTGGATCGGGCGGTGCGACATGATCAGTCCTTCTCTGCTTTAGCAGATTACCCACACCAAAATAAAAATCACTTTAATTTTTCGTGGGCTTCTGTGAGCGCCGCCGGGAGGGCCCTTTCAAATGCATCAAGCTGCTGTGGGGTGCCGCAACTGACACGAATGCAGCGGTCTTGTGGCGCAACAAAAGGCATGCGCACGAAAATGCCGTCGGCAACCAGTGCGGCAAGGACGGTGCGTGCGAAATTACCATCGCGACCGCAGTCGATCGTGACAAAATTTGTGGCAGACGGCAGTGGGGATAGTCCGTTCGCCTTTGCGATCGCTCCGATACGCTGCCGTGCTTCTGCCACTTCGTTTTGGATGTGTGTGATCCATGATGTGTCTTGCAACGCGGCCAGCGCGCCGGCCTGACTGATACGACACATCCCGAAATGGTTGCGAACTTTGTTGAAAGCGCTGATCACCTCAGGCGCCCCGATCGCGTATCCCACGCGCGCGCCCGCCATTCCGTAGGCCTTGGAGAAGGTCCGCATCCGGATCACGTTTTCTGCATTTGGGTCAAGCGCCGGTGCAGTGCCGTCCGGCGCGAGTTCCACATAGGCTTCGTCCAGAACAAGCATGCAGTCTGAGGGTAATCGGTCAATCATGTCCTGCATCACAGGTGCGGCGTGCCAGCTGCCCATCGGGTTATCTGGGTTGGCGATGTAGATCATCTTGGCCGAAACCTCGCGTGCCTTAGCGATCAAGGCATCGGGATCTTCAAAATCACCCATATATGGGACGGTGTGTAGTGTCCCGCCATAGCCTGCGACGTGATAGTTGAAAGTAGGGTAAGCCCCAGCTGAGGTTACGACCGCGTCACCCTTATCTACATAGAGCCGGACCAAGACGCCCAGAAGCGTGTCGATGCCTTCACCAACCATGATGTTTTCTGAGGAGACACCGTGGTGTGCGGCGAGCGCATGACGGAGTGCGTGGCTTTCGGGATCGCCATACATCCACGCTTCGCCAGCTGCCACTTGCATCGCGGCAATGGCCTTTGGTGAAGGGCCAAATGCGCTTTCGTTTGCGCCAAGACGTGCGGTAAAAGGGCGACCCCTCTGGCGCTCTTGAGCCTCGGGTCCGACGAATGGGACCGAAGCAGGAAGTGTTTGGGCGAGGGCGGTCAATGCTGGTTTTGTCATGGGCACAGATAAACGGGTGGTTGAATTTTGCGCAACCATTCATATATGAGAATCGTTCGCAAAGAGGAGCGACCCCAATGAAGATGAGTAGACGCGGATTTTTGGTGAGTTCAGGGGCCGCCCTTGCAGTGCGCTCTGTGCCGCAGGTTGCAGGCAAAGCTAGCGGGCGGCGTATTTTGACGCTGGTTTATGATAAAGCGCTGGGGATGATGCGCGCTGTCGAGCGTGTGGTCAACTAAGGGCTGTCTACTGGCCAGACAGTACAAACGCGCAGCGGATAGAGGCATTTGGAACTTTATGCGTAAAATAAAGACGGGTTTCCCCGTTGGTTGCTATAACCCGCTGAATAGACAGATTTGATCCCACGAAACTTGGACGAGGTGTGCCCCATTGTTGACGGTCGTTTGGGGGAACTGAACCATCACTATCAGAAATAGAACAGCGGATCAGCTGACCGGCGACTGTGTTGGGGATAGTCACCTCATATGGGTGCCCAAGCAACAAGGACCGCTCTATCACGGTGATATCGGTGATATCATCGAATGCCTCTTGGCCCAAAGCGCCGGAGCTTATTCCACAATAAACGGCCAAGCTGGCTAATATGCGGCGTAGATGTCTCAACCCAACTCTGCCAAGCGCGCGATGGCGGCTTTCAGCTGCGCTTCTTCGTTTTCGCGCAAGGCAAGGTTGGCTTTCGCTTCGGCCACAACCTCATCCGGGGCGGAGGCCACAAATTTGGGGTTGTTCAGACGTCCGCGCAGGCCGCCCAGTTCTTTGCCGAGTTTCTGCATCGTCTTTTCGAGGCGTGCAATTTCTTCAGCAACGTCGATCAGGTCAGCCAGTGGAATGCCGAATGTGCCGCCTTCCATCGGAATGGTGACGCAGCCTTTTGGAAATTCATCCACTTGGGCAAGGCTTTCAATGCGTGCCAGCCGCTGGATCAGCACGTGGTTGTTGTCCCACGCGGATTGGCCTTTGGCGTCCAGTCCTGTGACCAGCAGCGGCACTTTCGCGCCCGCTGGTACATGCACCTGCGCGCGGGCGGAGCGGACGTTGTCGATCAGGTCGATCACCCAGTTCATCTCGCGGTCGGCGTCGGCATCCACCAGATCAGCGGCGGTGTAGGTTGGCCAATCGGCGTGGACCAGCATCTTTTTGCGGTTGTCGGCCAGTTGCCACAGCTCTTCTGTGATGAACGGCATGATGGGGTGCAACAGGATCAGACATTGGTCCAGCACCCAGCGCAGGGTCTGCTCTGTCTCAGCCTTCGCCCCTGCATCATCCCCTTGCAGGATAGGTTTGGAGAATTCCAGATACCAGTCGCAGACGTTGCCCCATGTAAAGGCATAAAGCGCATCGGCGGCGTCGTTGAAGCGATATGCCTCCATTGCTGCATCGACTGTTTCGCGCACCTTGCCGGTTTCGCCAATGATCCATTTGTTCAGCGTTTGGGTGGTTTCAGGCCGTACTGGATCGCCGGGATAGGCGATTTCATAATGCTGGGCGAAGCTGAACGCGTTCCAAAGCTTCGTGCCGAAGTTGCGGTAGCCCTTGATCCGATCCTCTGAGATTTTCAGCACACCACCCAATGCTGCCATCTGCGCGTTGGAAAAGCGCAGGGCGTCGGCGCCGTAGGCATCTATCATGTCGAGCGGGTCGATCACGTTGCCCTTGGTCTTGGACATCTTTTCGCCTTTGGCGTCGCGAACCAATTGGTGCAGGTAGACGGTGTGGAAGGGCTCTTGCCCCAAGATCGCCTCGGACATCATCATCATGCGGGCGACCCAGAAGAACAGGATATCCTGACCGGTGACGAGGACGTCGCCAGGGAAGTATTTCATCGCCTCGTCTTCAGCAGGCCAGCCAAGGGTGCCGAACGGCCAAAGGCCGGAGGAGAACCATGTGTCGAGGACGTCAGGGTCGCGCCAGACAGGGAAGACCAGAACCGTTGGATCCTGGGTCACGTTGTATTCTGCCAAGCTTGCAGAGAAGCGATCAAGCGCTTCGGCCTTATCGGCCACTTCGATGACTTCGGCGTGGCTTAGCGGGCTGGGAACATCGGCATTGTCGAAGACGAAGTCTGATTTTACACTGTCAAAGTCTGGTCCGCTGTGCATGACGGTGCCACGATGAACGAGTCCTTCAAGCAAAAGCCCTAGGATTTGAACCTCGTCCAATTCACCCGATGGATTGTGTTCGTCTGCAACGCCCAGATCGAAGCCATACCAAACCGGGATCTGATGCCCCCACCACAGCTGGCGCGAGATGCACCAAGGCTCGATATTCTCAAGCCAGTGGTAATACACCTTCTCGCCGCTTTCCGGCATGATCTTGGTGCGGCCTTCGCGCACAGCATCCAGCGCGGGCCCAACGATCTGGGCGGTGTCGACGAACCATTGGTCGGTCAGCATCGGCTCGATCACCACTTTGGAGCGGTCACCGAAGGGCTGCATGATTTTCTTCTCTTCGACGTAAGGTACGGTGCTTTCAACCTCTTCGCCTTCGTCGTTCTTGACCATCTTGGTGGTCATGACCGCGTTGCCTTCGGCCGTGATGTCCGCAACCACGCGTTTGCGCGCCTCGAACCGGTCTAACCCGCGGTAGTCTTCGGGCACCATGTTCATCGCGGCTATCATTGCCTCGTCGAAATCCTGTTCGCCGTTGGCGATAGCTTGGGCCGTCGCAGCCTCGTCAACATAAGGCTCACCATCGGCGCGCATCGCCCCTTTGGTGTCCATCAGGTTGTACATCGGGATGCCGCCGCGCTTGGCGACTTCATAGTCGTTGAAGTCATGTGCACCCGTGATCTTCACGGCACCCGAGCCGAAATTCATATCGGGGTAGGGGTCCGTGATGATCGGGATCAGGCGGCGCTGTTCTTTGGGGCCAACGGGGATTTCGCAGAGCTTGCCAACGATAGGCGCATAGCGTTCGTCATCTTTGTGGACGGCTACCGCACCGTCACCGAGCATGGTTTCGGGGCGGGTTGTCGCGATGGAAATGTAGTCCCGCGTCTCGCGCAGGGTGACATTGCCGTCTTCGTCTTTCTCGACGTATTCGTAAGTCTCGCCACCGGCGAGTGGGTATTTGAAGTGCCACATGTGGCCGTCGACTTCGATGTTTTCGACTTCGAGGTCGGAGATCGCAGTTTCGAAATGTGGGTCCCAATTGACCAGACGCTTGCCGCGATAGATCAGGCCTTTGTTGTACATCTCGACAAAGACTTTCAGCACGGCGTCGTGGAAGTTGCCGGGCTTTTCGTCTGCAGGCGCGCTTTCGGCCCCCGACATGGTAAAGGCCGAGCGGGACCAGTCCATGCTGTCGCCCAAGCGGCGCGCCTGTTGTTCGATTTGCCCACCCTTGGCGGCTTTCCATTCCCAGACCTTTTCGAGGAACTTTTCACGCCCCAACTCTGTGCGCTTGGGTTGTTGCGTCTCTGCAAGGTCCTTTTCAACCATCAACTGGGTCGCGATCCCGGCATGATCCAGTCCGGGCTGCCAGAGAGTGTCATAGCCCTGCATCCGCTTCCATCGAGTGAGCATGTCCATGATCGTGTGGTTAAAGGCGTGGCCGACGTGCAAATGGCCAGTCACATTGGGGGGCGGCAGCATGATGCAAAAGGTCTCATCACGGGATGCGTTTGCCCCTGCTTTGAAGGCACCGCTGTCTTCCCACATTTTGTAAATGCGGGCTTCGGCCTCGGCCGCGTTAAATGTCTTTTCCATCGCCATGTTTGCAACTCTCCTGCGCTTGATGCAGCAGATAGCGGAGGGGGCCGCGAAGGAAAAGGCCTGCCCATCAAATAGGAGGCAGGCCGGTACTGGTTACAACACCAAAGTAAGGGTTTTATGGGCGGGCAAGGTGCCATGTGCCACCAACGCCGTCGCCTGTTGTGTCACCGGGGTTGCGGTCATTGACCCAGAGGTAAAGCGGCTGACCATCATAAGCCCACTGCTGTGTGCCATCGTTGCGGGTGATGGTTGTGAACTTGCCAGCCTCATCTGCATCTGCAGGGGCAGTAAGTGGTGGCCAGTTGCGTGCACAGCCACCGTTACAAGCTGATGAGGTCGGGGTGTCTGGGTCAAAGGTATAAAGGCTCATGCCGTTTGCATCGACCAGAATGCCGTTTGTTTCTGTGACGGGTGCGAAAGCATGGCCGCCAGCATAGGCGTCACATGCGGACAGGCCGACCACGAGAGAAAGTGCAATCATTGAAAATTTCATAAGGTGTCTCCAAAACGTTTATCATTATGCTGGCGGAACATCCGTCAGTTATGAGGTTTACGCGGGGAGGCCTTGGTTTATTCTTGCATCTCTACACTTTTCTTTGGGATCTAGATTAACATACTGAAATTGAATGACATTAAGCCTTAGGTATCCTGAAAAAGAGGGACCCTCACGCCAGATTGGATCACTGCTGGATCATAGGGATTGCGGGCGAAGACTTCTTCAACCCGCGTCGCAAAATGAGCCAGCGGCAAAGTATCGTAGGCCGGATCGAAGGAGCTTTGATCCCAGCGTTCGCAGAAAACAGCGCAATCGTCGAAATAGGGGTGATCTTTGTAAGCGTCACGCTTTTGCGGATCAGCGCCTACGTGTTCTCCATAGTAAACCAGTTGGAAATCGCCGTGTTTCTCGACAACCCATGTGACTTGCTCACGTACAAATGGCCGCAGGATCGTGGCGGCGTATTCGTCATGATTGTACGGGGCATAAATATCGCCGATATCATGCAACAGAGCTGCGACAATCCAGTCGATGTCAGCACCATCGCGTTCTGCGCGGGTGGCCGATTGGAGCGAATGGCCGAGGCGGGTGATCTGATACCCCGAAAGCCCCTCATCAAGACTGACCATTGCGTTCAGCAGTCTGGCAGCTGTGCCTTTGGTGTATTCCACCTCATGCTCGGTCAGAAAATCATAGTCTTCTTTATCGCCATCTTTCATGGCCGTGAATTTCACCTGATCCATTCTGAGCATCCTTCACTGTTTGCCGTTAGGACTGTAAATTCGCAGAGTTCAAACATTCTGTCACGTCCCTACACGATCTGTTGCAAGGATCACGCTGGACTTGGCCAAATCCACCGCTAGGGTCCGATTGAAAGCAACGAGGACGAACATGGAAAAATTCGGCAAAAGCCAATCTGTGACGCGGGTCGAGGATGTGCGGTTTCTGACGGGGCATGGCCGTTACGTGGACGACATCGGGCCAGAAGGCGCGCTCCACTGCTATTTTTTGCGTGCGACGGCCGCTCACGGCGACATCACAACACTGAACGTTGATGCGGCACGTGAAATGCCAGGTGTGCATTTGGTTGTGACGGCTGACGATCTTGTTGCGGCAGGGGTGGAACTTGGCCTCGCCGGCTCGACCGTAAAGAACCGCGATGGGTCGCGCAGTGCTGCGCCCTTGCGCCCGCTGTTGGCTAAAGAGCGCGTGCGTCATGTTGGAGAGGCAATCGCTATGGTTGTCGCAGACAGCATGGTTGCGGCGAAAGACGCGGCCGAGGTGATCGAGATAGAGATCGATGACCTACCGGTGCATGTGAGTTTGACCGTCGGTGGTGATACGATTCATTCCGAGGCGCCTAGAAATCTCGCGTTTGATTGGGGTTTGGGTGATGAGGCCAAGACACAGGCCGCAATCAATGCATCGGCACATGTCGTCACCGTTGATGTGTTGGATAATCGTATCATTGCTAACTCAATGGAGCCGCGTGGCTGCTATGCCGAGGTCGTGGATGGGCGGTTGCACGTAGCATTGAACGGGCAGGGCGTTTGGGTTCCAAAGGCTGATTTCGTCCGCCATTTCCATCTTGATCCTGCCGATGTTCGCGTGACCAACCCTGATGTCGGGGGTGGATTTGGCATGAAAGCGATGCGTTATCCTGAGCAGTTTTGTGTCGCGCATGCGGCCCGTGTCTTGGGTCGTCCGGTCCGTTGGATGTCTGATCGCTCAGAGGCGATGTTGTCGGATAATGCGGGGCGTGATCTGACAAGTAGAGCAACGCTTAGCTTTGACGCTAACTATCGGATCACCGCCTACCATCTTGATACAATTGCGAATATGGGCGCCTACAATTCCCAGTTCGCTCAGGGTATTCAAACAGACTTGTTCTCAAAGGTGCTGATGGGAACCTATGATGTGCAGGCTGCCTATATGCGCACACGCGGCATTTACACCAACACAACACCTGTCGACGCCTATCGCGGAGCGGGCCGTCCCGAGGCGATCTTTGTTTTGGAGCGGACAATGGACGAAGCTGCGCGGCAGTTGGGTGTTGACCCATGGGCGTTGCGCAAATTGAACTTCATCGCGCCTGCTAAGTTCCCTTACACGACTGTCACAAACGTGACTTATGACGTTGGTGACTTTGCCATGGTTCTGGATAGCGCAGGGCGTGCGTCAGATCGCGACGGTTTTTCAGCCCGCAAAGCGGCTTCGTTTGCCCAAGGCAAGTTGCGGGGGCAGGGCCTTTGCTACTACATCGAAAGTATTCTGGGGAGCCCTGCTGAAACGACGGCGGTCGCATTTACCGACGCAGGTGCGACGATCTTTGTTGGCACACAGTCGAACGGGCAGGGACATGAAACGGTTTATGCGCAGTTTCTCTCTGATCAAACCGGTATTCCGGCGGACCAAGTTACTGTGGTCCAAGGCGACAGTGACCAGATTGCCAAGGGCGGGGGTACTGGCGGATCGCGATCAGTTACGGTGCAAAACACAGCAACTTTGGCCGCGGTTGAGGTGATACTTGAAGGGTTCACCGCATTCCTAGCGGACGCAGAGGGCGTTGACGCCAGTGCCGTCAGCTTTGATGACGAGCGGTTCCGGATTGCCGGCTCAAACCTGACGCCGACAATGCTTGAAGTTGCAGATATGGCCCGAGATGCGGGGCGCGAAGACTTATTGCGGCATTCTGCCAATATCCAGCTTGATAATCGCAGCTTTCCGAATGGGGCCCATGTTACAGAGGTAGAGATCGATCCAGAAACCGGTGTGGTCACAGTTGATCGCTATACGGTCGTTGATGATTTCGGTAATCTTATCAACCCAATGCTCGCCGAGGGACAGGTGCATGGCGGCGTAGCACAAGGCGTTGGTCAAGCCCTGACAGAGCGCGTGGTTTTCGACGAGGACGGCCAACTGCTCACGGCGAGTTTTATGGACTACGGTATGCCGCGTGCGGATGATCTACCCATGATCAAGTTTTCTACCGAATGCGTGCCTTCGATCTATAATCCTATGGGCATGAAAGGCTGCGGAGAGGCAGGGACCGTTGGCGCACTTGCTGCGGTTGCGAATGCGGTTCTGGATGCCTTGTGGGATGTGGGGGTTCGAGAAATCGAGATGCCGTTCACCCCGCACCGCGTTTGGGAAACGATCCAGAAAGCGAAAGGTGACAGTGCAGCTGCGTGATTGGTTCTTTGGCCTCTTTGGGAGGCGAGCACGCACCGAAGAAGGCGGTATTCGCGCGCGCGGTCCGGCCACCCATGTCGTTATTTTGGATGGTACAATGTCATCGCTCAGTGCGGGCTGTGAAACAAACGCCGGGTTAACGTTCAAGCTGCTTAAGGAGGTGAGCCGAACTGCGAACATCACCGTACATTATGAGGCAGGTATCCAATGGCGCGACTGGGCTGGGACATGGGGGGTTATGACCGGCAAAGGGATCAACCGCCAGATTGAGCGGGCTTATGGAGTGATCGCCACGCGTTACCGTGAAGGGGACCAGATTATCTTGGTCGGTTATTCGCGGGGGGCGTACGCAGTGCGGTCTTTGGCCGGAGTGATCGATATGGTTGGGCTGGTCAAATCCGACTGCGCGACCGTACGCGTCATTCGCCAAGCTTACCGCCATTATCGCAATGGGGCGCGCAGCCCGACGGCGCAGGACTTTCGCGATCATTATTGCCATCCAGACGTCGAAGTAGAGGCGGTTGCCGTCTGGGACACTGTGAAGGCTCTTGGTTTGCGTTTGCCGATCATCTGGCGCTGGGCGCAAGTGCAACACAATTTTCACAATCATGCCTTGGGAAACCATATACGCAACGGTTTTCATGCGGTCGCCCTTGATGAGCGGCGCGCAGCCTATGCGCCTGTGATGTGGCAGTGTCCCGTTGGATGGCCTGGCCATATGGAACAGGTTTGGTTTCGGGGCAATCACGGCGATGTCGGCGGGCAGGTCTGGCAACACCCCGAAGCACGGCCGCTGGCGAATATTCCATTGGTTTGGATGCTCGAGCGTTTATCTGCTTGCGGCGTGCCAATGCCGGACAACTGGCATGATCGCTTTCCGCAGGATGTCACGGCACCTTCAATCGGAAATTGGCGTGGATGGGCAAAGATTTTTCTGTCACGACGAAAACGCCCGGTTGGCAAATGCCGTTCGGAACGTTTGCATGAAAGTGTAACAGGTCAGACGCCAGACATTTCAGTCGCCCCGCAGCTTCATAATCAGACAAGTCGCTGACCCGGTGGCATAGAGCTTGCCCGTCGCAGCATCGCGAATCTCGCCATGCGCTACTCCCGTCGTTCGGCCTGCGTGATCGCTGATACCAGTGGCAAGGATTTCACGTCCTACGGGGATCGCACCAGTCAAGTTCACCTTGTATTCCAGCGTTGTATAAACGGACCCCTTTGGCGTCTTGGTCATCACCGCGCAGGACATGCAGCTATCAAGCAATGTGCCATACCATCCGCCATGGACACCGCCTGCAGGGTTGGTGTGCTGAAACTCTGGCGTGCCACGAAAGACAACCTTCCCTGCTTCGACAAGGTCTAGGCTATAATTCATCAATGCAGAAATGGGCGGTCGTGAAATCTTGCCGTCACGCATGGCTTGCATAAAGGCGAGGCCGGACATCGACAGCGTTGTCTCAAGATCGGGCATCTCGTCAGAGGTAGTGGCGGTGAACATGTAAGCTCCGGGATTGGTGATCTTCCCGAAGCTGCAAGGTCATGCCACGTTTTGCAACCGAACTTTTGGGGTCACGCCAAGTGCGTGGCAAACATCGCGCGAAAGCTCTGGCCGGTTCAGCGTGTAGAAATGCAGATGTTCTACGCCGCCCTGTAGTAAATCATCGCAAAGTTCGGTCGCGATGGCTGTGGCGAGCAGTTCGGTGGTGCCGTCGCGCGTTGCGTTGTTGAAGGCATCCTGCAGCACCTGAGGGATATGCGTGCCGCACTGCTTTGCAAAACGTTGCGTGCCGGCCCAATTTTCGACAGGTAGAATGCCGGGAATGATGGGTGCGTCGATCCCTGCCTTTTGACAGGCATCGCGAAAGCGGAAGAAAGACTCGGCTTCGAAAAAGAATTGGGTGATTGCCGATGCCGCACCTGCATCAAACTTGCGCTTGAGATAGGCAATGTCGGCCGCCTGATCGGCTGCTTCCGGGTGCTTTTCCGGGTAGGCACCGACGCGGATGTTGAATGTATCAAGGTCGGCCAATGCTTCGATCAATTCGACAGAGCTTTCAAAGCCGTCGGGATGTGCTGTGAAATTGCTGGCGCCCTTTGGCGCATCCCCGCGCAAGGCAACCAGATCGCGCACGCCTGATGCGGCGTAGCTTTGGGCGATTGCAAGGGTTTCGGCCTTTGTGGCGTCTACGCATGTCAGGTGGGCTGCGACGTTTAAACCGCTTGTCTTATGAATGGTCGTTACGGCGTCATGGGTCAGCTGTCGCGTTGTGCCGCCTGCACCATAGGTGACAGACACGAAAGAAGGGTCAAGCGGGGCAAGTGTGTTAACGCAGTCCCATAAACGAAAGGATCCCTCCAAAGATTTTGGCGGAAAGAATTCAAATGAAACGGTTGGGATTGTCATTGGCGCACCTCATGCTTGATTTGCTCTTGTCCCACCACTATGAAGTTGAAGCAAATTCATAAACTTCACTAAAGTAATGAGGACGTCTCATATATGCATATCGAGTTTCGGCACCTGCGGACTATCAAGGCAATCCACGATACGGGTGGGTTGGCGCGGGCGGCCGATCAGCTGCACATAACGCAGTCGGCTTTATCACATCAGATCAAGGGCATCGAAGACCAGGCTGGGGTTGAACTGTTCGTACGGCGTTCCAAGCCGCTTAAATTGTCCGCGGCGGGGATGAAGATGCTTGCGGCAGCGGAAAAAATCCTACCACAGGTCGCCGCACTTGAGGCCGAGTTTTCGGGTTTGGTTGCCGGCAGCTCAGGGCGCTTGCA
>ENA-OQVM01001980-OQVM01001980.1-marine-metagenome-genome-assembly--contig:-NODE-1980-length-25241-cov-4.808218_pt1 | contig 25241 bp, 18 predicted proteins | sample MGYA00237776_ERZ505498 | MGnify/ENA primary metagenome ERZ505498 (study PRJEB26159, sample SAMN06265151) | marine metagenome | isolation source: Helgoland LTER site | place: Germany:Helgoland, sampling...
CGCGTCCGGTACTTCATCGTAAACACTCCACCTTTCCAAAAAGATTAAAGTGTTGCGTCGACCTATTGAAACCGCCCCGCAAACCGGAAGTTTAAGTTCACTCTTCAAGCCGGATCTCCGGCATTTTATAGGATCGAAACGCCTCGACTTCTGGGCGGTAGGCGCGCAATAGCAAGCTCCAGCCGTCCTCTGGCGTGTAGGCAAAGTTGGGTGCCAGCGACGCACATTCTTTGTTGCCGAACGCAACCCTGAACGATCCGTCGTCGTTGGTTACTACCCCGCGGTTTGAGCTTACGATGTTATTTTCGTTGGACATCAGGTACTTTTCGGGACCATAGACGGTGATCGAGAAGAAGGCCTTGACCGGCACCGGCGGGAATGTCGCAGTGTAGCAGGAGCCACCCTTGGCGTTTGCCGGGGCATGGGGCAAGTACATTGCATTTTCATCCGCTGAAAGCCCCCAGCCACCTGCGGTTACGTAGGTGAAAAACTCCCAGTCCTCCACCAGATCAGTTCGCGCCTGCATCGCGCCAGAGGTAGTGGTTAGATTGCCATATTCCGCAACCAATGCCGCGCGTACACGTGCCAGCACATCAAGATCTGGCCTTGGCATCGCATCGACATCGGACGCGCCGGTAATCCGATAGTGTGGGTGCAGCTCACTCGAAATTCTTGCCACATCAGCCTTGGATGCATCGGTCCCGGTGCGGATGCCGACAGCCACATACGAGGTCTCAAACTGGTCCTCCGTGAACGTATAGGTGCCACCGCCATAGAGGTAGAACGGCGACATGTGGTTTTCGTCAACAATGTGAATCGAAACGAACCGGTCGCCGGTATCCGGTAATTCCAAAGTGAAGCCCTCGCTGACGTTGACGATGGCGATCGAGTACACTGTATCGTTGTTCGGCGAGACGACGAAGCGATCTTCCGCCGAGGCAACGCCAGGAAAATGGAAGAAATTGTTTAGGCCAGCGCGACCGATGAAGTCAGCGAAGAAAGCACGGCTCTCGGCCTGGATAAACTCTTTCGCGCTCATTCCATAGTCGCGTGGATCGGTCTTCCAGCCGGAACTGTCAATGTCGGGAATTTCTGCAATCACGACATTCGTGGTCGCAAAGAATACAGTTGAAACAGCGATGAGTAGTTTCTTCATATTTTCTTTCCCTCTTTCAGATTCCGTCTGAAGCGTCACGTCTATGAGTTAATTGACCAGTTCAAAGCCACCGGGCTTCCAGCTCGTGTCGAACCACGCTTCCAGCGGGCCATCAAGACGAAGAAGAACTGAGTAACTCCTTCTCGGCATGGTCTGAACCCAGTTGCCTGCCCTGACTAATCCTTTGAACATAACCTCTAACCTTCAGTCCTTAACCCAGCGAAACAATATAGTATCTCTGCAATACGACTTTGATCGAAGTCATTAAATCAAGAGTTCCGAGATGAGATCTTTGTCGGCATCTCGCACAAAACAGACCATTTAGTGAACGGTAATTAAGGCTGCATTGGGCTCTGAATGATCATCCGAGCGTTTTTGTCGGATGACTGTTTTATCGTGCTGAGCGGCCTTCGCGATAGTCGATTCCATTCTTTGCGGCATCGTGATTCATAAGTGACAGGAGGGTTGCCTTCGCTGAGAGAAACAGAGGTATCGAGATCAAAGTACCGAAAACCCCCGCAACTTCGTATCTTGCCGCACTGGTTTCCGCGAATTGGTAGGTCAGATATCCGCTCACCGCCCAGGCAGTGACATTGCTAGTAGCATCCGAAAAGAGTTGGCCGAAAGGCGTGTCCTGTGTGACCGGATAGGGCCTGCTCTGCCTTACGGGGTTTTGGTGATTGCGGGAGGTGACCAAGTGCCGTTTAAAGCTTCTTCCTTGGGCCAGTAAAGGCGCATCACCATGTAAATCGGGTCATCGGGTGCGGGCAGCCAATTCGCTTTCTGATCCGGATCAGAAGGCTCGTCGTGCTGAATGTACAGGGTCAGTGAACCGTCAGTTCCTGTCTTCAGATCAGGCAACATCGGGGAGTTGATCAGGTATCTGTCAATCGGGTTTTGGATCAGCAGCTGGGTCTTGCCATCATACATTGTGACCGACCAGAATGCGTTCACGGGGGGCAGTTTACCAGCCGGGAAGGTCAGCGTGTATTTTCCGGTGCTGCCGTCCAGCGGTTTTCCATCTGCGTCCTGTTTGGCCAGCGGATAGAGCGCCTCGACTGAATCATTCCCGAAAATACCGGCGACTGCGGCAGCTGCCCGCAAGGTATAATTGTCGCCCATCATCTTGCGGTCGCCAAACAAGCCTTCGGAAATCTGCCAGCCATTTACCACTTTGCCCAGCGAGGCGACTTCTTTTTGCACCTCCGCGGCCGCAGCTTTCATACCTGCGATTTCCTCGTCAGTAAGCGGTTTGGACGGGAACGGTGCCCCTAGTTCGATGCCGACACTGGCGAACTTGGCGCGCAGTGGTTTTTCATCCTCGAAAATCCCGACAGCCGGCGCGAATTGAAGTAGGAACGACAGATATCCAAACGGATCCTGCTTGGCGAGATTCTTGTCGATCTTGGGCCAGTCAATGGCGGGCGGGGCGGTTGGCGCAGTTGTTCCCAGGAACTTCGACAGCGGTTGGGTGCTGTATTTGGCCTGGATAGCCCGTACTTTGTCGATATCAGAGGCTGCGAACAACTGAGTCCTGAAAAGACCCAGAGCAAACTGGGTACCAGACTGAAAGACCTTTTCGATACCTTTGGGCGTATCGCCACTCCACTCCGGACCGGCGACCGCATAACAGCCTGCCTCGTTTCCGGTTGAACGGCTACCGATATAGCCGAAATTGTAAGTGTATTGAGAGATAAGCTGCACCGAATAGTATCGGGATTTTTCGACCTCAGGAACGCACAGCACCATCGGCTCAGCACGAAGATCCATCCAGACAAAAGAGTAAGGCGTATCGCTATTGGGCGTTACGACGGCCCTGTCTTTGTACGTAAAAACGTTCGCCTCGCTGTAAAGGGTGTTGAATGGCGCTTTGTATTGTTTGCCGCCCGCGTCGACTGCGTATTCATACATGATCCCATAATTCATGAGCATGGGCAGCGCATAGACAGTCGCATCCTTGGCAATTGCGCTGACATCTTCTGTTGGCAGGCCGCTTTGGGCAAAGACGGCCGTCCCATGGGCAATGGCGATACTGGCAAATGCCCCGGCAAGTATTACTGCTTTGGTCATCTTTTGGGTTTCTCCGTGAAAAGGGGCCTGAAAGAGAACTGGCCAGTCCATGAAATGAGCGCGTGCGAGCCGCAGAATGGGAAAGCCTTGCCGACAATGGGTCAACCAAGGCGCAAGGCAGGACCGGACTGTCGCAAGCCAAGGCTGGCACGCAGACCAAAGTGCCTTCGATTGTTCGTGACGTCTCTCGCGAGAGTGCGTTGAACTTTTTGTCGTGTCGCGACTCGCACTAGAATACGCTAGACAAACAGATGCGGCTTCACTTTTGAGGACAAAATGCAAGAAGACGTCTTTCGACAAGCCACGACGCAGCGCGTGGGGCCGCTGTCCGAGCTTCCCGGCATCCTTTGCGACCTCGGCGCAGACGTCGAGGCGATTTTCCAAGGGAGCGGTATCGACGTCGACTCGATCTCGCCGGACCTGCGAATGCCGTTCCCGGATTTGTTGAAACTGCTGGACCGGGCGGCAAGGATGTCAGGCTGCCCTCATCTGGGGCTTTTGTTCGGTGCACGCTTCGAAGTGGTCAAGCATCACGGCCTGATTGGCGAGTTGATGCAAACCGCCCCGACCCTGAAACAGGCGCTGGTCGACTGCGTCACGTGGCAACTGGGGTATTCGAGCGGTGCGATTGTCTATCTGAACAATCTCGGCGACGAATATGCGTTCGGCTACGGGACCTATGAGGTGTCCGCACCGGGCACCAGGGTTCTCTATGATGTCATCGTCTGCATTGCGTTGCGCATGGTGCATGAGCTTTCGAATGGAACGGTCAAACCCATAGAGGCACATTTCGCGCATAGCCAGGATACCGACCCCACGACCTACAGCAGATTGTTGAAACTGCCGGTATTTTTCAACCGGAATAGAACCTGCATCATCGTGGATAAATCGGCGATGCGTATCACTCCGCCTCACGCCAATGCCGAAGCGCGACAAAAACTGATTGCTGTCATTGAACATGAAATTTTTGATCGGAAACCCAGCGTATCGGAGAAAGTTGGCCACGCGATAAGACACTCGATGCATTACGATGGCCCAACCATGCAGGCGGTGGCGCGCAAACTGGCAATTCACCCCCGGACTCTGCGACGTCGTCTGGCTGACGAGGGCAACACCTTCGAAGCACTCCGTGATACCGTCCGATACGCGGTTGCGCGGGAAATGCTCGAGCTTACAAGAGTTCCCGTCGGTGAAATTAGTGCCTTTCTTGGCTTTGCGTCCCCCGGTATTTTCAGCACGGCGTTTCGGCGGTGGTCCGGGCGGTCGCCCACGGCATGGCGGCAACAAGCATCGGCTTCGCGGTCAGTACAGTAAAATGTGGTTCAAGGGGCTTATTCAGCAGGGTCAATCAGACGGCTTGATCTTTGGTGCTGCAGCGCGCCATGCGGAAGGCGTGGTCCCGCTCAGGCGCCGAAATGCGCCGGAGAACACGCCCGGAGATGCATACCAAAGATGTGAAGCGACGTCGCTGACAGGGATGTCTGTCAATTCAAGAAGTTCCTTTGCCACCGAAAAACGCACTGCATCGCACAGCACTCCGAAAGTCTGGCCTTCTTTCGCCAGTCGTCGTTCCAAGGTGCGCGGATGGAGTCCCATTTGAAAGGCAACCGCGGACAGTGTCGGTTTGGCGACAAGCATCACGCGTCTGATGGCTTGTCGGATAAGCATTGAAACCTCTGGTGGTGTCTGAAATACGGCAGCCCTGATGCCCGCCAGAATATCGCGCCGCGCCGCTGAATCGGCGCTTGGAAGCGTCGTTCGCATGCCCGCCTCGTCCAGAATTATACAGGTGCGATGCTGGTTGTAGCGGACCGGAACCTTGAGCAACCTCGCGTAGTCTGACGGACGTTCGGGTGGAAGGTGAGAGAAATGAATTTCGACAGGTTTTACGGCTCCATTCGTCATCTGACGAAGCATCTGAACGCCAACGCCGATAATTGCATCGTAAAGCACCCGACTGCCGGGTGAGGGCGCGGCAAGACTGCCATAGCCGATGGCGTAGTCGTCCCCGTACCGGTTCAAATAAACAATTGCGCCGCTTGAATATCCCGGCTGCAATATCACGAAATCGCTAAAGGCGTCGCGAACGGTTGCTGCGCTCAGCATAAGCTGCCCGATGGATCCGTGAATGTCGAACGTGAAGCGGAGCCCAATCAGCAGCCCCAGATGAGGGCAATTGGCTGCCTGTTCGGCCCTGTGCAACACGTTCAGCAACCCATTGAACGCAACGCGCGTATCCGGGGAAAGCCCAGCGGGATCGATCCCGCTGCCACTGAACACGGTGGCAACGTCGACACCCAAATCGTGCAGAACCTGTGGCAGTTCGGAAAGAACCCCGGCTCTCTGCGTCATTTCTGTTTCCAACTGGCCTGTTCCTTTTGTCGTCCAAACCGAAGCGTAGTTACAAATTATGTTTTATCCACCCTTTATTGTCTGGCACGCAGGCTTGCTTTGGTACTCACATATTCCGTCCCGGAGATACCCGAGATGTCCGCGTCCACGCCAATTTGACAGTCGCGACGATTTGAGCGGCAGGGACTTTGAAAAGGACATCAACATGAAAATCACGCGACGCGCAGTATCGGCCGGAGCTTTCGGAATAGCGGCCACGGCACTTCTGAGCGGACAGGGGCAGGCCAGAGAATCCGCGATCAGCGACGAACTTCTCGACCGGGTCGACTTCTGGACCGCGCTGGAGGCTTATACATTCGCTTACCCGCTGGTCACCATGGAATATACCCGCCGGGTTATGACGAACGTTGCCGAGGCCAAGGGAACAAAGGCCCCGATGGGACAAATCGGTCGACTGCGAAAGTACCCCGACGCGACCTTTACCGACGTGACCGCGCCCAATGCCGATACGCTTTATACATATGCGTTTTTCGACGTCACCAAGGAACCCTATGTCATCAGCGTGCCGGACATGAAGGACCGATATGCGCTGTTTCCGATGCTGAGCGGATGGACGGATGTTTTCGATGTACCGGGCAAGCGCACGTCGGGAACCAAGGCACAGACCTTTGCGGTGACTGGCCCGGGCTGGACAGGGACGCTGCCCGAGGGCGTCACGGAGTACAAATCACCAACTGGAATGGTCTGGCTGCTCGGGCGCATCTACTGCACCGGGACCAAGGAAGACTATGCCGAGGTTCACAAGATTCAGGATGCCATCTCGCTGGTGCCGCTCAGTGCCTACGGTTCGGATTACACGCCACCTGCCGGCACGGTTGATGCCACAGTCGACATAAAGACCGCCGTGCGCGATCAGGTCAATGCGTTGACAGCGGTCGAATACTTCACGCTTTTCTGCGAGCTGATGAAGACCAATCCACCTGTAGCGGCGGATTCTGCGATGGTTGAGAAAATGGCAAGTATCGGGATTGTTCCCGGTCAGGACTTTGATGCCAGCAAGCTCGACGTCGTGTTGCAAAAACGTGTGCCCCAGATCGCGTTTGCGCGCATCATGCTTCATTTCAAGGAAAGTGATGGCGATTTTCAGGACATCAATGGCTGGAATTATACGACCAAGACAGGTCTCTATGGCACCAACTACATCCAACGTGCGCTGGTGACTGCCATCGGCCTCGGCGCGAACCGCCCGCAGGACGCTATTTACCCGACCAGCACCAAGTCGGCGAGCGGGCTCATTCACCGTGCCTATGACGGGTCAGAGAAATATGTTCTGACGTTCCAAAAGGACCAACTGCCCCCGGCCAATGGGTTCTGGTCGATCACGATGTACAATTCACAGTACTTCTTTGTCGACAATCCACTGAACCGCTATTCGATCAGCGCGAGGCAGAACCTTCAGGCAAATCCAGATGGGTCAGTCGACATCTACATCCAGAATGAATCGCCTGGAAAAGACAAGGAAACGAATTGGCTTCCTGCGCCAAAGGATAAGTTCATTTTGATGATGCGTCTGTACTGGCCGAATGAAAGCAAACCTTCGATCCTCGATGGCTCCTGGGTCATTCCACCCGCCAAAAAGGTGAGTTAAGCCATCAGCACTCATCTTAAGTGCGTTTGATTGGTCTTTCCAAAGCGTTCTGGGTTTGGTGCACGTTGTGGAGTTTCATATGAACCGATGTGAAGGGCCGTTGCCCTAGTTCGGCGCGAAAAGACAGATTTGACTTCTGTATTGAACTCGAAGGAGACCTTCGCTGGAACGTGCGCCAAAGGCGGCCTCGCCGACAAGGTGAGCGTTCACTATTGCTGAGCCAATGACCGCTTTGATAAACGCTCATCTCCGCAAAGCGGTCAAAATCGTGATTAACTCCGCTCAATGGCAATTACTGTGTCAATCACTACAACGCTTTGCCTGTCCGGGCCTTTCGCATCTCGCTCGATAGGTCGGACAAAGACTTTCCGCCATTCATGTGTGTTAACAGTCAACTCAGCCAGCCCGTCTTGTGCAGTCGGATAGACCGTATCTGGATCAGCCCATGACCAAGGAGCGCGTGAACCATGTGCAACGACCTAAAGAATCCCGCCCTAAGCGACGGATTCCGCGGGACGGCGCAGAGCTTGAACCCGCCCAAAATCAACAGGTGAATGGAAAAATATCGCCGTCATTAAGTCGAATTTTCCAGTTGGAAAGGTGATACCCAGGTCATGCCGTTCAAATGTCGTTCGATCTGAGACGTTCGCATCCTGTGCGGATGCACGGGCCGCAATCAACGCGGCCTCAGCAAGATCAACATCCGTGACCGTCCATCCTTTCTTTGCCAGCCAGATTGCGTCGTCGCCACGGGCGCAACCCAGTTCAAGCGCGGTTCCGATTGGTGGCACCTCGACAAACTGCTCCAAAACGGCGGAGACACGGCCGCCAGACGGACGGGTCATTTTGGCCTAGTGCGGTTCCCAAAATACTTGCGATGGGTTTGATGATGTATCGGTCATTGTGGGTTCTTTCTGTTGCGATAGGCTGACAATCCAAGGCCAATAGCCAATGCCGCAAAGACGGCCATCGAATAGAGCGTGGCTTGTGATGCGGCATGGACAAAACTGGACGCGGCCTCTGTGCCCGCTTCTATCCCTTCACTGAACAAAATGATGGTCTTGGAACTGGCGCGCTGCGACTGGATCGAACGGCGAGAGAACGTCATCGCACTTGGCCCATCAGGCACTGGAAAGACATACGTCGCCCTCGGGCTGGGTTTGGCCGCTTGCCAAAACAGAATGCCTGTCGCCCTTGTCACGGCACCCGCACTGGTGAACGAGTTGATGGAGGTGCGAGACGAGAAACGGCTGCTGCGATTGTAGCGCCAACTCGCCAAGGTCAGCCTATTGATCATTGATGAACTGAGGTTTGTGCCGCTTGGAAAAACAGGCGCTGAGCTGTTGTTCGAGCTGATCCCGCAGCGCTACGAGCGCAGATCAACCCTCATCACCAGCAACCTGCCATTCGAAGAGTGGACGGAAACCTTCGGCACAGAACGCCTGACCGGCGCGCTCCTGCATCGGCTGACGCACCACGTGAACATCCTCGAAATTAATAGTGAAAGCTATCGGCTCAATCAGAGCAAATCAAAACACGCCAAAACATATCCCATCATCATGTTGGCCTGACGGCCAACGCGCCTTGCGACGGACTTGCGACGGACTTGCGACCTAAGGGCATCACGCCCCAAGGCGCAACAACCAGTGGCCGACTTTTGGCCCGCCCCAAGTGGCAGGGTTTTACACCGTCGGTGATAGCTCATTCCTTTTATTGACTATCATTTTGCATCAGGTTGCGCTGTGTAATACACATTTGAATGCTGGCACTTACGAAAAGCATATGAAAAACCAAAACTAACAAAGACGTTTGCCAAGAAGTTTACGACCAATATGTCGACCTCATTTACCTCATCATCAGATGGTACCCGCATTGCATTTACTTCGGGAGGTGATGCGTCACGCCCCTCTGTGTTGCTTATTCATGGCTGGTCACAGCAATTGATGTGCTGGCAACCACTTCTGGAAAAGCTACAAGACCGTTTTCATATCGTCGCCATGGACCTTCGGGGGCACGGAGCCTCCGACAAGCCTGAAAGCGAGTCAGCCTACACTGATACGAACCTTTGGGCCGACGATGTTAAGGCTGTGATAGATGCTACAGATCTTGCGACGCCTGTGCTTGTCGGTTGGTCCTATGGTGCTCGTGTTATTGCTGCCTATTTGGCCGTCAAAGGCGATGCTGATCTTGCCGGTATTGTGCTGGCAGGTGGGGTTCTTGCCATTGGAGCTGAGCGCGAGAGTTGGATGGTCGGAACCGCGAGCCCGGGCCTTGATCGGGATCTTTACACCGATGACGTGCCTCGCCGGCTTGCTGCTACGGCACGTTTTGTGGATGCATGCACAGCACGGCCGCTGGATCGGACGACTTATGCCGAACTGGTTGGCGCAAACATGCTTTGCCCTGCACATGTTCGTCGGGCCTTGTTTGCGGCCAACGTCGATCTGCGGCCAGTCTTTGAAAAGTTAAGCTGCCCAGGTCTGGTTATTCACGGTACGCGGGACGACGTTGTCACTGCGCTAGCAGGGCAAGCTGCCGCCCACTGCATGAAGAATGGGCAATACGTTCCATACGAAGGTATCGGTCATGCGCCGTTTCTAGAAACACCTGACCGCTTTGCAGAAGATCTTTCGCAATTCACCATCGCTTGTCAGCAAAGAGGCCAGCAAAGGATCCGAATACGATAGTAAAAACTGCTATTAATGGCTTGGGTATCATGGGCTGCCGGATGGCCGAGCATATGTCGTTGCATCCTTTCTTCACACCGGTCGCTATGTGGGATCCCGATCCAGCGGCCTGCAGTGTCGAACAGGAATTCGCGCCGAACGCGCAAGTAACGATTACACCAGAAGCGGCGATTGCGGCTGCAGATCTTGTTTTTCTAGCGTGTCCGCCTGTGCCGCTTAAGGCTTATGCCCTCGCGGCAGCGGATGCTGGCAAATTTCTGTTTCTGGAAAAACTGCTTTGTGTTGATGTTACAGCAAGCAAGGCGGTTGTTGCCCACTTGGAAGAGCGCAAGGCTCCTGCTGCGGTCAATTTACCCAGGCGGTTGGTGCAGGGCCCGGCAGTGTGAACGAAGCCGCGCGTTTTGGGCAATATGGGAGATATCTTGGACGCAGATATCATTGTGACATGCGCGGCGTGGCCGTGGGAGTGGCAAAAAGGAGCTGATTGGCTACGTTCCGGGATGAGGGTTGTTCGACGCGGGAAGTTATTTCGCATTTGGTGTTCTTGGGAACGGATTCTTGGCCCGCTTTCGTTGGTTTGGGCGCGTCCGTCGTACCCGTCGGATGCCAGTTTGTGCGAAACGCAAATGCTGGCACGTTTGGAAATGTGCGACGGTCGTCCGGTCAGCATAAGGGCCAGCGCGGGCGGTACCCGGCCAGACCGGCAAGAACTGACCATCAAGGGATCGCGCGCCAGTCGACGCATTTTGGAGTTCTACATTGATGAGGTATCCGACGGCTGACCATTTACCGAAATCGGTGAGCGACCAGAAGATCCTTGGGCCATCAGTTTGAAAGCCCTGTTGGACGATCTGCTGCTTTGCATGGATAGAAAACCGAATAGGCTATCCACACCACGGGAAGCCCTGCGGATTCACATTCTGGTGGAGCAGATGCTATCGGGCAAATCGTGAATGTAAGGAGGACAGCCCGAAGTTGTCTGTGGCCCTTGGCACCGGATTACTGGCTAAGCAGCGGCTGAGCATCGCCGTTTCACACGTGGAGCTCGAAGTTCGTCGGGTGGCTTGGCCACGTCAGAGGTCTTCCAAATTTCTGTACCCAGTGATTAGTGAAGCAAACAGTTCAATGCAGCGGTCTAGTTAAGCGAACGTATAAACTCCGAGGCCTAAGCCTTTCCATATATCTGTTCTGGTCGTATTGGCACATTGTCTGACGGCTCTATGCCTTGTACTTGCAACCATTCCTGAATGATGTCCCATAGATCAGCATTGAAAGTTGCATCGGGTTGCATTGCCCGTTGGTGGAGCATTTGGTGTAGGTCGGAAGATATTGAGTTGAGCAATGTTGGCGGGCTTTGAGCCTTGTAAAAAAAGACTTTCGGTGGTGCCACGGGCGAGAGGTTGAAGTTCTTGGGGTGTGAAAACAACCTTATTTGTTTCAGGGGCCATGTAAGTGCGCACCCGTTTTAAGCAATTCTATTTTGGCGGGTTTTTTGGGCGGGTAGTGCGCTAAATTCTCAAAATTTATCAATTTTTTATGGGAGGTTGTGGAGCGGGTAACGAGAATCGAACTCGTAACTAAAGCTTGGGAAGCTGCCGTGATACCTTTTCACCATACCCGCCGCTGGGTGTTCGGATAGGCACGCAAACGCGCGCCGTCAAGCAGATTTGCGCGCCCGATACAGATTGATCGCGGCCGGAATACGCACGCCGTCTGGCCCATCAAAGGGCGCAAACAGTGCTGCGATGCCCGCTGCGACTGCGGCACCATCCTGCGCTGTGGCCTCGTGATGCTTGATCGCTCCGTTCGCTGGTCCGATCCGAATACACAAGTCCGCGACGGTTTCCATGTCCCCGACAGGCGTCAACGCCAGATCAACAGTGTCGGCACTGATATCGACCAGCCCCGCGGCCTTCATCATGGCGATCACACGGGCGGTATTCTCAAAAGCGAAGGGGCCGGGCAGGGTGCGATCGATCTTTGGCATCGGGCCAAGCACGTCCTTGGCAGACATGGCGGGATACATGAAAAACGGATTGTCCGGGGCAGGGCCCCATGTGGCGAACGTCATCGTGCCACCCGCAACCAGACCGTTTGCCATATTGGCAAAAGCTGCTGTGCTGTCTTCAAAGAACATAACGCCAAACCGTGAAATCAGCGTATCAAAGCTGTCCGGGGCGAATTCATGGCGTTGCGCATCAGCAAGGGTCAAAGTTGTATTGGTGCGGCACCCAAGCTGTTCCTTGGCCAGCGCCAGCATCGTATCAGAAATATCAACGCCCGTGACGTGCCCATCGGTGCCAACCACATCTGCGGCCTGCGCCACGCTGGTGCCCGTTCCGCAGCCAATGTCCAGAATTCGCGCGCCGGGGGTAAGGGCCGCGTTGTCCAGCACAAGGTCAAGTACGGGCTGCATCAATGCATCCATTTGGCTTTGCATCTCGACCCAGGCCGGGCCTGCCACATCGCGCCAGAATTCTTGTTGATCTGCGTTGCTCATGCGCGTCTGCGGCGGCGCCGCCCTCCTGCTTCGTCACCACCTCCTGTGTTGAAACTCACATCCGGCAGGGACACGATCCCGTTCAGGATTGGGAACGGGTCGGCCGAATTCGGAATGGCCGATGCGTTTACGAAATGCTCTTGAAAGCGGGGTTCGATCGCTGTTTCGATCTTGTGGATATTCTGAACGGTGTGTTCGATCTCGATCCGCGCATCGCGGTTGAGCAAGGCAATCCGCGCGCCTGTTCCTGCGGCGTTGCCCGCCGACGTAACCTTGTCCAGAGGGGCATCCGGGATCATGCCCAGCACCATGGCATGTTTGGGCGAGATATGCGCCCCGAACGCGCCAGCCAGAACCACGCGATCCACCTTGTTGACACCAAACTTGTCCATCAACAGCCGCGCGCCTGAATAGAGCGCTGCCTTGGCCATCTGGATAGCGCGAATGTCGGGATTGGTGATGGTGATCAGCGGCCCGCCGTTCGCCGTGCCATCATGCAAGATATAGGAATGGGTGCGTCCATCAAGGATACATCGTGGTGTGCCGGTCTGTTCGGCACTGCCGATTAGCCCAGAGGCGTCCAGCACCCCGGCAAGCCGCATTTCCGCAATCGCTTCGATAATCCCCGATCCACATATTCCCGTGATGCCAGAAGCGGCAGCGGCTTCGTCAAACCCATCCTCGTCCGACCACGCATCAACGCCGATGATGCGAAATCTAGGTTCCTTGGTCTGGGGATCAATTTCGACCCGCTCAATCGCGCCGGGGGCTGCGCGCTGCCCGGATGTGATCTGTGCACCTTCAAAGGCAGGGCCGGTGGGCGAGGAACAGGCCAGTACCTTTTCTGTATTGCCCAGCAGGATTTCGGCGTTGGTGCCCACATCGACCACCAGAACCAGGTCCTTCGACTTGTCCGGTGCCTCGCTGAGCGCGACAGCGGCCGCGTCTGCGCCCACGTGTCCAGCAATGCAAGGCAGCAGATAGACGCGCGCAGAGGGATGAATGCCAAGGTTCAGATCAGCACCGCGCAGGCGCATGGACCCCGAGGTTGCCAGCGCGAAAGGGGCTTGGCCCAATTCGAACGGATCAATGCCCAGAAACAGATGGTGCATGACCGGATTGCACACAAAGACGGCGTCGACGATCAACTGCTTGTCGACACTGCCCTCGGCAGCGATCTGGGTGATCAGCGCACTCATGCCTTCGCGCACGGCCAGCGTCATTTCCTGCGCGCCGCTCGCATTCATCATACCATAGCTGACGCGGCTCATCAGATCCTCGCCAAAGCGGATTTGTGGGTTCATGATGCCCGAAGAGGCAACGACTTCGCCCGACAGCAGATCGCACAAGTGCCCCGCAATGGTGGTGGATCCCAGATCGACGGCGATGCCATAGACTGTGCCGTCGTAGTAGCCCGGCCAGATATGCATGATGCGCGGCGGGTTTTCCGCGTCGCCCAAATGGATGGCGGCAGTGACTTTCCAATCGCCCTTGCGCAGAGTGGGTTGCAACACTTGCAAGATATGCAGATCGGCGTGGATGCCCTTGATGCCCCACTCGGCCTCCAGCGCGCGCACAAGGCGTTCAAGATCACCAGAGGGTTCGTGCATGTCGGGTTCTTCGACCTCGACATAATAAAGCTTTGTCGATGGGTTGATCAGAATATCGCGCGCCTCGGCGCGTTTGCGCACGACCTGCTTGTGAACCTGACTTTCGGCGGGCACGTCGATCACCACGTCGGATTGGACTGTCGCCTGACATCCCAGCCTGCGGCCCTCGATCAAGCCACGCTTGGATTTATAGCGTTCTTCGACGGCGTTCCATTCAGACAGCGCGTCCGAAGACACAAGGACACCGTGCTTGGCGAATTCACCAAGGCCCGGCGTGATCTGACATTTCGAACAAATGCCGCGGCCACCACAGACCGAGTCCAAATCAACGCCCAATTGGCGCGCAGCCGTCAGGATCGGAGTGCCCACCGGGAAATGCCCTCGCTTGCCGGACGGGGTAAAGACAACAAGGGGATCAGCGGTCATGACGAGCCTCGATATAAACTGGTTGCACGCAACATAGGCGCAAGAAAAGAAAGGAAAAGCCGTGATGCGACACAGACATGGGTTTGTGCGTCAGAATTGCACTGCCACCCAAAAAATGATGCCCTCCAAACTGCAAACCTACTTCATATTTCACTTCGCCAAATAAACTCCGGGGGGCCCGGCACGGGCGGGGGCTGGCCCCCTCGGCAATCTCCATGCGCGCGTGTGATTTAAATTATCAGCACCCTCACATGCCCCGCGCATGAAAAACAAAGCCAAGCAGGTTCATCAGCACCTGCGCGGCCAGAATGGCTGTGCTGCCGGTTGGGTCGTAATCCGGGGCGACCTCGACCAGATCAATGCCCACGATCTCGTGGCGGTGGGCGACGACCTTCAGCATCTCAAGCACGTCGTAATATAGAAACCCGCCATGGCTGGGCGTGCCTGTCCCCGGCGCGATGGAGGGGCAAAAGGCGTCAATATCGATGGTGATATAGACGCGCGCCCCGTCGGGAATATGTGCGATCACGCCGCGGGGGCCAAGATCGCGGGCCTGACGCACGGAAATGATGTCGGACCCCATTGCGCGGGCATCTTCATACCCTTCCTTGGCGGTGGAACTGACGTTGCGAATGCCGACTTGCGTTAATCCGGTCACGTAATCCTGCTCTGCGGCGCGCCGCATCGGGTTGCCGTGCCCGTGGCGCACGCCGTGGCGTTCATCGACAAAATCCAAGTGTGCATCGATTTGCAGAATGTGGATGTCGCCGGACATGTCAAAGGCGCGGATGCAGGGGATATTGATCGAATGATCGCCGCCGATGGTGACGGGCAGGGCTCCGGCGGCGAGGGCGGCGCGCACGCCTGTTTCGATGTTGCGGTGTGACCCTTCGGTATCGGTGTGGATGATGTCGGCGTCCCCCATATCCACGATCCGCACCGTGTTGGGCAGATAGGTCGCATCGTCTTCGTGATCATAGGCACCGCCGTGCCCAAAGCTGAACAATGTCGACGCCTCGCGCACCGCGCGCGGACCGAACCGCGCGCCGGGGCGCCACTGCGTCCCTGCGTCAAACGGAGCGCCCAGAATGGCCACATCCGCATCCAGCGCCTCCCAGTCTTCGACATAGGGGCGTTTGCCAAAGGTCGAAATGCCGACAAAGGGCAGGTTCAGGCGGCCTGTGTCATAGGTATTGCTCATCGCGTCACGTCCTTTGGTTCGGTGATATCCCCAGTTCTGACGCAGACATCGCGCGTTGAAAAGCCATGCACGCACGCGTTCAACACAGCCAGCACAACAGGGCGCGATCAAGCACAGGAAAAGGGCGTGCGCCCTCTTTCCATTCCTTGTGGCCCATGACATACGAAATCGTCAAACGAACCCTCCCAAGGAGACCCCCATGGAGATTCGCGAGGCGCTTACCTTTGATGATGTTTTGCTGGTTCCGGCAGCATCCAGCGTGCTGCCAAGCACTGCTGATACCCGCACATTTGTGACGCGCTCAATTGCGCTGAACATTCCGCTGCTCAGCTCGGCTATGGACACCGTGACAGAGGCCCGCATGGCCATCGCCATGGCCCAGGCCGGTGGTATGGGCGTTGTGCACCGCAATCTGGATATAGAAACCCAGGCCCGCGAAGTACGGCGGGTCAAACGGTTTGAATCCGGTATCGTGTACAATCCCATCACGCTGCGCCCCGATCAGACGTTGGCCGATGCCAAAGCTCTGCAGGAACGCTACCGCGTCACCGGGTTTCCAGTGGTCGACGCAAGTGGCCGGGTTGTTGGTATCGTGACAAACCGCGACATGCGATTTGCCAGCGACGATGCGACACCCGTCTCTGTGATGATGTCCTCGGAAAATCTGGCGATCCTCGTTGAGCCGGCAGATCGTGACGAAGCGATCAGCCTGATGAAGGCGCGGCGCATCGAAAAGCTGTTGGTCACCGATGGCACCGGAAAACTGACGGGTCTCTTGACCCTCAAGGACACAGAACAAGCCGTGTTGAACCCGACCGCCTGCAAGGATTCGCTTGGCCGTTTGCGTGTTGCCGCCGCTTCGACCGTTGGCGATGCCGGGTTCGAACGCGCCGAAGCGCTGGTGGATGCAGGCGTGGATATGATTGTTATCGACACGGCCCACGGCCATTCCGAAGGGGTCGCGGCCGCTGTACGCCGTGCCAAAAGCCTGTCCAACGAAGTTCAGGTCGTGGCCGGCAACGTGGCCACAGGGGCCGCCACGCGCGCCCTGATCGATGCAGGTGCGGATGCGATCAAGGTCGGGATTGGCCCCGGATCCATTTGCACCACGCGCATGGTCGCAGGTGTCGGTGTGCCGCAGCTGACGGCCGTGATGGACTGTGCAGCAGCTGCCGGTGACGTGCCGGTGATTGCCGATGGTGGCATCAAATTCTCCGGCGATTTTGCCAAGGCGATTGCCGCCGGTGCGTCCTGTGCCATGGTTGGTTCCATGATCGCGGGGACTGACGAATCCCCCGGCGAGGTCATTCTGTATCAGGGCCGCAGTTTCAAATCCTATCGCGGGATGGGCAGCCTTGGTGCCATGGCACGTGGGTCTGCCGACCGGTATTTTCAAAAAGATGCCGCCAGCGACAAGCTCGTGCCCGAAGGTATTGAAGGGCAGGTGCCTTATAAGGGCTCCGCAGGTGCTGTGATCCACCAGTTGGTTGGGGGCTTGCGTGCCGCGATGGGCTATACTGGCTGCGCCACTGTCGAGGAAATGCGCAAGAACTGCGACTTCGTCAAGATTACAGGCGCGGGCCTGAAAGAAAGCCATGTGCATGACGTCCAGATCACCCGTGAATCTCCAAACTATAGAGTTATGTGATTTATCAATATGATGTGCGCCACACTTAATCTACTGATCTGCACGTGACGCCCGGTGCGCGCGTAGCGGCGGCGATAGAAATTCTGGACAGCGTTCAGTCTGGTCAGCCTGCTGAACAAGCCCTGACCAGATGGGCGCGGTCCAGCCGATTTGCAGGGTCTGGGGACCGTGCGGCCATTCGCGATTACGTCTATGATGCTCTGCGCCATTGGCGCAGTGACGCGGTGCGCGGCGGCGGCGTTTCGGGCCGCGCGCGCATGATTGGGCGTTTGCGCGCACAAGGAAACGACATTGCGGCGCTGTTTAATGCAATGGGCCACGCGCCCGCCCCTTTGACCCCCGAGGAAGAGGCAGCAGGCCAAATTTCCGACCAGATGGGCGATATTTTGGATTTGCCCGATTGGCTGATAGATACGTTTCGCGCCAGCCTTGGGGATCAGGCTGAGGCAACGGCGCAGATGTTGACGACGCGTGCGCCGGTCACCTTGCGCGTTAACACAGCCCTGACAGATGTTGGGGCAACGCAAGCCGAACTGGAGTCCGAAGGGGTTGAAACGGTTGCGAACCCGCGTGCTGCGACGGCCTTGACCGTGACCAAGGGGCCGCGACGCCTGCGCAATGCCGCGACTTATCTTGAGGGGCGCGTCGAAGTACAGGACGGGTCAAGTCAGGCTGCAATGTTGGGGATATCCGGGACTGGCACAGCACTGGATTTCTGCGCTGGTGGCGGCGGTAAAACACTTGCCTTGGCTGCTCAGGGCTGGACCGTCACGGCACATGACATTGACGCGGCGCGCATGCGCGATCTTCCGCTGCGCGCATCGCGTGGGCAGCACCAGATTACCATGTGCACGACAGATGAACTTGGTGCAGCGGGCCCCTTTGATCTGGTCTTGTGCGATGCGCCTTGTTCGGGATCGGGCACGTGGCGGCGTACCCCCGAAGCGAAATGGGCGCTGACCGCGGATCGCCTGTCAGAGTTGGTTGCCTTGCAGAGCGAGGTTTTGGACACGGCAGTGGCACATGTCGGCCGCGAGGGGCAGCTTGTCTATGCAACGTGTTCCGTCTTGGATGCGGAAAACATGGGTCAGATCGATGCGTTTTTGGTGCGCCACCCTGATTGGACCCTGCGTCATCACCAGACTTGGGCGGTTGATGAATGGGGCGACGGTTTTTTTGTAGCGCACCTCGTGAGAGACGCCTGATCTTCATCTATACCCACATACAACCTAAAGTATATTAACTTTCGCCAAGGTTGTGCTAGGCTTGTCCTTGTCCGTCGCTGTTCTGCGCGGACATTAAGTGTCGGTTAACCGATCCTGCTGCAAAACAGACAGATCGAATCGGCAAGGATGAGGTAATCTGTGGCGGACAGCGCGTTTTTTCACAGCAGGCTTTCGCGGGTCGCCCGTGCAAGCGGAGATCGGGCAAATGCAGTGCTGGGTGCGGCAGTTGTGTTTGGCCTGATGGCCGTGTTGGCACCCGGGACCATGATCCAGCTGGGATTGAGTGCAGCAGCCCTGGCACTTTTGGGATTGGGGGTCGCGGTCAGGGCGGCAGCGCGCAATTTGCGCATCCAAAATGACACGGCGATGTCCACGATTGCGGCATTTATCGAAAAAGACAGCGCACTGAGTTTTTTATGCTCTGCCGACGGCGAAGTGTTGCGCGCGAATGCTGCCGCGCGACAAACGCTTGCCACGCGGCGCGGTGAAACACTGGCCAGCGCATTGCGCAACACCTTTGCCAATCCGAGTGGGATCATCTTTCGACTGAAAAGTGCGGCGGTCAGTGATGCAGGTGCCGCGCGCGAAGACATTGTCACGCGCAAGGGTTTCATGCGCTTGGCGGTGCATGCAATTGATACCGAGCGGCTGCTTTGGCGTCTTGAAGCAGTGGCTGACACCGGGCAAGGCCGGGGTGCGGATGGTCCGGGCTTGCCCATGGTGATGGTGGGGCGAACGGGTGCTGTTCTCTATATGAACGAGCGCGCGCGCAAACTACTTGGCACGCGGTCAAAGTCCTTGGACGCGATATTTGATGGAACGCCGATCCATAATGGCGTGATCACGCAGATCACGACCATGACTGGCAGTGTGAATGTTCTTGTCAGCGAGGTCGATGCAGGGGCTGGCCGCAGGGCCATTTATTTGTTGCCACCAGGTGAAAATTACACCGAACAAGCCCCCGCGACGTGGGCGTCGTTTGAGGATTTGCCAGTACCGTTAGTGCGATTTTCACCAGACGGATCCGTGCGCAGTTTTAACAAAAAAGGGGCGGATTTGGTCGGGGCAGAGTTGGCTGAAGGGGTCCATATCTCCACCCTCATGGAAGGGTTGGGGCGCCCCATCTCTGATTGGCTCGACGAAACTGTGTCGGGGCGGGCTGTGCAGCAATCCGAATTCTTGCGCCTGAAACGATCGGACAAGGAAATGTTTGTTCAGGTTGCCCTGAACCGCATGGATGATCAGGATGAAACGTCAATTGTTGCAGTACTGGCGGATGCAACTGAACTCAAAACGCTTGAGGCACAATTTGTACAAAGCCAGAAAATGCAGGCCATCGGCCAGCTGGCCGGGGGTATTGCACATGATTTCAACAATCTCCTGACAGCCATTTCGGGGCATTGTGATTTACTGTTGCTCCGTCACGATCAGGGTGATCTTGACTATAGCGATTTGGTGCAAATCAACCAAAATGCGAACCGAGCTGCCGCACTGGTGGGGCAATTACTGGCGTTTTCGCGCAAACAAACTCTGCGGCCCGAAGAGTTGGATTTGCGCGATACGATGTCTGATCTCACTCATCTGTTAAACCGATTGGTCGGCGAAAAAGTGCGATTGGCGCTGTCACATGACCCGGTTCTAAAGCCAATCAGGGCGGACAAACGCCAGCTTGAACAGGTGCTGATGAACCTTGTCGTCAACGCGCGGGACGCAATGCCTGACGGTGGCGATATCGAAATTGAAACGGAATGCGTGACATTGACGGCCCCGATGGATCGGGACCGGGTCAGCGTGCCGGTCGGGGATTACGTATGTTTGCGGGTCATCGATGCGGGCATGGGCATTCCTGCGGACAAGTTACAAAAGGTGTTTGAGCCATTTTATACGACTAAACGCACGGGCGAGGGCACGGGGCTTGGCCTGTCTACTGCCTATGGAATCGTCAAACAAACCGGCGGCTTTATCTTTGTGGATAGTGCGTTGGGGCAGGGTACATGCTTTTCAATCATGTTCCCGGTTCTGGAACGCACGACGCCACGGCCAATAGCGCGCGCCAAGCCACAGATTAACGCCGAACCCAAACACGGCGACGGTGTGATACTTCTGGTCGAGGACGAGGCACCGGTTCGCGCCTTTGCCAGTCGGGCGCTGCGCTTGCGCGGCTACACCGTACTGGAGGCTGAGTCGGCCGAAGCTGCGCTTAAAACACTCGAAGATCAAAGCCTGAGTGTCGATCTGTTTGTTACGGACGTTGTCATGCCCGGCAAAGACGGACCGAGTTGGGTGCGTGAGGCGTTGAAAAGGCGACCCGACGTGCGCGTTGTCTTTGTCTCTGGTTATGCTGAGGACCGGTTGAATGACCAACAAAACGTTATCCCCAACTCTGTGTTTTTGCCCAAACCGTTTTCATTGAATGACTTAGCCGAGACCGTGCATAAACAACTTCACTAGGTGTCGCATGACAGGTTAAAGGTGATCCCTCAATCCGTTGATATACTTTCATAAAGCGTAAATTCTTCATTGAATTTCCGCCGAAATTTATCCTCGACATTGGGTGACAATGTGACTGCGATATCGGGCGAAACATTCTCACGTGCTAAGTCTAAACGCACACCCAGCCGGTCGCTCAGAAACTGTTGCAATCGGGGTTGATCTTCGTAGCGGAACAGATGCGTAACGGACGTGCCATTTGGCTGGCTTTCCAGGAACTTGAACTGGCTGCCCACGTCTGCAAAGTCGGGTTTTTTGCCTTTCATATAGGCCAATATGAAGTCGTCAAAACTGATGCCATGGGTGGCATTTGGTTTGCCTTTCATAAATGGGCGTTGGCGATAGCGCCACCAACTGCCCAGCCAACTGATGGGTTCGCGCATCACAGCCATCACCTCGAGATCTACGTCGCAGACTTTGGCAAACATAGGTCGCACAAACCGGTTGTAGCGATAGACAGGCGCATGTTTCAGCATCGGAGGTTCGGAAATCACCAGATCAGCGTGATCACGCAATGCGGTCTCATAGGCTGTTGTGCCGGTCTTTGGTACCGACAGGAACGCAAGTTTTGCTTTGTAAAACACCAACATGACCCGCGCCCCATTCATTTTTTGCCCGACGGCGTTGCGTTTAAACTACTCGTTAACCGTTCATGGCAAAAGGTAGGCACAGAGAATTTTATTGAAATGTTCTGGTTTTGATCTCATAAGGAACGCAACAAGAACATCAGCGCAGGAAAGGCAATGATTGCCGCCCCCTGACCGGTATGACACAAAGGATGAAACTCATGGCAACGGCAGACCTTTTGACAATGACAGATAAAAAATCAGCGGACAAACAAAAGGCGCTCGACAGTGCCCTTGCTCAGATCGAACGGCAGTTCGGCAAGGGTTCGATCATGAAATTGGGGGACAAGGGTGCAGTGATGGATATCACGGCCAGTTCCACAGGCTCGCTCGGTCTGGACATCGCGCTTGGGATTGGCGGACTTCCCATGGGGCGGATTATCGAGGTCTACGGCCCTGAATCGTCAGGTAAAACCACGCTGACGCTACATTGCATCGCCGAACAACAGAAATCCGGCGGCGTGTGCGCATTCGTGGATGCAGAGCACGCGCTTGACCCGCAATACGCGCGCAAACTGGGCGTGAACATCGACGAGCTTTTGATTTCGCAGCCCGACACCGGTGAACAGGCCCTCGAAATTACCGACACTTTGGTGCGCTCTGGTGCCGTGAATATGGTTGTGGTCGATTCGGTCGCCGCCCTGACACCAAAGTCGGAACTCGAAGGCGATATGGGCGACAGCAGCGTCGGTGTTCAAGCCCGCTTGATGAGTCAGGCAATGCGTAAATTGACGGGTTCGATCAGCCGTTCGAATTGCATGGTTATCTTTATCAACCAAATTCGGATGAAAATCGGCGTCATGTTTGGCTCTCCCGAGACGACCAGTGGCGGCAACGCTCTTAAATTCTATGCGTCTGTTCGTCTTGATATTCGTCGCATCGGTGCGCTCAAGGATCGTGACGAAGTGGTCGGTAACGCGACACGCGTAAAGGTTGTGAAGAACAAGGTGGCACCGCCTTTCAAACAGGTCGAATTCGACATCATGTATGGCGAAGGCATTTCAAAAATGGGCGAATTGCTGGATCTGGGTGTCAAAGCAGGTGTGGTTGAAAAGGCCGGTTCATGGTTCAGTTACGGTGATGAACGTATCGGTCAGGGGCGCGAAAACGCCAAGACGTTCCTGAAAGAAAACCAACGCTTTGCTATTGAAATCGAAGATAAAATTCGTGCGGCGCACGGGTTGGATTTCGACATGGCCGAGAATGAAAAAACGAAAGACGATGATATCCTCGAAGTGTAGCCATCGAGTGCGAGGGGGCCGAGACTTTACCTGACGTGTCTGACCAGACACAGCCAACACCGGGAACAGGGTATCGCGACGGCGGTGCCCTGTTTCGTTTATGGACAGCGCGCCGTCACGGGGATATGTGAAAACGATCACCAAGACGCCCGGGGTCCATGCCATGCAATCGCTTAACGATATTCGTTCGACATTTTTGAATTACTTTGAAAAACAAGGGCATGCGGTTGTTCCGTCCAGCCCGCTTGTGCCACGCAACGACCCGACGCTTATGTTCGTCAACTCGGGTATGGTGCAGTTCAAGAACCTGTTTACCGGCCTTGAGACACGCGACTACAAACGCGCGACCAGTTCGCAGAAATGTGTACGCGCCGGTGGTAAGCACAACGATCTCGACAATGTAGGCTACACAGCGCGTCACCACACGTTTTTCGAGATGTTGGGAAATTTCAGCTTTGGCGATTATTTCAAAGCCGAAGCGATCCCCTTTGCCTGGAACCTGATCACGCGCGAATTCGGCATCTCGGCAGACCGCCTGTCAGTCACGGTTTATCACACCGATGACGAAGCATATGACATCTGGAAAAAGCTGGGCGTTCCAGAAAGTCGCATTATCCGCATCGCCACATCTGACAATTTCTGGCAGATGGGGCCGACGGGTCCGTGCGGACCTTGCACCGAAATTTTCTATGATCACGGCGATCACATATGGGGCGGCCCTCCAGGCAGTCCCGAAGAAGATGGGGATCGGTTTATCGAAATCTGGAACATCGTTTTCATGCAGAACGAACAGTTCGAAGATGGCTCGATGATCGACCTCAAGATGCAGTCAATTGACACTGGCATGGGGCTGGAACGTATCGGGGCGCTGCTGCAAGGCAGCCATGACAACTATGATACTGACCTGTTCAAATCCCTGATCGAGGCGTCAGCCGACGCCACCAATGTGGACCCCTACGGCGATCAAAACGTTCATCACCGCGTGATCGCGGATCACCTGCGATCGACCTCTTTTCTGATTGCGGATGGTGTAATGCCGTCAAATGACGGCCGCGGCTATGTGCTGCGCCGCATCATGCGCCGGGCGATGCGCCATGCGCATCTGCTTGGGGCCAAGGATCCGGTGATGTATCGCCTTGTGCCTACATTGGTGCGCCAGATGGGCGCGGCCTATCCGGAATTGGGGCAGGCGCAATCCCTGATAACCGAAACACTGCAGGCCGAAGAAACCCGCTTCAAACAGACGCTCGATCGCGGTCTGAAGTTGCTGGAAGATGAAGTTGCCGGGTTGGACGAGGGTGTTGATTTGCCAGGTACGGCGGCGTTCAAGCTGTATGACACCTATGGCTTTCCACTTGATCTAACGCAGGATGCGTTGCGCGAACAGGGGCGCGGCGTGGACACGGATGGGTTTGACGCGGCAATGGCTGAACAAAAGGCCAAGGCACGTGCGGCATGGTCGGGCTCTGGCCAGGCGGCCGATGCCACGGTTTGGTTTGATGTGGCCGAAACGCACGGCACAACCGATTTCCTAGGCTATGACACCGAAACGGCAGAGGGGCAGATCGTAGCTCTTGTTGTGGACGGTGCGCAAAACGCGACAGCCGCCGAAGGGAGCGAGGTTCAAATCGCTCTCAATCAAACACCGTTCTATGCAGAAAGCGGCGGGCAAGTCGGGGATGTGGGCACCATTCGCACAGAAACCGGGACGGCGCAGGTCACCGATACCCGAAAGACGGCGGGCGTTTTCATCCATATAGCAAAGGTCATAAATGGCATTATTTCCAATGGGCAAGCCGCCGTTCTTGATGTTGATCACAGCAATCGAAGCGCGATCCGTGCCAATCACAGCGCCACCCACCTCCTGCACGAAGCCTTGCGCGCTGCCTTGGGCGATCACGTCGCGCAGCGCGGGTCATTGAACGCGCCGGATCGGCTGCGTTTCGATTTCTCGCATGGCAAGGCAATGAGCGCGGCTGATCTCGCGCACGTCGAGGCCGAGGTAAACGCCTACATCCGCCAGAATGCAGTCGTCGAAACCCGGATTATGACCCCGGATGACGCACGCGCACTTGGTGCGCAGGCACTGTTTGGCGAGAAATACGGCGACGAAGTGCGGGTTGTGTCCATGGGTAAACAGGCTGGATCTGGAAAAGGATCGGGGGGCGACACGTATTCACTAGAACTCTGTGGGGGTACGCATGTGCGCCGGACGGGCGACATCGGGGCTTTTGTTGCATTGGGAGACAGTGCGTCCAGCGCAGGTGTGCGTCGGATCGAGGCCCTGACAGGTCATGCCGCTTTGGCGTATCTGCGTGGTCAGGACACCCTGTTGAGTGATGTTGCAACAGAACTCAAAA
>ENA-OQVM01001982-OQVM01001982.1-marine-metagenome-genome-assembly--contig:-NODE-1982-length-25238-cov-12.520846_pt1 | contig 25238 bp, 21 predicted proteins | sample MGYA00237776_ERZ505498 | MGnify/ENA primary metagenome ERZ505498 (study PRJEB26159, sample SAMN06265151) | marine metagenome | isolation source: Helgoland LTER site | place: Germany:Helgoland, sampling...
GCCGCGCTGGCGGTTGCCCGCCAGCAGGTGATTAATGGCGCGCAGATTATTGATGTGAATATGGACGAAGGCATGCTTGAGTCATTGCCGGCCATGGTCACCTTTTTACATCTGGTTGCCTCGGAGCCAGAGATCTCCCGGGTGCCAATTATGGTGGACTCCTCCAAATGGGAGGTGATTGAAGCTGGCCTGAAATGTATTCAGGGCAAGTCGGTGGTCAATAGCATTAGCCTTAAAGAGGGCGAAGCGGAGTTTATTGATAAAGCCAAACTGTGCAAAAAGCACGGTGCAGCTATTGTGGTGATGGCTTTTGATGAAGACGGCCAGGCCGACAATCTTGAGCGTCGCCAGCAAATCTGCCAGCGCAGTTACGACCTGCTGGTTGATCAGATTGGCTTCCCGGCGGAAGATATTATCTTTGACCCCAATGTATTTGCAGTTGCTACTGGTATTGAAGAGCACAATCGCTACGGCCTGGACTTTATTGAAGCCAGCGGCTGGATCAAACAGAACCTGCCCCATGCGCTGATTAGTGGCGGCATCTCCAATGTGTCGTTTTCATTTCGGGGCAATAACCCGGTGCGGGAGGCTATTCACTCGGTATTTCTCTACCACGGGATTCGCGAAGGCTTGAGCATGGGTATTGTTAATGCTGGGCAGTTGGCGGTGTATGACGACTTGCCCACAGAGCTGCGGGATGTGGTTGAAGATGTGGTGTTATTCCGCACCCCTGAGGGCACAGAAAACCTGCTGGCAATTGCCGATAAATACCGCGGTGACGGCTCTACCCAGGCTAAAACCGAAGATCTGAGCTGGCGTGAAGGCAATGTTAATCGCCGTCTGGAGCATGCGCTGGTTAAAGGTATTACCGAGTTTATTGAAGAAGATACGGAGCAGGCGCGTCAACAGGCCGATCGCCCCCTGCATGTAATTGAAGGCGCCCTGATGGACGGCATGAATATTGTGGGCGACCTGTTTGGCTCCGGCAAAATGTTTCTGCCTCAGGTGGTGAAATCTGCCCGGGTTATGAAGCAGGCAGTGGCCTATTTGCAGCCCTTTATTGAAGCGGAAAAAGATGAAGCGGCCAGCACTAATGGCAAGATTCTGATGGCTACGGTAAAGGGCGATGTCCATGATATTGGCAAAAATATTGTCGGCGTGGTGCTGCAGTGTAATAACTATGAGGTGATTGACCTCGGCGTGATGGTGCCTGCAGAAAAGATATTGCAAACCGCCAAGGAACAAAATGTAGATATTATTGGCCTCTCTGGTCTGATTACCCCCTCGCTGGATGAGATGGTGACCCTGGGCAAAGAGATGGAGCGCCAGGGCTTTGATGTGCCCCTTATGATTGGTGGCGCAACTACTTCCAAAGCCCATACAGCGGTAAAAATCGCCCCGACTTACCAGCGCAATCAGACCATCTATGTGTCCGATGCCTCGCGGGCAGTTGGTGTGGCCAGCAAGTTAATTAGCAAAGAGCATCGCGATGCCTTTGTGGCCGAGATTCAGCGTGACTACGATGCTGTGCGACTGCGCACGGCCAACCGTACCTCAAGGGGAACATTGTTTGCTTATTCTGACGCGGTCAAACAAAAGCCTCAGCTGAACTGGCGAGACTACCAACCCGAGATTCCCAATACGCTGGGTGTCACTGTGCTGGATGATTATCCCCTGGAAGCACTGGTGCCCTATATTGACTGGACACCCTTCTTTATCACCTGGGATCTGGTGGGCAAATACCCGAAGATTCTCAACGATGAAGTCGTGGGCGAAGCTGCGCAGAATCTCTTTGAGGATGCCCAGAAACTGCTTAAAGATATTATCGACAATAAGCGTTTAACCGCGCGAGCGGTGTTTGGCCTGTGGCCCGCCAATACGGTTAACCATGATGATATTGAGGTTTATGCACAGGACGGCTCAACCGCCGCCACATTGCATCAGATTCGCCAGCAGATTCAGAAGCCCGGTGCCAGTGAAGAACTGGCCTCGCTGGCAGACTTTATTGCCCCCAAAGAAACCGAATTAACAGACTATATAGGTGCCTTTGCGGTGACCACTGGTATTGGGGCCGATGAGCTAGCGGCACAATATGAAACCGCCCATGATGACTACAATGCCATTATGGTCAAAGCATTGGCCGACCGTCTGGCGGAAGCCTTTGCCGAGCATTTGCACGAGCGAGTGCGGCGGGAACACTGGGGCTATGCCGCCGATGAGACACTGGATAATGAAGCGCTGATCAAAGAGAAGTACCGCGGTATTCGCCCTGCGCCCGGCTACCCGGCCTGCCCTGACCATACGGAAAAAGGCACGCTGTTTAAGCTGCTGGATGTGGAAAATAATATTGGTCTGGCGCTGACCGATAGCTATGCCATGAGCCCGGCGGCAGCGGTCAGTGGCTGGTACTTTGGTCACCCGGATGCCAAGTATTTTAATACGGGGAAAATCGATGGTGATCAGGTAGAATCGCTGGCGCAGCGCAAAGGGCTTTCGGTTCCCGAGTTGGAGCGCTGGTTGACGCCTATTCTTAATGACTGACGAGCATTGGACATTTGATGAACGATAAAACCCCTGAACAGAAACCCAAAAAGCCTGGCTTGGGCTCGCTGGTGAAAAGTATTTTGGCTGCGGCCATTGGTGTGCAGACGGATAAAAACCGCGAGAAGGATTTTACCCAGGGCAGCCCACTGGCATTTATTATTGGTGGGTTTGTTTTTACCGCGCTGTTTATATTCACCATTGCGATGATTGTGGGGATTGTTACCAGTTAGGTTGGATCTCTCTCCCTACTGCGTGACAAAATCCTCTATCCCCAACCCCAATATGCTCTCGGAACCAGCCTGCAGCGATGTCAAATATGCCCCATTGCGCGGCAGAATCTGGGTAGCAAAAAATCCTGTGGTAGCCAGTTTCTGGTTATAGAAGCGGTCATCGGAACCATTGTCCAGGTGTTTCTGCGCCGCTATGGCCAGGCGCACCAAGCACCAGTAGGACACAGAGTTACCAAACAGCATCATAAAATTATAGGCCACGGCAGGGCTGTGCTCTGGATTGCCCAGTACATAATCCAATCCGGCGCGGCAATCGGCTACTGCTGTCTGCAGCGCCGCGGTTAACTCGTTCGACTTGCTCTGGGCAGTGGCTTCCATCTCTGCCAGCAATTTAGTCAGAGTCTCACCGCCATCCCGCAGGCATTTGCGGCCAATAAAGTCCAGTGCCTGAATACCATTGGTGCCTTCATAAATAGGCAGAATCCTGGCATCACGCATATGCTGTGCGGCACCGGTCTCTTCAATAAAGCCCATGCCTCCGTGGACCTGAACACCCAGAGAGGTGGATTCCATTGATACTTCTGTACACCAGCCTTTAACCAGCGGAGTCATAATCTCAACCAGCTGAGCATCTGCTGCCCGCTGGGCTTCGTCGGCATGGTGATGGCTGCGGTCTTCAGCGGCAATGGTATAGAAAGACATAGCACGACCAGCTTCTGTCAGTGCACGCATCTGCATCAGCATGCGCTTTACATCCGGGTGATGAATAATCGGCGCATTGCCCTCAACACCTGCCACCTTGCCCTGCACTCGCTCTGAGGCATAGGCCACGGCCTGCTGATAGGCCCGCTCGCCAACACCAATACCCTGATGGCCAACAGACAGTCGGGCATTGTTCATCATGCTGAACATACACATCAGACCCTGATTCAGCGGGCCAACCAAATAGCCAACAGCACCGCCCTTTTCACCAAAGGCCATGGTGCAGGTGGGACTGCTGTGGATGCCCAGCTTGTGCTCGACCCCCACCGGGGCGACATCATTGCGCTCACCCAGACTGCCGTCGGCATTAATCAGAAATTTTGGTACCAAGAACAGCGAAATACCATGGTTGCCCGCTGGTGCATCTGGCAGTCGTGCCAGCACCAGATGGATAACATTCTCGGCCAGCTCATGGTCGCCCCAGGTGATATAGATTTTTTGCCCGCTGACCAGATAATGGTCGCCATTGGGCACAGCTTTGCTTTTTACCGCAGACAGGTCGCTGCCGGCCTGGGGTTCGGTCAGGTTCATGGTACCGGACCAGGCACCGGAAATAAGCTTGGCTAAGTAGGTGTCTTTTTGCTCATCTGTGCCATACAGATTAAGGGCATGGATAACCCCTCGGCTCAGCATGGGCAGTAGGCTAAAGCCCATATTAGCGGACTGCAGCATCTCCTGAACCGCCACATCAATTACACCGGGCAGACCAGCGCCGTCGTAGGCCTGATCACCGCTCAGGCAGCACCAGCCACCTTCAACCATTTGCTTGTAGGCATCGGCCAGCGCCGGGGCGGTGACCACGGTGCCATTTTTAAGGTGGGCGGGATTAATATCCGATTCCCAATTAGTGGGTGCTACCACCTGCTCAAAAAATCTAGCTGCTTCCGGCACCACAGCTTCGACCATATCCATGCCTGCATCTTCATAGGCGGGCATAGTGCTGTGCTGTGCATAGTTAACCAGTTCTTCAAAAATAAAGAACATTTCCTTTTGCGGTACTTTGTAGGCGCTCATTAGCTAAATTCCTTCGATGGCAGTCGGTTCTGCTGTGTCTATAACCAGTAAAACAATGGCCAACAATATAGTCCAAGCGCTTTGAGTGTAAACCAAAAATCATGACCCAGTGGTCTTAGCTGACAGCTCGACAGGAGGCCTAAAATGACAACAGAAACAGTATTTAAGCCGCAGCAATAGCCAGTTATGAACTACGCTTAAGGGAGCACAGGAGTTGCTATAACGGGACGAAAAAAGACAGGGACGCACAGTGAGCGAGCAACAGTTACAGGCATCAAAACAGCAAACCACCAACCAGGTGAAAGACTATTACAGCAATAGCCTCAACAGCAGCGCTGACTTAAAAACCAGCGCCTGCTGCCCGGCACAGGCACCGCCGGGTTACCTGGCACCATTGCTGGATAATATTCACCCGCAGATTAAAGACAGCTTTTATGGCTGTGGCTCGCCCCTGCCTCTGGCTGCCGAGGGCTGTACTGTGCTTGATCTTGGCTGTGGCACTGGTCGCGATGTGTATCTATTGAGCCAGCTGGTCGGTGAAACCGGTGAGGTTATCGGCATAGATATAACCCACAGACCACTGGATATCGCCCGCAGCCATATTGACTGGCACTGTGACAGATTTGCCTATGCCAACCCCAATATGCGTTTTAAAAAGGGCAATATCGAAAACCTCACCAGCTGCGGCATTAAAGATAATAGTATCGATATTATTATCTCAAACTGCGTGATTAACCTGTCGCCGGATAAAGAGGCTGTATTTAAAGAGATTTACCGGGTGCTTAAACCCGGGGGCGAACTATATTTCTCCGATGTATTTGCCGACCGCCGTCTGCCAGCCAATCTACAGCAACATAAGGTCCTGCTGGGGGAATGTCTTGGCGGCGCTCTATATCAGGGTGACTTTGATTTGATGATGCGCAAGGTTGGCTTGACTGACCACAGAATTGTGAGCAAGCGGCCCCTTACAGTGGAAGATGAGACACTGCGCGCACTGACGGGCAGTACGCAGTTTTACTCTGTGACTGTGCGTAGCTTTAAGCTTAAGTTTGAGCCTCGGCGGGAAAACTATGGCCAGTTTGCCCGATATCTGGGCACTATTATCCGCAGCCCGGACAGCTTTGCGCTGGATCAACAGCTGCAGTTTAAAGCTGAGGTACCAGTGTCGATTGATGGCAATACCGCAATTATCCTAAACCACAGCAGACTGGCGCAGCATTTTAAGGTTCATGGTGAGACTGAACTGCACTATGGTCGGTTTGATGCTCGGTTTGATGCTCCTGCTGATGGCAAGCTTACTACTGCAAGCACGGCGACTTCCGGGAGCTGCTGTTAGATGCTGGCAATTATTGGTGGCTCCGGCCTGTATCAATTGGACGGGCTTGAGATCAGCCAACAGCTGCGGGTTGTGACACCCTTTGGACAGCCCTCAGACCTAATCTACTGCGGTAGCTACACTGGCCAGCCAGTACTGTTTTTAAGTCGCCATGGTCAGGGGCACAGGCTGCTGCCCCATGAGATTAACTACCGGGCTAATATCTTTGCCCTAAAGAAACTCGGCGCCACCCAGGTGCTGTCCATCAGTGCAGCGGGCAGTTTGCGAGAGGAGATAGCACCTGGTGATCTGGCATTGGTGGAGCAGTACTTTGACCATACCAAAGGCATTAGAAAGGGTTCATTTTTTGGCGCTGGCCTCTGTGCCCATATCAGCACAGCCCAACCCTGCTGCCCGGCTCTGAATGGTGATATTCTGGCGGCGGCACAGCGCATTGAGCAAACAGTCCACAGCCAAACCACCTATGCCTGTGTCGAGGGCCCGAGGCTGGGTACCAGTGCCGAGAGTTATTTTTTGCGCGATGCGGTCAAGGCAGATCTGGTGGGCATGAGCAATATCCCCGAGGCATTTCTGGCCCGGGAGGCACAGATGGCTTACAGCTCTCTATGTCTGATTACTGATTATGATTGCTGGATCGAAGACCAGAGCAAGCATGTAAATGTGGAGCAGTTTTTAAAGATCTATGGCCAGACCCTGGAAAAGGCACAGGGGCTATTGACAGAGCTGCTGGCATCAACCCTTAGTCAGCCTCCCCTTGCTGCCCGCACTGCACTGTCCAGCGCTCTGTTAACCAATACATCACAGATTAGTCATGCCCAGCAGCATTGGCTCAATGTGCTGCAGGCCTGATGGGGTGATGCACATGCCAGCACAGAATAGTTTTAAAGATCTCACGGTGATTATCCCCCTGTCCGCCATTGAAAATCAGCAGTCTGTGCTGCTGGCTGATTTACAGGCATTGTCTGACTGGGGCATGGAGGTGATTCAGTGCAGCAAAGGCAGCAGAGCCTATAGCCTCAACAAAGGCGCAGCCCAGGCCCGCGGCCAATGGCTGTGGTTTGTCCATGCGGACAGTCGCATTAGCGAGCGCCAGCTTAGGGCATTGCAGCGCAGTCTGGAGCTGCATCCGGATGGGGTACATTATTTTGATTTGGCTTTTCAGGCTGCCCCCAGCCATCGACGGCTTATCTCTATAAATGCTTGGGGTGCCAACCTGCGCAGCAAGTTATTTAAAGCGCCCTTTGGCGATCCGGCATTTTGTATGCACCGGGATATTTTTCGTCGCCTCGGTGGCTTTGTCGAAAATGCCAGCTACGGTGAAGACTTGCTGCTGGTGCGCCGAGCCCGCCGCAAAGGAGTGCCGCTGATCTCTGTGCATTCGCCCATCTTAACCAGCCCGAGAAAATATATCGCCAATGGTTGGCTGCGGTTAACCATGCTCTATCAATGGCGATGGATTAGTCTGTCCGTGAAGGATGCGCTGGCCCACTGCCGCTGGCGGCAGATATTTAATCCCAGACGTAAACATCTATGACTTCTGCCTATGAGCTCTAGCGCCATAGCGATTCTGGTTAAAACGCCGGGGCTCTCACCAATAAAAACTCGACTGGCAAGCAGCTGGCATCACTGTCAGGCAAAGCAGTTGACCGAGCAATTTTATCGGCTCTCCGTAAAGGCAATTGAACATACATTACAGAATATAGCCCGGCCAGTTAGCTGCTATTGGGCTGTGGCTGAGGATCATGGGCTGGGCCATGACATCTGGTCTGGGTTTGATTGCATAGCAGCGGGCAATCGCGGCTTGGGTGATATTCAGCATTATGTTTATCAGCAGCTGCTCAAACAATACCAGCAAGTAATATTGCTGGGCGCTGACTGCCCCCAGCTGTCGACAGAGCTGGTGGAGCAAGCTATAGACAGCCTGGGCAACCATAGCTACTGTCTGGGTCCGGCGCAGGATGGCGGCTATTATTTATTCGCTGGCCGCGAGCCAATTAAGCAGTCCAGCTGGACTACAGTGGCGTACAGCCAGCCGGATACCGCCAGTCAACTTATTGCCAATCTCGATAAAAGCCCCGCCCTGCTGCCCAGCCTGCGAGATGTGGATTATGTTGCGGATTTAGGCCCTATGCTACGGCAGATGCCCGCTGCCCCCAACCATGGGCAGTTGGCGCTTATTAGCTGGTTGGAGGATCTGCCTGACCAGTCTCTGTAACCGGCGCACAGGAGCCGCCGCCAAGCACACAGAACCGCGCGCAGTGAGGGTGATTTAATGGCACTTCAGTATCGGCCTCGGCCAATGTGGCACCCAGATTAAAACGCTGATCATAGGCCAGCAATGTGCAGGCCTGAACCGATGGCTGATTATCACCCCGATGGACGACGACCATGCGCGAGGAGGCACACATGATTTGCTCAGGGTCTAGTCCCAGTTTGCCCCAGCAGGCGCTGGTAATTTCTGGCACCGGGCTGTTCTGATCCATCTCTGGAAACAGCACCAGCTGCTGGGGGTTATGGGCATCAATGGACAAACCCAGGCGGGCAAATAACTCTGCATAGCCCTCGCGTAAATTTGCATCTCCCCATCTGGTGCGCCCGGCAATAGCAATAGTAAAGCCATTGCTGTTGAGCCATTTAAGCCCTTCGAGCATTGGCTCCCAGGACTTGGCACCCCGCTCTTGCTCATGGAGGTCTGCCCGGTGATGGTCCATGGAAACACGGATTTGCAGCCGCCCCGGATAATGCTGGTGCAAGCGCAACAATGCCTGCTGATGTTTTAACATTGGCCGCATGGCATTGCTCAGCACCAGCAATTTAAAACCCCGGCGCAGTATCTCTGCCATAATCACCATAATATCCGGGTTCATAAAGGGCTCACCGCCCGTCAGACCGATCTCTTCGGTTGGGTGGCCCTCAACTTGAATCTCATTGAGAAACTGCTGCACCTGGGTAAGGCTGATATAGCTAAGGCGATTGTTGCTCGGGCTGGATTCGATATAGCAGTTTTGGCAGCTGAGATTGCACTGGGTGCCGGTATTAAACCACAGGGTTTTAATGGCGGTTAGGGCAATGCTGGCTCTGGGTTCACCATTGGCGGTGAGATGGGGGTGGGAGAACTTCCTGCTATCAATATCCATATTGATCCTTGGTGATCGTCCATAATTTGGTGGCACAGGCCACCAGCTGTCCTTAAAACATAGCACATAGGCGCTTAATCCCTGCGCCGATTGCTGATTACATGCTACCTGTTAATGAGCCCACTGCAGATCCCGAGGGCCAGGGTTAAATGAATCTTTGGTCATGCTGTAAGCCCAGTAGAAAAATACAAACTGAAAGGCCAGGCGCACATAGAGCAGTGTCACCGGAATATCGGGAAAGGCTTGTGGCGTAATAGCCATATAAATATTGGCCGGATACACCGCCACCAACAGCGCCACAAGGCCCCAGCCAGTAAATCTGCGCAGGGCTGGAATCAGGATGCAGACACCGCCGAGAATCTCAAATACGCCGCTGATATAAACCGCTTCCAGATGCAGTGGCAGCGAGGGAGGCATAATATTTAGATAAAAATCCGGGTTTACAAAATGGTCGACACCCACATTAATAAAGAATACTGACAGACCCAACAGCAGTAATTTTCTCCACCAGGCATCGGGCAATTGCATTGCTGCGGATAGTTTTTTTAGCATTATTATTTATCCTGATTTTTGAATTCTAGTAAAGTGCTGGATGTCTTCTACAAGACTTCAACCGAACCATGTTCCGCAATAAGCTGGTCGGCAAGTATCCTTTGCTCGAGGCGCATATCCACGTTGCGACACAGGCCATTGTTCCAGTCTCGGTAGGCCTGAATATCCACATCACCAACGTTGGTATAGGTTTCCCAGGCAATGTAGCAGCGCTGGTAATCCGTTGGCACCTGATTGCTGAGCAGCCCATCGAGCAGAGATTCTATAGTTTCAGTCTCTGTGTCCATGCGCAGCAGATCATCCTTATCCAGATGCATAAAGGCTGGCGCAGCAGCAGTAAATGGCTGCCAGACCACATCAGTTTCTGTGTCCGGTGTTGCTGTCTTGGCAAAATTTGTCCAGGCGGACATCATGCTCGACTCCATCTGATCCCGGGCCGGGCCCTCTGGATAGATATAAGAAGTGATAGGACCATAGGTATAGTTGCCTGTGACAAAGGCGATATCTGTGCCATGGGCGGCACCAAATAGATTGGGAAAATCAACAAAGTAAGAGCCCTCTTGGTGATCCCAGTCAAACTGGAACGCATAGAGATTCTGGTAGCCAGCTGATTCCATGGCCGCCAATGCATGATCAGCGCCTTTCAGCTTCCAGGCATGGGAGCGCAGACGCACCCAGAGATCGTAGAGTTCGGGGTCTTTTCTGGTTATCTTCGGTGGCAGCAGTTTGGTTAATGTGTATTTGCTGTCCATAAAGTAACGGTGCAGTGCCAGCCACAGCGCGACTTCATCTTTGGTTGCCCCGGCCATAACTGGAATATTTTTGGCATATTGCGAATTGCCTAAACCGCCGAGAATACCCTGCTGTGGAATCACTATGCCATCGGCTGTGGACAGGGGAATACTATCAAAGCGCTCCCCCTCCCTGTAGTAGAGGCCAATAAACTCTCTGGCATCGACAGACTTCAGGGTACTGCGCAATGCCTCAGCGCTGTAGCCAGACTGTGGGCCCTGTACTATTTGATTGGCAATCTGCCAGCCGCCGCGCTCGACCAGACTGTTGGCGCCGGCCTCATTGTAGGCGTCAGCGACAGAGGATACCAAAGTGTAACCAGACTGACTGATAGCCTTGTGAAAAAGACCCTCTGCCAATGGTGATGCCAGCAGTGCCAGGACATTGTGGCCACCGGCAGACTCACCGAAAATGGTCACATTACCGGCATCGCCGCCAAATTTTTGAATGTTCTTCTGCACCCACTTTAATGATTGGATAATATCCAGAGTGCCGAAATTGCTGGTTTTATCCAGTCCTTCCTGCAAACCCTGAATCGCGGGATGAGTAAACCAGCCAAGGGCGCCAAGACGATAATTGGTGGTGACTACCACCACATCTTTGCCGGCCACTAATTTGGTGAAATCATAATAATCTTTGAGACCTGAGGTGTTGGCCCCACCATGGATCCAAAACATTACCGGATACTGCTTGTCGGCAAAGTCTGCTGGTGCTCTGATATCCAGATACAGACAGTCCTCAGAGCCGACAATTCCTGAACCATCAACCCCGGCAAAACGACTGGCGCTCTGCACACAGGAGCTGTCATCGATCTCGACTATGGTCTGCTCTGGCCGATTCAAGGCCCGCGGCGCTTTCCAGCGCAAGTCGCCCACTGGGGGCTGGGCAAAGGGAATATCAAACCAGGACACCACCTGACCACCCTGAACTGACTGTCCCTGGGTGATTCCGGTTTGGGTACTGATTTTATAGGCGGCTGGGCGCTGAATTTCCGGTGCCGAGGGGCCTAGCAGACTGCAGGAACTGACAACTAAAACAGCCGCAAGCACAGAGATTAGGGTGCCGATGAGTTTCATACCAAGCCTCATTTCTTATTGTATTTTGGAGCAATTGAAAACTATTAGACCATTCGATATACGGCTTTGACGCTGAACGCGATCACTAACCTGAGGTAAATTAACCGTCCAAGCCGGGACTCACTAAACTAAGTGAAAGCCCCGGCCCAGACAAGATAACCGGACAATAATCCCCCAAAACTTTTGGATCATCCCCTTCACCGCTCACTGCGGCCTTACGCACCACTCCCTACCTGCTGTTGTTGTTTTTTAAACCATTCGAGTTAATTACTTGCAGCATGCGACTGCATTGAAATTACCACATTGATCTGTATTTATTTCACCATTGCTGCTGACCACTAAACCATGTTTATTGCGGCTATAGCCTGCGCAGCTAAGGCCACCGGAACCGCGGGTTCTACCGCTGACGCTATCCCGTACTTTTTGTTCGGAAGCAGACTGTGTATCCGCCAGCAGCCAGGCATCCCCGGCCAGATTGGCCGCTGAGTTGTTGAAGATTGAATTGGCATATTCCGTCGAGGTACAAATTTTGCTGCCGCTGTAGGTTGCATCACAGGCCGCCTGTAACTGCCGGATACCTTTGTTGGCAGGCACCTGGGTATCGGAAAAACCCTGAAATACCGGCTTTGCTGAATCTGACTCCAGCATTTTAATGCGGCTACCAATGCCATTGACGGCCGCTTCGATAGCAGAGAAGTTTTCATTGACATGGATTGCGCTGGTGGCATCCCCGGAGAAAAACTCATGGGGAATAGCAAGGTCATTGCCACTGGCAAAAGGTGAACTTGCCAACATTGTTGCGCCGAGAATTAGCCCAGCGCCGATCTTTGCACGGTTAGATTTTATTACTGCCATAATGTCTCACTCCATGAGTCGTTATTCCAATTTCTGGACTGTGCCGCCGACTGCGACGTCCAGACAGTTTTATCCCAGACAGAATCGTCCCAGATATTATTGGGCTTTGGCATCTGTTCATTTCTACTGGCAGGAGCTGCTCCAGCTTGCTTCAATGTACTGGAACCAGCAACTAGGTCACTGGCCGCATTTTGACTGCCACCAGACCCACAGGCGGCCAGCACGGCCAGCGTTGCAATAAGACAGATTTTGACAAAGAGAGGCTGCGACCCTGAACACAAACTAGTTTTGTGGGGAGCTGAGATCATTGCGCTTACATCCTTGAAGCTATTCATAATTAAATACTAGTTGGCCCTATTCACTTATGCAAGAAAATAACTAATCTTTTTTCCATGATTTAGATAGCGCCTAAAATAGTAGCCTATTAACTGGCCTCAGCGGAAAATTGCAACTTGGCCAGACGGCCATAAAGCTCACTGGACCGGAGCAGATCCTGGTGTTTGCCCGATGCAACCTTGACCCCGGCATCCATCACCACAATTTGATCTGCATGGAGGATGGTCGCCAGGCGGTGGGCAATAATCACTGTGGTGCGACCTTTCATCAGCTTATCCAGCGCCAGCTGCACCTTGTACTCACTCTCTGCATCCAGGGCACTGGTGGCCTCGTCTAACAGTAGAATGCGCGGATCCTTCAACAGTGCTCTGGCAATGGCGATGCGCTGACGCTGGCCACCGGACAGGCGCACGCCCTGCTCACCCAGATCACTGTGGTAGCCGTTGGGCAGTCGGCAGATAAATTCATCCGCATGGGCCGCCCGGGCCGCTGCTATCACCTGCTCATCAGTCGCCTCTGGTTTGCCATAGCGAATGTTGTACATAACGTCGCCGGTAAACAATGTGGGTTGCTGCTGCACCACAGCAATCTGTTCCCGCAGGGCACTGGGGTGCAACTGACGAATATCACAGCCGCCAAACAGCACGGCACCGGACTGGGGGTCATAAAACCGCTGAATCAAATCAAATAAAGTAGACTTGCCGGCACCACTGGGCCCGACCAGAGCGACTATTTTGTCCTCGTCTATGGTCAGAGAAAAATCTGTTAATGCTGGCTGTTCCGGACGGGATGGGTAGCAGAATGTGAGTTTGTTAAACGCTAAAACAGGGGCCAAATCTGCGACGTCGATATTGCAATCCTCTGCCACCAGAATCTCGTTATCTGCATGGAGCAGCTCCATCAGGCGCTCTGTGGCTCCGGCGGCCCGCTGCAGCTCGCCATAGACCTCGGACAATGAAGCCACACCAGTGGCCATGAGAATGGCATAAAAGATAAAGGCTCCCAGGTCACCACCGGTCATGGTGCCATTGATAACATCGGAGCCACCGACCCAGAGCATAATCGACAGTGCGCCAAACACCAGCAGTATCACCACCGCCATCAGCACGGCGCGCTGGCTAACCCGGCGCTTGGCTATGGCAAAGGCGCGCTCCACTTCACTGGCAAAGGCTTTCTTTTCCTGGGGTTCCTGGGTAAAGCTCTGCACGGTTTTAATATGCTGGATAACCTCACCGGCGTAGGAGCCCACATCGGCAACTGAGTCCTGACTCTCCCGGGACAGTGCGCGCACTTTGCGGCCAAAGACCAGTATGGGCATGAGCACCACGGGCACCGCCAGCAGAATAATCAGCGACAGCTTAAAGTTGGTAATCAGCAGCATAATCAATGCGCCGGTAAATGAAATGGCACTGCGCAGGGCAATGGAGACCGAGGAACCAATAATGGATTGCAGCAAGGTGGTGTCGGAGGTTAGCCGGGACATAATATCGCCGCTGCGATTGGTCTCAAAGAATGCCGGATGCAGGCCCACCACATGGTTAAACACTGCTGTGCGAATATCTGCGCTGACCCGCTCGCCGAGCCAGGAAATAAGATAGAAGCGAATATAGGTACCCACAGCCATCATCACTGAGGCGGCGAGAATAAATAGAATGGCAGTATTGAGATGTTCCTGAGACTGCTGGGCAAAGCCCTGGTCAATCACCAGCCTCAACCCCTGCCCTACTGATAATGTCACCCCGGCAGTAAATACCAGGGCCAGCAGAAAGATACTTATCTGCGGGCGATAGGGTTTGAGAAATTGAAACAGCGATAGCAGCACAGGCATTTTGGCTGCCGCGTCAGCATTGGAGTCTGTGTGCTGTTCAGCCATGCTTAAGCCTCGAGGGCTACGTAGACTTCCTGAACATCATCATGCTCATGGATAGCGGCCAGAAAAGCTTCAACCTCTTCCATTTCGGCATCCCCTACTGTTTGTGGGTTCTTGGCGCGATATCCAATTTTGGCGGTCTCGACGCTGTAGCCATATTCGGGCAGGGCTCGACAGACGCTATCCAGATCAGAGCTGTCAGTGATAAACAGTGCTAGCCCCTCTTCATCCGCTGGTTCGCAATCCTGGGCTCCGGCCTCTATGGCTGCTTCATCCACATCTGCATCGCCGCTGTCGGCCCGTGCTTCAATCAGACCCACATGGTCAAAGTCCCAGGCCACCGAGCCTTCACCGCCCAGTTGACCAGCACGGAACAGCACGCGAATCTCGGACACTGTGCGATTAACATTATCGGTCAGGCACTCAACAATTACTGCAACATTGTGGGGGGCAAACCCTTCGTAGGTCAGCTTTTCGTAATGCACAGCACCGTCCAGCAGGCCGGCGCCTTTTTTAATGGCCCGCTCCAGAGTGTCTTTGGGCATGGAGGCTTTTTTGGCCTGTTCGACCGCCAGACGCAGGCGTGAGTTGGATTCCGGGTCTGCGCCATTGCGCGCGGCAACCATAATCTCCTTGGTCAACTTGCCAAATACACGGCCTTTAAGATTTGCCGCGACTTCTTTGTGTTTTACCTTCCACTGAGCGCCCATAACTACCTGCATCTGATTCGAAGAGAATATTAAGGCTGCGATTATGACCAGCGCACAGCCAGATGCAAGCCTCGAGGCTGTAATCTAGACTAGAGATTGCGCCCTGCGGGCAAATAATTTCTCGACCAGGGGAATAAAATATTCCAGGGGCAGGCTATCGTAGTCCGGGTCAAAGGAAGGCTGGTCCCAGTGGGCACAAAAATCAACACAGGCCTGGTAATAAGGATGATCCTTAAACTGATCCCGGGCATTGCGATCCTGATCGAAATGGTGCATCCAGTAATAGCCCTGAAACAGGCCGTGGTTGAGTACTATCCAATAGTTCTTGTCACTGACATAGGGGCGCAGCAGCGCAGCGGCGGCCTGGGAATGATTGGCCGGAGCAATCACATCACCAATATCATGGAGTAGCGCACAGACCACAGTTTCATCATCTGCCCCATCCCGCTGGGCCCTGGTGGCTGTCTGCAGGCAGTGATCGAGGCGGCTGATTTGGTAGGGGGAATCCCCATCCATCAGTCGCAACCATTGCACCACTCTGGAGGCCTGGCCCTGAATATTGATCTCGTCGTGCTCAAATACCAGATCGTAATCAGCTTTGGTGGCGTGATCCATAGCGGTAAAGTCGACTTTATTGCTCATTGATTGATTCCTGTTTACGCTGCAGCAGCACCAGCTTATTGGCTATATTATCCAACTCAAAGTAGGCATCCTGCAAATGACGTTTACCCAGCGGCTGGAATGCCTCCCGGGCATGGAGCACTCGGTGGGCGGCCACCAGTAACAGCTGCCCTCCCTCCAGCCTGAAGGTTGAGCGAGCAGCGGAATCCCGATCGGTAATGCGCACGCAGAGTTCATGGTAGGCGCGATAAAAATCCTGTATCCCAGTCTGGGTGGGATCCATCATCTGCATCAGCTGGTTGGAAAAGCGCAGGCTAGCAATATTCCCCGCAGTGTCGCAACGCACCATTGGCTCCACGGCATAGGTTTCATTGTCTTGATCAAACTCTCTAAAGGGCACGGCAAATTCACAGAGAATTTTAAAATGCTGCGGGTGATCCTCACGCAACTGCTCCAGCACGGCCCAGCTGTCCACCACAATGGATTCACCACCGGGGGTTTCATTGTGCAACATATGCAGTGCCTGCACCGAGGGTGGAAAGCTGTAACTAGCAAAGTCATTATGGGGCGGAAGTCCAAGAGAAGTGTGGGCAATATTGTAGACATGCCCCTCCACTGAGACATTGTGAATGCGGTCAAATAGCAGTTCGCGAATGGGACCCAGCATTGGTGCCAGCAGCTCCAATGTTTCTGGCTCGGTGGGTGCATCGGTCAGCCTAATGGCGCCACAGGCCATAAACTCAGTCAGCGCGGTAATGGCGTATTCTTGATCCTGTAGAAATCTGCTCCAAGCAAAGGACTCGGGAATAAAGCCCGGGCCCCAGGACTGTTGCTGCCGGACAGCTGGTGTAACCAGCTCGGCAATAACCGTCAGGGGAAACTCAGTCTGGTGGCGGTCTGGCCAGACAAGACAGAGGCTGTCCCTGTCAATAACAGCCTCAGTGGGTGCCAGGTCTGCAGGCACATCACTAAGAATAAAGCGCTTCTCCTGAGTCTGGGTCACGCGACAGTCATCGCAGGGACAGTTATCCCGCAACCACAGATGGGGCAAACTGACTTGTTGCCCATTTAAAAGCTCAACCGCCACGGTATCTGCAAGCACTCTGGCACTGCCGGATAAAGTCCCCATCGCTGTGATCTCACATAGATTTTGGGGAAAATATCACAGTTTTTGACAGGCAAAAACCAGCAAAACAAGCAGGTGGTTTTTTGTATAACAAAACGTCGCTGTGGATTAATCCAGAGGATTAAACTGATCAATAACAACGGCTGTTTAACAACTGCCTGCTACCTCACCACATGCTATAATCAGCCGCGAAGTCAATGCGCCAGATTTGCGATCTGGTTAGCTGAACAAACCAGTTGGGAACAGTTATGTCCACTCAGTATGTCACCTGCGCGCTGTATAAATTTGTCGCGCTGCCAAACTACGGCTCTATTCGCCATCCATTATTAAAAGTCATGACTGATAACAATGTCTATGGCACCTTGCTGCTGGCCTCCGAGGGCATTAATGGCACTATCTCCTCCACCAGAGAGGGCATAGATGCAGTGCTGAGCTGGCTGGATCAGCAGCCTGGTCTGGACAATATAGACACCAAGGAATCCTGGGATACAGAGATCCCCTTCTACCGCACCAAGGTCAAACTGAAAAAAGAGATTGTGACCATGGGTGTTGAGGGCATAGACCCAAAGCAAGTGGTGGGGACCTATGTTAAACCAGAGGATTGGAATGACCTGATCTCAGATCCGGATGTGGTATTAGTAGACACGCGCAATGATTATGAGGTGGAGATTGGTACCTTTAAGGGCGCTATAAATCCTCAGACCACCAGCTTTCGGGAATTCCCGCAATGGGCCAAAGACAACCTGGGGGCCAGCAAAAACAAAAAGGTCGCCATGTTCTGCACCGGCGGTATTCGCTGTGAGAAGTCCACTGCCTATATGAAAGAACAGGGCTTTGATGAGGTCTATCATCTCCAGGGCGGCATTCTTAAATATCTTGAACAGGTGCCCCAGGAGCAAACTCTGTGGCAGGGTGAATGCTTTGTCTTTGATAACCGCGTGGCGGTGGACCACGACTTAAAGCGCGGCTCCTACGACCAGTGCCACGCCTGCCGCATGCCAATTACCGAGCAGGAAAAAACTCTGGAGACCTACACAGAAGGTCTGTCCTGCCATCATTGCTACGGTACTGTGAGCGATGAGCAAAAACAGCGCTTTGCCCAGCGGCAAAAACAGGTTCAGCTGGCCAAAGCCAGAGGTGAAGAGCATATAGGCAGCGCTGCCCAGCGGGATACAGAGCGTCGGCGAGCGGAGAAAAAGGCGCGCAAACAGAACCAGCACAACAGCTGAGCAATCACTGGGGACAGTTTTGCGCACGGATACGTGCCTCCCTGTCCTCTTAGCTCATAGAATAACCAGCTTTGGATCAGCCTTGATACCGTACTTTGCGAAAGATGTATTGCGGTTAGATTATTTATTTGATACTTTTGGCAGTATAAATGCCATTATATTCAGGGCAACTTAATAAATTGGAGCCATCCCCATGACCAACACAGTAACTAAAATTCTAAAATGGACAGTGCTGTTCGCGATAGTATTTGCCCTCAGTCTGCCATCTATCTTACAGGCACTGGGCCTTCACCCTGAATACCATGGACCGACCTATCAGCTGCCAGGCAAGCGGGCGCTGGTTATCACCACAAGCCATGGGGTGCTGAATATCCCTGGCGAGACTGGAGGTGAGCCTACAGGGGTCATGGCGTCTGAAATGACCCACCCCTACTACGGCTTTACTGATGCGGGCATGCAGGTGGATATTGCCAGCATCAAGGGCGGACAAATTCCTGTTGACCCCCAGACTCTGGGCCGGGTAGTTAAATCACCAGAAGACGATCGCTATCTGGCAGATCCCATACTGCAGGCCAAGGTTAATAATTCACTGTTAATCGATGATATAGACTTCACGGACTACGACGCCATTTTTCTTTCCGGCGGCTGGGGCGCGGCATATGACTTGGGCTACTCCGAAGTATTGGCTGAGAAAATTTCCGCAGCCTATTATGCCGAGACGCCTATTATTGGCTCTGTGTGCCATGGGGCGCTGGGGTTAATTAACGCGTTAGACAAGGATGGCAATAAGCTAATTGCGGGCCGACGCATGACGGGAGTTACAGATAAGCAGATCAAGCAACTGGGTATTGAAGTCACACCCCAGCATCCGGAGGCCGAGCTGCGCAAGGCCGGGGCATTATTTGAAGCCGAGACCAAGTTGATTGATTTTTTTGCTACCCATGTGGTGGTGGATGATGAGCGGCGTTTTGTCACTGGCCAGAACCAAAATTCCGGCCATGAGACAGCCCATCAGATGATGGCGATTATTGCTGCTTTGGATTAGTAGCTTTTAGTTTAGTAGCGTTTAGATTAGTAGCTTTTAAAGCAAAGGCTCTCAAGCCACCAGCGAAGCCAGCACCATGCGCGTCCCCTCAAAGGGTCGGCGCCCATGCATGGTGAGAAAGTTATCCACCAGCGCTACATCACCAGTCTGCCATGGAATATCAAAAGTAAGCTTATCGGCAAGACTGATTGCCACGGCCATATGGTCTGCATCTATGGCTGTACCATCACCAAAACAAATCGACTTATCACCACTGTTGCGTGCATCTTTCCAACCCCGAAAGGCCGCTATTAGCTGGTTAAAAAACACCGTTTTGCCGCTGCTTAATTCCCGCACTGCAGGGAGTACCGGAGTGGTCACGGTCAATGAGCCATCAATCTGCCAGTCCCAGCTGTAACCCAGGCTGCGCAACTTCACCTCAGCTTCTTGCTGGGTCTCGGCGCTCAATGTGCTGCGCCAGCTGCGCCCCTGCCCAGATTCCATATCCTCCTGACCAGGCATGGTCTGGGAGTAGCGTACGCCCTTAGCCTCGCATTGAGCGATAAACTCAGGCACCTGTTGCCGCAACTGCTCAAGCAAAATATCGGAGCGGCAAATTGGTGTCGCGCCTCCGGTGGCCGCTGCCTGCTCACAGAAAAAGAACAGCTTGGATGGATAGATTGGCGTCTGGGCCATCTCATGATGAAGAAAAATAGATACCGTCGGCGGTGCCTCATTGGCGGTAAAAACCAGCTCTGTTCGGTTGCGCCTCACAGCATTGGACAGAGACTCGGCATAGGTAAAATTGGGCCAGTCAAAGGCGCGGATAAAGGCATCAAAGTCTTGATCATCCCTAATCCCAAAACCACGAAATAAAATTGCCCCATGGAGTGCCAGTTCTGTTTCTATACGATCTTTGTTGTGCCTGATCCAGTCGCCCAGATCTTCCGAGTCTGATGGTGCACCATAGACCAGGGGAAACAGACTATCCCCATAGTTATGCTGATGGACTACTGATATATGCTCTGGATTGGCTTGAGTCGTCATAGGGATCTAATCGTAAATTGAATGGAAAGTATTAAATGCCGCCTCACAGAAATGCCCGGGGTCATTAAAGCGGCGGTTTTGATTGAGTGCGGAAATAGCCGCCATCTCATCATCTTCCAGACTAAACTGGGACAGGGCTAAATTTTCCGCCAGTCGCTGGGGGTTGCTGGTCTTGGGAATCACCGCCGTGCCCCGCTGAATACCCCAACGCAGCACCACCTGAGCAGCTGTGGCTCCGGCGCGCTGAGCGGCGGCCACCACCACAGGCTCGGTTAAGACTGAGTCATTGGCACTGGCCATATCAATAGATACATAGGATAGAGCGCCCAGGGGCGAGAATGCTGTGACCGCAATATTATATTGCTGGGCCGTGCGCAGCAGTGCTTCCTGAGTCAGATAGGGGTGGGACTCTATCTGCAGCATCGCCGGTTTAATACGCGCATAGCTCATCAGGTCATGGAGCAGGCTGGCACTGTAATTACAGACGCCAATCTGACGGGCCAGGCCATGCTGCACTAGCTGTTCCATGGCACCCCAGGTTTCGCTTAAGGGCACGGCGTCCAGTTGCATGCCGGGGTTTTCCGCTGCGGGATCAAACAGCCATTCCGGTGGGTAGCGGTCATTAAAATCCACATAGCTCAGGGCAATGGGGAAGTGCACCAGATACAGGTCAAAGTAGTCCAGCCCCACATCATCCAGAGACTTGCGACAGGCCGCCTCAACATGCTCCTGGCGGTGATAGGTGTTCCAAAGCTTGGAGGTGACCCACAGCTCGTCCCGGCTACAGAGACCATCGGCAATGGCTCTGGCTATGCCCTCTCCGACCTGCTTCTCGTTACCATAGTCAGCGGCGCTATCCAGATGGCGGTAGCCTGCCTCAATAGCCTGATAGACAGCCTGTGCGACATCCTGCGGATCTATTTTCCACAGCCCCAGGCCCACGGCGGGCATCTGCTGGCCGGTGACATTAATAACCTGATTCATAAATAACCTTGTAAAGTAACATTAGACGTAAAGTAAAATTCGTTTTAGAGAAAACCAGCCAAGCCGTTAGCCTGCATAAACTGTTTAATATCAACCGACTGACCGCTCGCCATAGATTCCTGCGCCGCACTGGCCACTATCATTGACCACAGACCCTGCAATGGCGTTGCCGCATCGACCTGTTTGCCCTCAAGCTGATCCATAAAGGCAATATGCTCATAGTAGGTGGCGCCATGATGACCGCTCTGCTCTATTAGCGCGCCATAGGTTACGTCCATCTGTCTGGATGCTCCCAGCTCCCCTGCCTCAATAGCCACAGTGGCTTTGGAACCCTGCTGCTGATGGAAGTTAAACACTTCCCTGGCCACTAACCGGCCCTGGGTGCCACTGACCACCATCTCTTCGGTAAAGTCCGGGCAAAACATATTCAGGGTAAAGTTGGCTCTGGTGCCGTTGGCATAGTCGATGACCACAAAGGCATGGTCGGCAATATCCGCTGGCACACCATCTTTGCTAAAGTCGGTGAAATTAACCCCCTGCCCCCCGCTGGCATAGACCAATGTGGGCTGTGACTCAGCCATTAGATTAATCAGGTCAAAATAATGGCAGCACTTCTCCACCAATGTGCCGCCGCTGTTGGCATTAAATTTATTCCACTGATCCACCTTATCCAAAAATGGCGGACGATATTCACTCATGGCAATGGTTTTAATCTCACCCAGGGAGCCCCGGGATTTGGCCTCGTGAAAGGCCTCTATATATTGCGCCTTGTATCTGTACTGCAAACCAATCTGCACAAACGACTGGTAGGCATCGCTCAGTGCCACAGTGGCGGCGGCATCTTTGAGATCCGTGGCCATAGGTTTTTCTAAAAAGATCGCTTTGCCCGACTTAATGGCAACCTGCAGAATCTCAAAATGGGTATGGTTGGGCGTACAGATAAACAGGGCATCGGCCTGGGGATCATTGCAGGCGGAGGCAAGATCCGGGTAACGCAACAGAGGATGATCGGAGTAGGTTTTAAAGTTGGCCTCGGCAATATTCAGGCTGTGGGCTTGGGTATCATAGATGCCATGGATCTGCGCTCGCCCCAGCAAGCTGGCTACACGCATATGCTCCTGCCCTATGGTACCAGTGCCAATCACAACCAGCTTGTGGCTGGGTTGCTGCTGCTGATAGAGATACTTGTCACCATCAGTAATATGCTGCTGTCCGGCAGAGTTTTCAAAAAATCGCAATCTGGGTTTATTCACTTTTTATTCTCTGGCTTTTTCACTATCAATCAGTTATCGGGCTCAATCGGTAAGCTCTGGCCCAGGAGACAATATTAAGCGCTATCAGTGCACTGATAGCAGTCCAGAATATTGTGCCAATACCGCCCACCAAGCCCACTGGTGAGAACAGCAGATACAGGGCAATCACAGAGGACAATAGCGTCACGGCACAGGGCACAGCAAATCGCCATGGTTGCATATTCACTCTGTGGTTGCTGCTGTAGGTCCAGTCTACTCCACGGGGGTAGCGCATTCCCACCCACAGCATAATGGCCACTTCAATTACAAAGAGAATGGCATAGAGGTGCAAGAAATGAATAGTCACCACGTCGTCAAAGACAAATTTTAACAGTCCATAGGCAATAACATGGAAGCCTATTACCAGCTTGGGACCCAGCGCTGGCACCTGTTTGGTAAACAGCCCAACCATAACAATTGCAATAACCGGAATATTATAGAAACCAGTAAACACCCGGATAATTTGCCACAGCCCCTCAGGGGCATATTGCAGCAGAGGCGCCACCACAAAGGAAAACAGAGCAATAATAACGGAGGCTCGCTTGGCGACCGCAACCACCTTTGCATCGCTCACCTGCTGTCCCAGACGCTGTTTATAGGGGGTATACACATCCAGACAGAACAGAGTGGCCGCACTGTTAAGCAGAGAGTTAAACGAGCTAAACACTGCCCCCAATAACACCGCCAGAAAAAAGCCCATGGCGTAGACCGGCAACACATCGCGGATTAACTGGGGATAGGCCAGATCAATAGAACCCAGGCCAGTATCCGAATCAACTGCGCCATACAGGTGAAAAGCAATCACGCCAGGCAGCATCATAATAAAAGGCACCATAACCTTAAAGAAGCCGGAGAACAGAACACCCTTCTGTCCCTCTGCCAGATTTTTGGCGCCTAGGGTTCGCTGGATAACATATTGGTTGGTGCACCAATAGAACAGATTGGCAAAGATCATGCCGGTAAACAATGTGGCAAATGGAGTTGGGTCAGAAGCAGAACCAATGGCATTAAGCTTGTCGGTATTGCTGTTGGTGATTATATACAGCCCCTGGCCAACACTGCCCTCGCCCAGCATTGACAGTCCCAGCAGAGGCACTGCAATACCAATAATCAATAGTCCCACACCGTTTAAGGTATCTGAGATGGCCACAGCCTTAAGGCCACCAAACACTGCATATACAGCGCCTATACTACCAATGGCTACAATGGTGACGGCCAGGGCATTACTGTAGGAGAGATCAAATAACCCGGGCACATCAAATAGCTGGAGCACTGCAATGGAACCGGAGTACAGCACTGAAGGGATAGTCACCAGGCCATAGCCAAGCATAAAAAGAATCACCGTAAGACGACGAACATCGTCATCAAAACGATCATTTAGGAATTCAGGTAATGTGGAGAATGCTCCAGCTAGATAACGTGGCAAAAATATAAATGCCATGCATATGGTGGCAAAAGCAGCGGTCACTTCCCAGGCCATGCTGCTGAGATTGTAGCCATAGGCTGAGCCATTGAGGCCTATCAGCTGTTCCGCAGAGAGATTGGTCAGCAACAGGGAACCGGCGATAAATACCGCACCCAAACCACGACCAGCGAGAAAATAGCCGTCGCGAGTATCCACCTCACCTTTGGTTTTGCGGTAGGAAATCCAGGCCACCAGACCCATAAAGAAAAGGCAGCTCAGTAATGTCGCGGTTAGATCATTTGCATTCACTGGACTGGGCTCTGCCTGGCACCATTTGCTTTATTATTTTTGTGGAAAAGAATCAGGCTAGCATTCTAGCCTAATTCTCTATTGAACAACCATTCAGTTAATAGACTACTGACCCTGATACCAGATAGGCGATGTCCAAGCCATCTCGCGAACAGTTTGCGGATAAGCTCCGTTGGTGCATACCTCTGGGCGATCAGCTTCAGCAATTGCCTCACAGTCATAGGTGTGCCAGCGAGCCGTCTCTGGCTCCACAGCCCGCAGGTAATAATAAGCGGACTGGGTTGGATCGAAGTTATTATCTGTATAAACCTGACACAGGCTATCGGCTCCAGTCTCAGCGCTGGCCACTGGTATAACTTGGGCGTTCATGTTGCCTTCGCCATCAATCCAGCCTTTAATCAGGTGCAGCGCTTCAAGCTTCTGACCATCTGGATCTTTGGCCGCATAGGCCAGAAATGAAGGCTTGGCAGATTTATCGCCGGCACTGAGATCTGCTCCCATGGGCACACCACTGACATAAGCCTGGGCAACCATATCGTTGGCTTCACAGAGCCCTGAATCGAGGTTCCAGCCAGCAAATAGTCGCGGACGAATTCTTGGCCCCGAAGTGCCAAATACTTCTTTGCGCAACATGGCATCAAAGATGGCATCACGGGTATTTTCCTTGGCCCAGACGCCAGCCAAACCACCTGGGTTGCCATCAATACCACTGGTTAGAAGGCCGGGCCGCAGTCGCTCCTCGGGCGTTGATTCACCGGTAACTGCGCCGTCCCAGTCGGATTCAACCAGGCCGCCGGGATTGGCTGAATGGGTATCTGTTGCCGCTATAACCCCCAATTTAACCGGGTTTAAGCCAATCTTCTGTTCTTCTTTCAGGCCCACTAACAGCGCTGAACGCTGGAAATCTGTCGCATGCACACAGCCGGCGCCGAGCATACCATTGCTGCCATTGACGCCGTCCTCACATTCGGCGGTCACTTCAGAGGC
>ENA-OQVM01001983-OQVM01001983.1-marine-metagenome-genome-assembly--contig:-NODE-1983-length-25231-cov-7.344518_pt1 | contig 25231 bp, 23 predicted proteins | sample MGYA00237776_ERZ505498 | MGnify/ENA primary metagenome ERZ505498 (study PRJEB26159, sample SAMN06265151) | marine metagenome | isolation source: Helgoland LTER site | place: Germany:Helgoland, sampling...
AATTTAGCAAATACTATAGTGCAAAAGGTTATTAATCTTTATTAGCAAAAAAAAGGGATTTTGTGATAAAATCCGGCATTAATTTTTCAACGTAGTATCCTAATAAATATATAGGCTTAAGGAGTAAGCATGGCTGTTCAAAAAAGTAAGAAGTCCGCATCAAGAAGAAATATGCGTCGATCGCATGATAATTTATCTGGTCAACCTTTGGCTGTAGAACCCACTACCGGTGAAGTTCATTTAAGACACCATGTGAGCCCGTCTGGTTTTTATCGTGGTAAAAAGGTTATTGAAGTTAAGACGGATTAATTGATTAATCAAGCTATATGACTTCACAATCAATAGCGATTGATGCAATGGGTGGTGATGTTGGACCCAATGTCACTATTCCCGCCTCGCTAGATGCATTAAAACGGTACCCTAAGCTTCATATTATTTTAGTGGGCAATCAAGTTATCATAGAAGCCCTGCTAAAATCGCACAACGCAGAAAATCACCCACGCATTGCGATCAAATCTACCACTCAGGTTGTGTTGATGGATGAGTCCCCCCAAAGTGCTTTAAAAAATAAAAAAGACTCCTCGATGCGCATTGCTATTAACTTGGTGAAGGATGGTGAGGCGCATGCTTGTGTAAGCGCAGGCAACACCGGTGCATTGATGGCAACAGCCCGATTTGTGCTTAAAACCTTAAAGGGCATTGATAGGCCGGCCATTGCATCCAACCTTCCGAACCAAAAAGGAACCACTTGTATGCTTGATCTAGGAGCCAATGCAGACTGCACGCCAGAACAACTCCTCCAATTTGCCATCATGGGCTCTATGTTAACTAAGGCGCACACAAAAAAGAAAAAACCGACGATTGGCTTATTAAATATTGGTAGCGAAGAAATCAAAGGCAATGAAGTAGTAAAGCAGGCAGCCCACCTCATCAAAAACAGCCATTTGAATTTTTATGGTAATGTTGAAGGTAATGATATATTCAAAGGTACTACGGATGTGGTGGTATGCGATGGATTTGTTGGTAATATTGCATTAAAAACCACGGAAGGTTTAGCGCAGATGATGGGTCGATTTTTATCCGAAGAGTTTAAGCGTAACTGGCTAACCAAGTTGATGGGAATAATAGCTATTCCTGTCCTCAAAGCATTCAAACGGCGCCTTGACCCACGAAGATATAATGGCGCATCCTTTCTTGGCCTCAACGGTATCGTCATTAAGAGTCATGGTGGAACCGATGCTTATGGATTTCGGTATGCTATTGCCACCGCTGTGGAAGAGATAGACAGTAAAATTATCGAGAATATCAAAAAACAACTCGAAGTAGAGTTTTCGGTTAAATAAATGAATCATGCGAAAATCATTGGTACGGGCAGTTATTTACCAAAAACCATATTAACCAATAAAGACTTAGAAAGCCGTCTGGACACCACAGACGAATGGATTGTTTCTAGAACGGGAATTAAAGAAAGGCATATCGCGGGCCCAGATGAAAAAACTAGCGACCTAGCATATGAGGCGGCGTTACGAGCTATTGCTTCCGCCAATATCAGTCCTGGCGATATCGACCTGATTATTCTTGCCACCACGACACCCGATAAAATTTTTCCAAGTACAGCTTGTATTTTACAAAAAAAATTAGGTATTGATGAATGTGCAGCATTATTTTGTTTAAATAAACTTCTTAACTCAATTGATCTATTTTATGAAATTGACATGCCAGAAGCCTTTTTCTTAGGGGGGCACACTTCTGGACAAGTCTTTGCCAAAGCTAATTATAAAAATTTTCTTGTTACATATCAAAATTGTACTATTGGTCGAAATTTAAATGACGCTCCGACATTGGGTAAGTATAATGTTTTCTACCCAGGTTCTTCAGTAATTGGAAATTGCTCGCTAGGAGATAATGTAATTTTAGGACCCGGAGTTCAGGTAGTGGATAGGGACGTAGAAGATAATACTATGCTGAAGCTAAATGACAATCACTGCATAGAGAATTATAAATTACACAAAATTCATGCTTTACGGTTTTTTCAGATTTAGTAAATAGATGCCTTACTTTTGGGTTAAAACTAATATAGCCGAACGTACTGTTATGATGATTATATTTTTAACTAAATGTTTGGCAGACCACTTGGTTCAGGAAAACACTCTGAGCAGCCCCACTTGACTGGTACAATATGGAAGTCATTAGTGTATGACTGGCCTTTAGTACATCGGTATGATCACCTCTGTTGCCGGTGGTGGACGACTAGGCGTTTTTCGTTCGCTCGGCCTTGCGGCAACCGCCGTTATGTGTGGATACTTGACTAAAACGTGGCAACCTGGTCGCTCATGTACCTTCACCTGGCTGTTTATATGATTAATGCAGGCGTGTCGACGTTATGGGCTAAGAAGTTTTCCGATGCGGCCTCCTGAAGTGGTCCTGCTTTTTCGGACAGGTTTGCGGCTTAGCTTGCATCTGGTGTGTGTTCATGCCGCTCTTCGTATCTCTGCGTGGCCGAAGTATGCGATGTCCGGTGTTCGCTTATCAAGGGCCGTGTGAGGTCGCTCCGAGTTGTAGAACTCAATTCAGTTATCAATGATCCGTTTTGCTTGGAATCCGTCAGTAATTTCATTCAGGTAGACGGCCTCCTGTTTCAGCGACCGCCACAACCGCTCAATTAAGATATTGTCGAGGCATCGCCCCCGACCGTCCATTGATATTTTTATGTCAGCTTTGGTCAAAGTCGTGATCCATCCAGCGACTGTATATTGGCAGCCTTGGTCCATATTCATTATTGCTGGCCTGCCATATCGGGCGGTTGCATCCTCCAACGGCTCAACGCAAAAGCTGGCATCCAACGTATTGGAAAGCCGTCAGGTCAAAACCTTACGGGTCGCCCAATCCATGATTGCCACCAGATACAGAAAACCTTTCTTGACAGGGATATAGGTGATGTCGCTGCACCAAACCTAATTGGGTCGCATGATTGCGAGCTTCCTCAGCAGGTATGGATAAATGCGGTGCTGTGGGTGCTTCTTGCTGGTGTTTGGCCCCTTGTAGATGGCCTGCAAACCCATGATATTCATCAGGCGACGCACACGATGCCGCCCAGCTGAGAACCCGGATTGGGGAAGGTAGGCTGCAATTTGGCGGCTGCCAAAGAACGGGTATTTCGTAAATATCCGATCGATCTCATGCATCAGCTTAAGTGTCTCTGCATTCACCCCAACTGGTGTGTAATAGATCGACGAACGGCTGATCTTGAGCAGTTTACACTGACGCGTCAGGCTCAGCTTTGTGTTCTCTTTACGGATCATCTCGCGGCGTTCAGACGGGCTCATCGCTTTAGCCCTTGTGACAAAAAATCATTCTCCACCGCAAGCTGGCCGATCTTGGCGTGAAGCTCTTTGATCTCGCCGTCCTTATTCTCAGCCTTTTTGACCTTGTCTGAGAACACGCCAGCCATCCCATCAATCGCTTGCCGCTTCCAAGTGCTCACCTGCGTCGGATGCAGTTGGCGCTGCGCCGCGATCTCCTGCACCGTCTTGTCACCACGCAGCGCCTCAAGCGACACTGCAGCCTTAAACTTATCTGAAAAGTTCCGTCTCTTCGTCATTCTCGTATCCATTCATTCGGGTTGGATACGTCTTAGCACACTGTCCCAATTTGCAGGACCACTTCAGTGCTAAATAGGCGAAAAATTAGGACCACCTTGGACCTCAGCATGATGCATAATTGACAAACGATACACACCCAAATCCTTCGGTCAAAAAATATGCGCCTGCAAGCCAACCAAGCGGTGTAAATATCCACTTACATATCTTATTTCGGGTCGGATCTAGCTGTTTACCGTACTCAATCATCATCAATTTGTAACGGTCCTCACTACAGCCCATGACCAAAATCATATCCCAAAACATCAAGATAAAGGAAGGCAACCAAAGAAAATTCAAGGCCAGCGCAAAGATTAGAAATGTATCCATCTGACCCACTCTCCCAAACTGGAAAATTAAGTTATTAACTCAAAAAACCAAACACCATATTATTTTAAAAGTTTATTAAAAACTATGGTGGCCTGCTTATTTACGGGTACGACACTACAACATACCTTATGGGAAAATCAAATGTAACTCGACCTACCATGGGTAAAATTTGATAAAATAGAACAGTTCCAACGAAATAAACCTCAAAATTGCAAGTTCAAGCAGCCTTTTTTCTCAACGACTGTATCACGCAGGGCAATAATACGAGAATCCACGCTTGTAATGTGCCTTCAGTCATTAAAAGTTTCTTTGCCTCACCCCATAAATTTCCTAGCATAAGGAATTTACGAAATACCGGCGTCGCACTTGCCATAACTTAAACTCATTCAATACATCTGAGCAGAAACTTTTCCAAAAATAACAGGCTGGGTGTCAGCGCGACCGCCTGCTGGCAGTTTATCTGGTGATATAATAATCGTTTTTGGTCGTTAATGACCTAGGCGGGTTCAGCATGACGCGAGATGGACAAGTGCCTCACACCCAGTCCTTTCGGTCAATAAATAGGCCGCAACCACCCAGCCTAGCGGAACAAAAAGCCAGCCAAACAATTTAACACGAAACGTATCACCACTATTTCCATGCCGCGCCATGACTTTGTCAAACCGCTCAGTATCACCGCCTATGATGCCAAGACTATCCAGAAGAAAATTGACGAGTGCTGGCAGCCAAAAGAAGTTCAAAGCCAACGCAAATATTATAAAATCTCCCATTAGCGAGCACACTCCCCTAGCACAGCCTAAATGTAAAACTCAGAATCAAACCCGTCAAACTATTTTTAGTTTCATCCTATAGCGCTGTACATTTAAATCTAAAACACCTGGCGTCCTAAAGGTATTTTCCGCCTTTCCGTTGTATATAAAGATCATGGATTTCCTTAGTGGTTCAAAAAGTTGTGTATAAGTTTGAACCCAACTACACCTCAAAACCACTTTGGGTTTTGAGAAAAATAGCTCAATTGAGATCAGGTCGTGCAAATGAACTGGCAAACACAAGGAACATAATTTGACTTGGCAGACCCGACGAAACCTAGTGCAAATATCTTATAATAGGGCAAGTGATCTGACTAAGCTTATCAGGATGGCTTATACTCCGGGCTCATACCAAAATATAATGGTTGTGGCGAGAACGAGTGCAGAAAGGACCAGTTCGGGGCTTCTGTCGTAGCGGGTTGCGACGCGTCTCCAGTCTTTGATGTTGCCGAACATGCGTTCGATACGGTTGCGGCGTTTGTAGCGCCTCTTATCGTATTTTATGGTCGTCTTGGGTGATTTGCGCCCAGCGATACAGGGACGAGTTCCCCATTCTATCAGGCCTTCTCAAAACCAGTCGGCGTCATATCCCCTGTCTGCAAGTAACCGATCCGCCTCTGGTTGGCCGTTTGTCACTGCAGCTGCACAAGCATAATCGCTGACTTCACCAGCCGTAATAAAGAAGTGGACAGGACGCCCATTGCCTTCTGTAACTGCGTGGGGTTTTGTATTCATCCCACCTCTGGTCTGTCCTATCAGACACCCGCCCCCCCTTTTTAACCACAGCCTAGATGCCGTAGGATGTGCCTTGCGGTAGGTGGCGTCGATTGAGATGGTCGTATCATCTGGGGCCTGCTCTGCCAGCCCCATCATAATCCGTGCGAACACGCCCATGTCGCTCCAACGTTTCCAACGCTTCCAACGGTTGTATAAGGTCTTTGGGGGACCATACTTTTATGGCGCCTCACACCACCTTAACCCATTGCGGTTAATGAATATAATTTCGTTAAGAACGCGGCGATCATCTACGCTTACACGGCCTGGGCTCTTCGGAAAGTAAGGCCTAAGCCGATCCATCTGCGCTTTATTCAGCCAATAAAGATTGCGCATTCTATCCCCATGATTTGGGGATTTGAGTAACACAGACATAGCAGCAACAAGGAATTTAATGGGTCTTGAGCCTAACGGTCACATCCCGGACAGCCCCTGTTGGCTTTACTTTCCTATGTAGATTACTTTCATTTAAATCTCTCTTTCATATGTGTTGAGACCCCTAGTGAAATATATTTTGGGCCAATCGGGTAATTTAACCTGCCGTTCTATTGAGTTGTCTATACAGGTCAGAAAATCCATTTGTTATAAATAATCAATGCTGCATGAGCGCTTGGAGAGCGAGACTTTTGCAGAGTTATCTAAACAGGCTCATTCGAGGCCGTCGCATAGTGAGGTTGATGACTAATATTTTATAGATACCTGCGGTATTTAAAGTTGGTGGGAAAAATGATCGTCAAATGGGGCGCGCTTTGGGCTTTGAGGTGGAATGGTTGGTTGGCCTGAAGAGTTAAAGCATGGAGAACAACCTGTTGGCTATTGAACCCACCAAAGATCAGACTTTTCCCAGACAGTGATGCAGATGCCACTTTTAAATCTGATATCTCATTGATATTAAAATGGTCAAATATAAGTGTCGGGTGTATGGATAACAATTGCTCCAGTTGAATTCGGCGATACACTGTGGGCGTAATAAATATCGGCCCGGCCAGTGGGATTGTGTCCAGTCAGGTTAAATTTGTGCTGCGAGGTTGAGAGAGGCTTGATGTTCGTTGTCAATGCAAACCTTGCTGTTCTCAGCTTAGTCTGCAAGCTGGAGCGGGGGCTGTGGTTGGTCAAGCCGAAGAGTTAAAAATATTGCGTACCGCTTACAATGTTAAGCCGGGGGCAGGTGCAATTAAAAAGGAAATAAAATGTCCGATGTAAAAGATATTCATGCGCAAGTTGGTTCTGTAGACAGTTTTTCTCGGCAAGTTTTCCAAAATGCTGGCGTTGATGCTTTGAGTTCTGATGCGGCGACACGGGCGATGTTACACGGCTCGATACATGGTGTGGACAGTCATGGCATACGGTTGCTCGCCCATTATGTAAAAGCGTTTCAAGGTGGTCGGCTTAACAAGCGACCAAAGGTAACGATCATTCAAGAACGCAGCGGAACGGCGGTTTTAGACGCGGATAATGCCCATGGTGCGGTCGGTGCTTTTGCAGCGATAGAACACGCGATTGGTAATGCTAAAGCGGCGGGCATCGCCGCTGTCGCAATTCAAAACACATCACATTTTGGGCCGGCAGGGGCATTTTCCAAGGCCGCTGCAGATGCAGGAATGATTGCCTTGGTCTTTGGCAATTCGGATAGTTTTGTGCGTTTGTTTGATGGGGCGGAACCCTTTCATGGGACCAATCCGATTTCGGTCGCCGTGCCTTCGGGCCAAGACGACCCGTGGCTGTTGGATATGGCCACCAGTTCAGTTCCTTTTAATCGGGTTGAACTGCATCGGTCCCTGCAGCGTGATTTGGCAAAGGGTGTCGCATCAGACAGCGATGGGCGCGATACCACCGACCCGTTTTCTGCTGAAATGTTGGCACCTGTGGGCGGCTCTGATTTCGGATTTAAGGGCGCTGCTTTGGGCGGCGTCGCCGAAATATTTTCTGCCGTTTTAACAGGTATGAAATTAAGCCCTGACATTGCGCCAATGGTTGGGCCGGACTTTCTGCATGCTCGTGAGATGGGGGCGTTCGTGATAGTCATGGATCCTGTGGCATTTGTCGCGGCACCTTTGATAGAAGCAGGCATGACGCGCTATCTTTCTCTTTTGAGAGGTTCAAAACCTCGCGCAGGTCAACGGGTGATGGCACCGGGCGATAGAGAATGGGCCAGAGCCGCGCAGCGACAGGTCCAAGGCATTCCTTTGGACCCTGTTACCGTAGCGAATTTTTCGCAGTTGGCTGAAGACTATAAAGTAAAACTTCCATGGAATACTGACTGATCCTAACTGGTCATAAGGTCAGACTGTTTGAAATATAAGGCAGTCGTTTCAACTAAAGGGCTCCTTTGTTCGCGCCTGGGTATTGGGCGAAGGGATTTGGGTTAATTGTTCGGCTCGCCAAGGTCTGCCGCCGGGAATAATAAGCATTTTAATCCGCCCCCTATTGGTCAATTGTTTAATAGGTGTAAATTGAGATCTGTAAATCTAAGAGTAGATGCATTCAAGAGCGTTTACCAATAACAACGCAACTATGTTGCACCGCAGCAGCAAACTGATTAGCCTGCCGCCGAGTTGAAGACTGTGCTGTGCTGAGCTTTCAAGACGGAAAAATGTCTTGCGGTGCACCATTGTTTTGGAGGTGAAGTATGTCTTTAGAATCTGATCTCACAGGCCGAAGTGGTGGGGTATGCGAGCTTTGTGGTATGAAAAATGCCCGGACGGCATGTGATGTTCCGCCCGAAGCCGATGGCTCTGCTGAGATGGCTGTCTTACTCTGCCGGACTTGCCTTAAGGGGGTTACGGGTGACATTAAAGATGCACCACATTGGCGGTGTCTGAGTGAGGCGGTTTGGAGTACCTATGCCCCCGTTCAGGTGACCGCATACCGTTTGTTACAGCGTTTGTCAGAGCAACATTGGGCGCGTGATGTGCTGGAAATCCTCTATCTTGAGCCGACTGTGCTGGCATGGGCTGAAAAAAGCCCATCAGCAGATGTGCCTGAAATTATCCACCGCGATTCAAATGGCGTATTACTGGCAGCTGGTGATACAGTAACGCTGATTAAAAATCTTCCAGTTAAGGGGGGCGGCTTTACTGCGAAGCGAGGAACTTCGGTTCGGGGGATATCGCTTGTCGCAGACAACGAACGCCAAATTGAGGGTCGTGTGAACGGGCAGAAAATTATAATTCTGACTGAGTTTACCAAAATATCCAGTTAATACAGATCATGGTTATGCGTGATGTCTAAAAAGGCTCGGTATTGATTGCAGCTAAAGTAGGCTGTTTAAATCAAGGTTTTACAGTTAACTTTCGCGATCGATATTACGGCCTGCGCTGGGTGCACTTTTGCTTGCACAATAAGGTCACGACTGATGTGTTGGCAGAGATCATTTTTTGAATTTCTGTGCAAAACCTTATTGTGTAATAGTGTACGGCCCCTGTTATCATCCTTTGCGTTGAGGTCTGCTCACAAATAGGCTGAATCCTCTCGATGATATGAATTGAACCATGCTGCTTTTAGGGCATCATCGGTCGTTATATTTTGATAGAGTAAGCCTTTGGCTGGATTAACTAATTTTGATCATGTCAGTCAAAAACCCTCAAAATGATTGTGTCGCCAAATTCATTTCTTGCTGAAAAATATCAGGTTAAAGTGAATGCGCGACACAACTCAAGCGGCATCAAAAGTCTATACACTCATCTTTAAAGGATATGACCCCTTTTTAACGCTCATTTTTCTAGTTATCAAAAAGGAGAAAAGTTATGGCTGGGTTCTTAAAAGGTAAGTTTCAAATAGTTCGGCCTTTAGATTTTAATATGGTGGGCTGTAAAATGGGCTGTTTGCAACTTATAATGGCGGTGTCTATTCACATAGGCTATTTAGGTAATTATTACAGTCTTCATCCAGACTTACGATGTACTACGCAAAATATTATAGCAGGAGCTTATTATAATTCCGGGCGGCGCGTCAGTGTTTATGCGGGCCGCAAAGTCGCGATGGGAGATGGCTTTCTCGAAATAGGACTTTCCAGTGGATATGGTGATGAGGCGATACCAATGCTGCGATATCGGAAGGGAAATATCTTTGTTGTGCCTGCTTATCAGGACTCGAAAAAGGAAAAAGTGTATGGATTGTTAATTGGATGGCAGTTTTAATAATACAAACTATTTTTAATTTTTAGTTTATGATTAACTTTTGGTGTTTAAAATACTTGGACTGATCGCAGTGCTTTTCGAAGCCTATTATTTGAATGTGTATTTATATTTGAATACGGTAAGGTATGAGTTCAAAAACTTTTACATATTACATATATATTTAAATAAAATATTAAATATATTATGTTTTAGTAACTACTCATCAATTTCCTCACAACACGAGATAAAAATATATTTGTACATCTCTATCGTAGAAACTAATTTTTTTAAGATGGTATGCATGCCTAGGTTCCCGCCTGCCACGTTGGTCACGGTGTTGATCATTCTTTTGTCATCCAAGACACCCTGTCGGAGCGATAAATGCTGGTTCGTGGCTCCGTCGTTGGAGATAGCATCGCAGGGGGTCTGTCTTCATTATTTCAGATTTGGTTTTGCCACTTTTTCGCAACTCAACTGAGACTTAAACCAGAGTGGGCTTTTACGCTGATAGATAGTGACCTTCAGAAACTTCGTTCTGCTATAAATAATCTGCGCATGCATTCTGCGATTCGCACGCTGTGGTCGGGCATTGCTGATCATTTCTTGAAATGGAGAACACTGTGGCTGACAAGATGATTTTGCTCATTGGGACCTATGATACAAAGAACGGCGAGTTGGACTATATGGCTGATCGCATACGGTCTTTGGGCGGTGGCGTAACCACGATGGATGTGAGCGTTCTTGCCGATCCCAAGCGCCCGAAGGATTATTCAAAACATGATGTTGCACTGGCAGGTGACCAGTCTATCCAAGCTGCGATCGGCAGCGGGAGCGTACATCGTGCGTTGAACATGCTGTCAGACGGAGCCTGTGTGCTGTCCAAGCGTTTGGCTTCTGACAGATCTATCGATGGGGTTTTCATCCTCGGGGGCACCACGGGCACAGATCTGGCCTTGGATGTCTGCCAAGCCTTACCGATTGGGCTGCCCAAATATGTGGTATCGACCGTTTCATTTTCACCGGTCATTCCTGCCAAGCGCTTGGCATGCGACATTCAGATGAGGGGGCTTTACGGGCTTAACTCGGGCTGCAAAGCCTCTCTCAGTCAGGCAGTGGCTGCTGTTTGGGGCGCAGCTTGCGCGGCACAGCCGCCCCAAACTGACCGCCCGCTCGTTGGGATAACCTCTTTGGGAACTTCTTGCTTGCGCTATGTCAAAGCGCTGAAACTGACGCTTGAGACACAGGTTATGAGATTGCGATCTTTCATGCAATGGGGATGGGGGGTATGGGTTTCGAGCATACTGCGTCGCAAAAGGGTTTTTTCTGTGTGTTGAATTTTGCTGGCTGCGAGCTGGAAAACTTGCCAGCAGGGCCGCCTGTTTAGGCGGGCCAAGACCGGTTCCTAAGAGCAGGTCGTGCTGAAATTCCGCAAATTATGGCACTTGGCTATATGGATTTGATTGATTTTGCAGGTTGGCAAGAGATCCCGGAAAAGTCTCAGACCGTCCAATCCACCATCACAATAAATTGATCAAAAATACTTTTTTTACCGCTGATGAACGACGCGAGATCGCGCGTGAGTGAAACAAACGACTGGGTGAAAGCCTGGCACCCACGCATCTGATCATTCCCAATCAGGGAATCGAATAATGGGACCGTTCGGGAGGAGATTGCCATGATCCCGCGGGGCTGGTGGCGTATTTGAATGAATTGCGCAAATCCCTTGCCAAATCGGTTTCAGCAAAAGAATGCGATTGCCATATAAATGATCTAAAATTTTCCGATACTGCGATGGCAATCTTTAACGGTTGGGTTGCAAGCGGGATAGTTCCCGCCGGTTAAATTGGGTGATCGCTAGCAACGATCAATATGCAAAGCCCTCGCAGTTTACCTGTATTAAAATTGCTTTTCTGTGTCAGGGCCCCGGTGGTTAAAGCCACAATGACCAACGCATTTATCTATGCGCAAAACGGTGAGGCCGATGTCCATCTGGCGATCGGGATATGGCTCTGTACTGACAATTGCGCCCGCGTTTTTTCCTACATGTCTTTCCAGTCTCGCCAGTCGCTCAGAACTGTATCGGGCGCGTGGTGGTTGCGGGCAATGAACTCGGGAAAGTGGCCGCGGCCGGTTGGTTGACCGGTGCGATTATAGCGCTCATCAAAAGACCAGCGAAATTTTGCTGTCATATTGTTCAGCGATGCATGCGGCGTCAGTGGATGAAAGACAACGATCGCGCCTGACCGCACTGGAAGCGGAACCGCCCGCGATTCGTCAAGAAAATCATCCGCAATTGCGGTCTGAGTTTTTGCGCAATGAGGCAACAGCCCGGTAGAGGCGGTTCTGGGAATAAGTTGCAGACAGCCATTTCCCTTGGTGGCATCTGAAACCGCCATCCAGACTGTGACCATTGTGGTGTCATCGGCTTCTGAATGGTCCACACCCCCGTCCTGATGTCAGTTGGTGCGGGCGATATGTGCGCGCACTTTTGATGCGCTTAAGTCCGGCACTGGCGGCTTTTGGCGCACATGCTGGATAGGGTTTGAGGTGATCTCGGGGCCAATCAAATCCTTGATGATGTCCAGCACCTCTGGGCAGGTTAAGAAATTAAATGTAATTTTGCTAAAGTGCATCGGTGTATCAGATTTAATTTCATTGCCAGGCAGCGATATATCCATAGGCTGAAACAAGTCGCACCCGGCTTGATAGGCCAGTTTTAACTTGTCATAAAAGCTGTCTGAGGCAGCGGGCGCCTGCATCTGACCCTGTGCCACCCAAGTTGTGATAACAGTGTCCAAAAGCGCCGCATATTCAGTGCGAACTGGATCAAGAACGGTCGCTTGATCCAGCACATCCTCAACCACCAGGAACCCATTGGAATTGAAGAAATCGATTTGGTTCTGAGTTAACATTTCAGCCTTCTTCGCTCGACATGTATAGTTTTCGTGAAAAGTGCCGGTGGTAGACTGGTCTCAGTTTGAGCATTCAGTCAAGGGCCGTTTTGTAGACGATATCTGGCGGTCACAAATGAAAGGGCAAAAAGGATCGCCTCACCGATCTTGCGTATCAAAGAATTTTTGGCGGTGTTTTGTTGCGTCGTTTAATTGAGGTCATCAATACTTGGAGCGTTTGAAGAAAGGGCGATGACTTTATCAGGCCTCCGTATGGTTTTGGCCTAACACTGCGCGGTCATAGACAGGCAAGAATGAAGTGGTGGTCTATACCTATCGTGAAACTGTGCCCTTGTATTAGGTGTTTCGGTTGCAGGTTCAGTCGGTATTATTTTTCACCGCTACGCAGGTTGTAAATGTCCCTTCCGATAAGATTAAAACAGCTGACTGGCAGAATAGCTATCCAAAGGTGATGCCAGCAATGTTTTCCCGGGTAATGACTTCTACGGGTAATATATCGGCGACAAAGGGGCGGTTTTCCAAATGGGCGATCATGGCCGTAACCGCCTGGCTGGCGGCAAGGCGCATATTTTGGTGCATAACGATATCCATACTGCCCTCAAGGAGATATTGTTTGGTTCTCGCCGATAGATTGTGACCAATGGTGATAATCTCATCGGTGACATCCGCTTTCTTTAACGCGCGGATCAGACCTTCGTTCCCGGCCCCGACGTTATATATGCCGATTAGATTGGTTTGTGCCTCAATAACGCGCAGGGTTTGTTCATAGGTCTGTTCGATGTCGTCATAGCCACAGTAGGTTCCAACCACGTTGGTGGCGGGGAAATTCTGCTGTAAACAGCTGCGAAACCCGATTTCCCGCTCTTCATGGGCGCGGTAAAGCTGTCCGCCCGAGATCACCGCAATGGTTCCGGCTTGTTTGGTGAACCGGCCCATCAAATATCCTGCCGTGCGTCCGGCGGCGCGATTATCAATACCGATCAGGCCAATCAGGTTTGCCGACCCCAGCCCCGAAATGAGCCCTAAAGCGGGAATATCATGCGCAGCCAGAGCCGCGACTGCATCATGCACAAGCGGATCTTCCAAGGCTTGGAACGCCACCGCATCGATGCCTTGTCCGGCACAGGCGCGCAGCTTTCTTGACAACAGTGCTGGCTCCATTTTTTTGGTGAAGACACATTCAATCGTTGCGTTTCCCCTGCTGCCAAATTCCTGAAAACAAGCGGCCAGAAATTCGGTTGAGGGGCCGGCGTCATCGGGCAAAAACACTTTCAAACGCCAAGGTCGTGCGCTGGTGACAACTTGTGTGCCGGTTTCTAAGGCCTGCTTTGCCTGCATCACCCGCTGACGGGTGGTGGCACTGACATGTTGGCGGTTGTTCAAAACGCGGTCAACAGTGGCGGGAGCGACGCCAGCCAGATACGCGATCTCTCGCATTTTTACGCGACGTTTGAGCGTGGTTGCCGGGGACATTTGATCAATACCTCATCAATTTACATCAATTTTATTAATAATTATCTCAATAATAACTCAATAACCATCAATATGATTTGCTTTGTTATTTTCGCTTGTGCATCTCCTGTGCCCGTCACAAGGCTTAGAAAGTTTAAGTGGCGGGGCGGCGATGGGATCTTGGTGGCCTAGATGTGACTGCCATGTGATCGTGGTGCCCAAATAATGTGTTGTCTCGATGGATCAGTGCATCGCAGGCGACCAGGGTGCTGCGTAGTAAGATAAAAACAATAAAGGAGAGAACGCAGATGAAATCCGTTGGAGTTATAGGGCTGGGTGACATGGGCAGTGGCCTCGCCAAAAATCTTATCAAAAATGGCTTTGACACAAATGGAATTGACCTGTTGGAAGCCCGTATGAGGGCCTTTGTTGCGATGGGCGGCACACCAGCGCCTGATGTTGCGGAGGTCGCTCGGAATTCTGAGGCTGTCTATGTCATGGTGATGACCGGTGCCGAGGCAAAAGAAATCATTTTAGGCGACAACGGTTTGGTGGCCAATATGGCGGTTGGTGGTACCGTGCTTTTGACCGCCACTATCAAGCCGGCTGAGGCGCGCGAAATTGGGGCCGCGATGCAGGGGTCTGGGATTGCATTGATCGACAGCCCGGTGTCTGGTGGATACCCCGGGGCGCAGGGTGGTACATTGACCTTGATGGCGGCAGGAACAGATGCGGCAATGGAGAAAAACCTAGCTGTGATGCAGGCAGTTTCGGGAGCGATCCACCGCGTCGGCACAGTGCCGGGCGAGGGCCAAACGGTCAAAGCCTGTTTGCAGTCGTTAATAGGATCAATTTTCTCGGCCACATTTGAAGCCGCCGCCTTGGCTGCCAAAGCTGGGGTCAGCGGAGAGGTGCTGTACAATGTGTTTTCCACATCCAGTGCCGGTTGTGGCGTGACAAATTCGGCCTTGGGAAACATCATAGACCGACAGTTTGAAGGCACCGGTAGCCATATCAACACCATGCATAAGGATTTGACCATCTCGCTGAATATGGCTGAAGATTTGGGGGTGCCGCTGCACACGGCCTCGACAGCCATGCAGATATTTCATGCGGGGAAAACAAAATACCCCAATGGCGATAATTGGGTATGCACCCGTGTGATCGAAGACATTATTGGCGCAGAATTACATCGTTAATGGGGGGCAAGGAAATGAAACTGGGGGTTATTTGCGACGGCATTAGCCGCAATCTTCGACATGCCGTGGATGTGATGGATGAATTCGGGCTGCAGTATGCCGAGCTGCAATTCGTCGGGGACAAGGAAGTTGGAGATCACACCAAGGCCGAAATTGTTGAGATTGACGCTTTGCTTCGGGCACGGGGAAAGCCGGTGTCTTGTCTGTCGCGCCATATTTTTGCGGGCACATCCTCTGCCAACCGTCCTGGTGATGCTTTGCATTGCCAGCACATGGATGCTTTGAAACGGGTGATCGAGATGGCCCACATAGTGGACGCTCCGCTGGTTCGGATCATGACGCAAAAAAAAGAACAGATTTTGTGGGGTAAGAACGGCGCAGAGAAATGGAATGTGGCCCGTGGTGCGTGGGATACCATGGCGCCAATGATTGCGCCGGCGGTCGAATTGGCCAAAGCCGAAGGCGTGACCTTGGTGGTGGAGACGGGCAACGGCACCATGGTCAACTCCAATTACACCGCTCGTAGGCTGATCGATGAATTAGATGCTAAAGACGTTCTAAAAGTTCTGTGGGATCCGGGTAATAATTGCTGGTGTCACGAGTTGGCCTATCCAGATGGTTATGAGGTGCTTCGGGGGGGGTATTTAGGACATCTGCATATCAAAGATGTTTTGGTTGATACGCCGCGCGCAATGCTTGAAGTGCGCCAAATTGGGCAGGGGCAGTTGGGCCCTTTATTTCAGCCGATAGCGGATGCTTTGAGGGTGGATGGGTATGACGGGGTTATTTCGTTTGAAAGTGTCTATCATCCGGGAGACAACGATTTTGAAGCCGGTTTTCGCCTTTGTATTGATCACTTTAAAGAAATTTTTGCATAATAGTAAAATACAGCGATGGGCCTGTGACACCTTACATGAAATAAGAAAAGTAAGTATCTGAACAGAAGTTGACAGTGCCGGGACGGCGTAAAGTGGCAGGTGGTTACATTAACGGCTTGCGTTTTTGCGGGCTCCCTGCGGTCTATACCCTTCATAATGTAGATTTTAAGGGTCTTTTGATGGATGGTGAATAAAATATAAGCCAAGCGGTTGGGTGCCCATGTCTTGGCTTGGCTGTTGCGTCTTGTTTGCTTAAATTAGGAACTTCAACCGCTTGGCTGCTTAATGTCGATTAAAACTTCACAGCGCCATGTAAACTTCAAATACCTTGACTCTGTCTGACAGTTCATAAAATAAAAGAGGTGACCTGTGCGATCCACACTGTGTCACCGTGTGCTTTTTCTAACGTTTTTTACTATGGCAGAGAAAGTGATGACGCGAAAGACCGCCAGAATTGCTGTTTAAGTATAAGGAAGATTAATGTTTGGGTTTGGAAAAAAGAAGATGTTTGAGCAACATCAAAGACATCTATTAACTTGCCTATTATTTGGGGAATTTGCGTTGAACTCTGCCGAGGAAAGCGCCAACAGTGATCAAATTGAATTCTGGGAAACTAAAATCGGCAAACTTAGGCGTTTACAAGGTTCTAGCCTGCGGACCGGTGGCATTTTGGATAAAAACGACGCAACTTTTGTTGTTACTTTTTTGGAAAAATGTGAAGCGACATTTTATGAAAGTGGCGGAGGGGGAGAAAAGAGTTTTGAAGAAACCTTTACCCCAGAGGTAGGCTGGGAAGCTTTCTTGGCTGATTTGAGAGAGCGGGTTGGCTAAGGAATAATCCAGCCCGCCCGTATTATGTGCATTAAGCTAATCATGTATAGTTCTTTTTGCAGCGTTTATTTTACGGTGCTTAATGAGCTGTGCAGCGGGCGTTAGGCGCGCGGTATGGAAGGGCCAGTTTAAGGTGCATCATTTAATCAAAGCAAAACTAGTTTAAATAGAACTGGCCCAACCTGCGATTATTTTTCAGCTAAAAAGAAATCTACGGGTCCTTCAAAGCGTAGGAAGACAGTTGTTATTTCATCACTCGGAAAGCTATCTTGGTGCACTTGATCGCCGGCTTGGAACCAGTAATCTCCCGGAGTTTGTAGCGGCGCGGAGGCCGCATCGCTATTTTCGGTCCAATGCTTAGACGCCCCTTCAATGACGATGGCATGATAACCAGCCGTGTGAGAATGCATTGCGCCTGGGTACTTGGGCGGGAACCTTAGCAAGATAGAGGATGGGCCAGTTTGTGGATTGCCAGACAGAACCGCAATTTCTGCGGGTCCGCCCATCAAAGGCATAAATTTGGCGCTTTGATAGGGAACGACGACATGCCCGCCAAGGTCTGCCGCTGGGGATGCTGATGCCGTTAGTGTAGTTGCCAGACAAAAAACGGCGACAATGGCTTTGTTATATCGAGGCAGTCTCATACATAATAATCCTTTGCAATCAATGAGGCTTTTCTGAAAAATATATAACTTACAAATTGTTTACATAATGGAATGGAGCAAATTTGTGTTTTTGTCAAATTGATTGTGCGTTATTTCGGTTCACTCAACCCCGTCGAAAGACGTGGTGCGAGCGCATTTCGAATTTATTTGCGACCGAAGTGTTTTCGATTGATTGCGTCTTGCATACTTCAGCGCCCGGGAGGCTAGCCACTATTTGCGATCGGTTCATAGAACGAGACAAACGTCAATTTTTTTATTATGATTGCATGGGCTTACCTGTTGTTTTAGAGGCAATATATTAACTTTATGATCTGGTAATGTCACAGTTGAGTTTAAAGCTGTCACGCTGCAATCACTAACTGATTTTACAATGGTTCTTAACGCTGCCTTCAAATAGACGGTTTCAAAATCTTTTTTGCAGCTGCGTTTGAGATCGAAAGGTATGCTCTTCAAGAGTGGTGACTGCAGTATATTTGATTTCAGTATTAAATATAAAAATTGATCAGTATTAACGAAATCAATCCTACGCACTACACAGTTCACAAAACCCCTGTTAACACTGCCTTATGAGATACTTGAACCATACATTTTGCGTGAGCGTTGCAGCGTTGTTTATGAGTGTGACCTCAAGCTCTGCTTTGCCGCCTTGTCCAAACACGCCAATCCTTGTTTGGGATGCGTGTTTTGGGACATTCACTTATCCGAGCCAGAGTTCCTATGAGGGCGAATGGGCGCTTGGTAAATATAGCGGCTATGGGTCATATACCTTTGCTAACGGAAATAAATACGTTGGCGAGTTTAAAAAAAGTTTACCCAATGGTCAGGGCACTTATGACTTTGCTAATGGGAACCAATACATCGGTGGGTTCCTCGATGGTAAAAGACACGGCCAAGGCAGTTATATTTATGCCAATGGGAATAAATATGTGGGTGGGTTTGTCGCAGGCAAGAAAAGTGGCACCGGCGCATATGAATTTGCGAATGGCAATCGGTACGTTGGTGGATTTGAGGCCGATAAATTTCAAGGCTCGGGAACTTACGATTTTGCTGATGGAAATCAATATGCTGGTGAATTTCTTGGTGGTCAGAAACATGGACAAGGCACCTATATTTGGTCAAATGGAAACAAATACGAGGGTGCCTACAGGGCAGACGTTTTCAATGGTCAGGGTACGTTCACATTTGCAAACGGAAACCAATACGTCGGGGCGTTTGAAAATGGTCTCTTCAATGGGAAAGGCATCTTTATCTTCTCCAATGGAAATAAATACAACGGATTTTTCAAAGATGATCGTTTCGACAGGCAGGGCACTTATACTTTTGCTAGCGGGAATAAATATGTCGGATCGTTCCTAGATGATACTTTCAGTGGCGAGGGTGCCTACGGTTTTTCCGATGGGGCTAAATACGTCGGTCAATACGAATCTGGGGTCGCGAACGGTCAAGGCGTATATACCTATACCGACGGTGGTGAATATCGCGGTGCGTTTATTGATGGAGTACAAACGGGGCAGGGTGTCAGAACCTGGGGCCCAAAAACAAAACTGGCGGGTGACAACTACGTCGGGGAATTTAGACGCAATAAAATGGAGGGGCATGGAACTTACAGCTATGCTAACGGCACCACATACGTCGGTGACTTCAAGAATGGTTTGAAAGCGGGTCAAGGGACAAAAACTTGGGGGCCTAAAACAGAATTCGCTGGCGACAGATATTCTGGATCTTTCAGGGATAATAAGCAAAACGGGCTGGGGACATATATTTATGCCGACGGGGGTAAATACGTCGGAGACTATAAAGACGATATAAAAACCGGGTATGGTACACAAACCTGGGGCCCGAAGACGGACTTGGCCGGACATAAATACGCTGGATCATTCAGAAATGGCCTTTTTAACGAGACGGGCACATACACCTACGCCGATGGGACCACATACGTTGGAGACTTTAAAAATGGGTTTCAGGATGGCCAGGGTACAAAAACTTGGGGTGTTAATACGCAATTGTCCGGATACCAATATATCGGAGCCTTTCAAGCCAACAAACAGAACGGAAAAGGCACATTTATCTATGCTGATGGCACCAAGTATATTGGTTCTTTCGAAGATGATGTACAGGTTGGGCATGGAGAAAAAACTTGGGGGTCAGATACAAAATTCTTTGGGGATAAGTATGTTGGGGCGTTTGGAAATAATAAGTTCAATGGCAAGGGTACATATACCTATGCGGACGAAAGCACTTATTTTGGCGACTTTAAGGACAACATAAAAACCGGACAAGGTACAAAAACCTGGCCTAACGGAAACCAATATATTGGCGCATTCGAACGCAACAAACAAAATGGTATCGGCAGGTACACCTACGCCAATGGTGATGTCTATATCGGTGCGTTCTTAGATGATTCCTTTCATGGGCAAGGGACTTACACTTATGCGGATGGCAGCACATACATTGGTGAGTGGATTGATGATAAACAGCATGGAGAAGGCCGTTATACTTACGCAAACGGAAACCAATACGTTGGGTCTTTTAAGCATGGTTTGAAAAATGGGCGGGGCACATTGACCTTCGTTTCCAGCGGAGACAAATACGTCGGCGCATTCAAAGATGACAAAAAACATGGTCAGGGCTCATACGTCTCCGGGATCGGAGATACATACGTTGGCGCCTTTGAAAATGAACTGTTTAACGGGCAAGGCACTTATACCTATGCAAATGGCAACCAATATGTTGGCGAATTCAAGGACGGAAAGCGGAATGGGCAAGGTATTTCAATTCTTGCGACCAGCGGCAACAAGTATGAAGGGGATTGGCAAGACAATAAGCAAAGTGGGCAAGGCACTTATACATCCGCCGATGGCAATCAATACTTTGGGGCCTTTGAGGATAATAAACAGACCGGGCAAGGTACAAAAAATTGGTCAAATGGAGACCAATATGTTGGCGCCTTCGAGGATGACAAACAAACTGGCCAAGGTACCTTTAACTATGCCAATGGGGATCGATATGTCGGAGAGTTTCTTGATAACAAAAAACAGGGAAAAGGCACATTCACTTATAGTAATGGTGACGCCTATATCGGCGCGTTTCGAGATGATTTTTTCAATGGCCAAGGCACGTATAGCTACCTTGATGGCAGTAAATACGTTGGGGCTTTTGAGGCTGGCATAAAGCACGGCAAAGGTACGAAAACTTGGGGCGCTAAAACACGATTAGCTGGAGACAAATATATAGGCGAGTTCAGGGCTGGGGTGTTTAACGGGCAGGGTATCTATACCTATGCAGATGGCCATAAATATGCTGGAACTTTCAGGGGTGACAAACCAAACGGCCAGGGCGTTTATACGGCTTTAGATGGTGCTAAATACGTCGGTGAGTTCAAGAACGGCCTGTTTGATGGCAAAGGCACCCAAACCTGGGGTCCAGAAACAATATTGGCCGAAGCCTCATACGTGGGCGATTTTAAGAACAACAAACAAAACGGGCAGGGCACCTATAGCTATGGCGATGGCACCGTTTATGTTGGAGAATTTGAAAACGACGTAATGACCGGCCAAGGTAAAAAAACCTGGGGCCCTGACACGAAGTTCGCCGGAGGTATTTACGTTGGTGCTTTCCAGAATAATAAAATGAGCGGGCATGGGACATATCTCTATGACGATGGCACTACGTATGTTGGAGCATTTGCTAATGACAGGATGGTTGGACAAGGCACTAAAATCTGGGCCCCCGATACTAAATTAGCCGGCGACAAATACGTCGGCGCCTTTGAAAATAACATGCTTAATGGTCAAGGTACCTATACCTATGCGGATGGCGTCATATATGTTGGGAATTTCACGGACGACGTGAAGACAGATCAAGGTGAAAAAACCTGGCCGGATGGCAGCCAATACGTCGGCGAATTTAAAGATGATAGGCAAAACGGGAATGGCGCTTATACCTATGTGGACGGCAGCATATATGTTGGCGATTTCACGGATGATGTGAAAATTGGTCAGGGCACAAAAACCTGGGGCGCAGAGACGGATGCGCCCGGAGATACTTATGTAGGCGCCTTTAAAGACAACCAAGAGAATGGCCAAGGGACATATACCCACACCAATGGCGATCAATATATTGGCGCGTTCTTGGCTGGCAAACGCAATGGGCAAGGCACCCTAACACTAGCCTCTGATGGGGATCGTTACGAAGGTGATTTCAAAGATGGCAGACAACAAGGGCAAGGTGTTTACACCTTCTCTAATGGCGACACATATGTTGGCGCGTTTAAAGATGATTTGTTCGATGGCCAAGGCACATATAACCATGCCAACGGCAACCAATATGTTGGGTCTTTCAAACTTGGTAAAAGGACCGGTAACGGCACTTTAACACTGACGGCCAGCGGCAATAAATATATGGGCGACTGGCGAGATAACAAACAAAATGGCCAAGGGATCTATACCTATGCCAATGGGGACAAATACGTTGGGGCCTTCAAAGATAACAGGCAAAATGGTCAAGGAGTGTATAGCTTTGCCAATGGAGATAAATACGAAGGCGCTTTCAAGTTAGATCGTTTCAATGGTCAAGGATCATATATTTATGCCGATGGCAGCAAATATGTCGGTGCATTCAAAGATGGTGCGCAGACTGGAAAAGCCACTAAAACTTGGGGTTCAAAGACGGCTTTGGCCGGCGATAAATATATCGGTGACTTCACCGATGACAAAAAAAACGGCCAAGGTACTTACACCCAAGCTGACGGAACCACTTACACTGGCGAATTCAAAGGTGATGTAAGGGCAGGCCAAGGCACCATAACTTGGGGGCTTGAGACAGCATTGGCTGGTGATAAATACATCGGTGACTTCAGAAACAATAAGCAGAACGGTCAAGGCACTTACACCTATGCAGACGGCAGCGTATATGTTGGGGACTTCTCAAATGATGTGAAAACCGGGCAGGGTACGAAAACCTGGGGCCCCAAGTCGGCATTGGCGGGTGATAAATATGTCGGCGCGTTCAAAAACAACAAGCAGAACGGTCAAGGTACTTACACCTATGCAGACGGCAGCGTATATATTGGGGACTTCACGAATGATGTGAAAACAGGCTTGGGTACGAAAACCTGGGGTCCCAAGTCGGCATTGGCGGGTGATAAATACGTCGGCGCGTTCAAGAACAACAAGCAAAACGGTCAAGGCACTTACACCTATGCAGACGGCAGCGTTTATGTTGGGAACTTCTCGAATGATGTGAAAACCGGCCAGGGTACGAAAACCTGGGGTCCCGAGTCGGCATTGGCGGGTGATAGATACGTCGGCGCGTTCAAGAACAACAAGCAGAACGGTCAAGGTACTTACACCTTTGCAGACGGCAGCATATACTTTGGGAATTTCAGTGATAACGTAAAGGTTGGAAAAGGGGCTTTGACCTGGGGTCCCGAGACGGATTTGGCCGGCCATAAATATATAGGCGACTTCAAAGATAATAAACAAAACGGCCAAGGGACCTATAATTATTCTGACGGCAGCACTTACGTTGGGGGCTTCCAAAACGATATGAAAACGGGTCATGGCGTTAAAGCATGGCCAGACGGTAATGAATATACTGGAGCATTCAAAGACAACTTACGGACTGGCCAAGGCACTTATACTTTTGCCAATGGGGACAGCTATGTGGGTGAGTTTGAAGCCAATCGATTCAGCGGTCAGGGCACCTATACATATGGTGATGGCCGTACTTACGTCGGGGATTGGGTTGATAACAAACAAAATGGGCAAGGTGTCTACACCGAGGAAAATGGCAATCAATACGTCGGTGCGTTTGTGGATAATCAACCAAACGGCCAAGGCAGCTATACCTATGCCAACGGTGACGCGTACATTGGTGAGCACAAGGACAGTAAAAGACATGGTCAAGGCACGTTTACTTTTGCGAAAGGCGACACCTACGTCGGATCGTTCAATAACGGGCTGTTCAGTGGTAAGGGCACTTACACCTATGCCGATGGGGACCAATATGTGGGTGCGTTTTTACGAGGCGAAAAGAGCGGAGAAGGGGCTTTAACGCTCGCAACCAGCGGCAGTATTTATGTAGGCGACTGGCAGAGTGACACACAAAATGGAAAGGGCGTGTTCACCGACGCTGATGGCACCACGTACCGTGGCGATTTCAATGACGGTGAACAGATTGGGCAGGGCAAGAAAGTTTGGGGTCCCGACACAGAGTTTTCGGGTGATATCTACATTGGCGAGTTTGAAAATAACCGCTTAAACGGCCAAGGCAGCTACACCTATGCGGATGGCAGCACCTATGTCGGCGCGTTTGAGGATGATGCTCAGACTGGGCGGGGTACCAAAACCTGGGGAGAGGGGACGCCGTTTTCCGGTGACATATATGTCGGCAGTTTCCGTGATGATAAACTCAATGGTGAGGGCAGCTATACATTTTCTGATGGGACAAAATACGTCGGATCATTCGAAGACAATGTAAAGACCGGTCAAGGCACGATGACTTGGGGCCCCGATACCGCTTTATCGGGGGATATATATGTTGGGGCGTTCCGTGAAGATCGGCCCAATGGCCCAGGCAGTTACACCTATGGGGATGGTACCAAATATATCGGAGCGTTTAAGGATGGGGTCGCCAGCGGTGCGGGCCGGAAAACCTGGCCGTTTGGGGATGAATATGTTGGGGAGTTTGAAAAAGGCCAGCTTCACGGTCAAGGCACTTATGTCTACGCCGACGGCCGTAAATATGTCGGCGATTTTCTGGACAATAAACCCAACGGACGCGGCCTCTATACCTACGTGGATCTAAGTACCTATGATGGCGAGGTCGAAGACGATGTTAAAACGGGCCAAGGCAGCTATGCCTACGCCAATGGAGACACATATGTCGGTGCGTTCACGAACGATCTGTTTAATGGCGAAGGGACTTATACATACGCTGATGGCACCACATATATCGGGGACTTCAAAGACGGCGTAAAGAACGGAATCGGTACCCAGACCTGGGGACCTGACACTCAATTAGCGGGTCATAAATACGTTGGAGACTTTCAGGCAAACACACAGACCGGGCGCGGCACGTATACCTTTGGTGACGGCAGCATATATGTCGGGGACTTCGTAAATGACGTAAAAACGGGTCAAGGCAAGAAAACCTGGCCAGATGGTAAACGATACGTTGGTGCGTTCCGGAAAAACAGGCAGAACGGTCAAGGTACCTACACCGATTCTAACGGTGGCGAGTACGTTGGCGAATTCAAAGACGACGCCTTTGAGGGACGAGGTAGATACAGCTTTGCTGACGGCCGCATATACGCTGGTACATTTCAGTTTGGCTTGAAAAATGGTCAGGGCACGATGACTTGGCCCGACGGCAGTCAATACATTGGTGCGTTCAAATACGACAAACAGACTGGCGAGGGAACGTATATTCATGCAGATGATGGCCAATATATCGGCGCGTTCAAGAATAATACAAAGGATGGTCAAGGTACTTACAGCTATGCGGATGGTAGTGAATATGTAGGTCTATTTAAGGACGATAAAAAGCACGGCCAAGGCAGCTACACCTATGCGGATGGCAGCACCTATGTCGGCGCGTTTGAGGATGATGCTCAGACTGGGCGG
>ENA-OQVM01001984-OQVM01001984.1-marine-metagenome-genome-assembly--contig:-NODE-1984-length-25213-cov-5.110320_pt1 | contig 25213 bp, 23 predicted proteins | sample MGYA00237776_ERZ505498 | MGnify/ENA primary metagenome ERZ505498 (study PRJEB26159, sample SAMN06265151) | marine metagenome | isolation source: Helgoland LTER site | place: Germany:Helgoland, sampling...
GTGGAACCACCTTAAAGGGATGGTCGCTACTGAAAGTCTCCCAATCTTTCACCGTTTTACGAAGATCTTTCAGACGAAGAACAAAGGGGATTTTCTCCCCATTAAACTCAGTCATCAAAACACCGCTTGATCCACGAGCTTCATGAAAAGGATCTTGTGTAGAGGGCATAAAAAGAAGAAGGAAGTGCTGAGTATTTGAATAAAGAGTGGTTTTGGCAATCAAAGTACAATTTATAAATTATACAATTCACTGACCAAGGTTTGCCTTCTTTGTGAAGGAGTGACAAAAAGTTTCCCCATGTATTTATCTCAATCACGAGCAACTATTTTTTACTGCACTGCCCTATTGTGGGCCACTCTTCCTTGTTTGCTAGGCCAAGGATTAAACCTTGCTGACCCCACAAAGCACCCCTATGCAGACCCGGCCATAGGACGGAAAGGCTACCAACTTGCGAATGATACGGCGAACGAGGCAAGAGTGTATGACTTTTACCAAAGACAGGCGGACTATTATATGGAAAACCCTAATCTGATCCCAAAGGTCATTCCTGCTTATCCGGGACTGGATGCCGGACTGCACGGGCACTGGGGAAAGCATAACCAAAATGGGCATAATGATGGCAGGTGGAACGATGGGGATACCGGCGAGCACTTTGCTCATGTGGTCAAGGGGCCCAAGGGGTTGAATATTGAAAAGGGAGTGTGTGTAAAACTGGGGGCTGGACATCTGCTTTCCTCCTGCTTCGATCCACAGAGCTTGAGCTACCGGGCGGTGTGGCAGGATGGATGGGTCAAGTTTGGCCCGTTCCGCTGGGGATCCTCACGGGGGGCAACCATTGACGGGAAAGTCTGGTTTCAAGCCGAGCAGCCCAAGATGCCGGAAGGCGGCGAGTACCTGGGTCTTCGTCGCTACGGGAAGCGGGTGGTTTTTGAGTACCGAATAGGAGAAACCAGAATCACCGATGAACCATGGGCAAATAAGGACACATTTTACCGTAGGATAGATCTGCAAGGAACAAAGGGCGAAGTCTCACTCCCCTGCCCAATTGAAGAACCGTACAAGTTGACCACCGTACAGGCAGATGGAGTAACCACAAGTTGGCAGAATGGCACTCTTACCCTCACTCCAACCCAGGCAAATGCGACCGTCATTCTCCGAATAGCCAAAATAGAAAACCCATCCGGAGAAAGGGATGCACTGGCTCATCTTTCTTCTGAAAGGAAGATAGAAAAGAGATGGAGGGAAGTACTTCCATCCCCGGGCTCCCTTGGGCAATCGAAGAAAGATGAAAACTATGTGATTGATACTTTTCATGTGCCTTATGACAACCCCTACAAGACTGTCATGCAGTTGACCAGTATGGCCTTTCTACCCAACGGGGATGCCCTGGTCGCCTCCCTCCCGGGTGACATCTGGCTGGTTAAGGGCATTGATCAAGATTTAAGCAAGGTAACCTGGCAGAGATACGCCACTGGTTTTAACCAACCGATTGGAATTCATGTGGATGAGGAAGGCATCTTTGTGCTCGATCGTTGCCAGATCTCCGTCCTGCACGATACCAACGGAGATGAAGAGGTGGATTATTACGAAAAGTACGCCAATGATTTTGGCGGTTTCAATCGTAGTCATACCCATACCTTTGGCCTGCACCGCACCGGGGACGGAGCGTTTCATTTCGTACAATTGATCGATCTCTTCCGTACGGGCACAAACCGGAAAACAGAAAAGTATGCCTACGGGGTACGCAACTGTATGGGGATCGGTGGTTCTAAGGATTATTTTTGGGTGGCTCCCCAGGAAGGCACCTGGACACCCGCTTCGGCAATCATCGAGGTGAACAAGGCAGAGCACTACGGAAGCTCTGCCGAGAAGACAAAAATTGCAGCCCCCCTGTGCTATGTCCCACGCGGGGTCGATAATTCAACGGGGGGAATGGTCGAGATCACCAGTAACAAGTGGGGTCCTTTTCAAGGTTCTCACATTGGCCTGAGCTATGGAGCCAATTCACACTACCTGATCCTGCGCGATGGTACGGGAACAAGACCACAGGGTGCGGTGGTTCCCTTGGAAGGAGAATTTTTATCGGGTATTATGCGCGGAGCTTTTCACCCCAAAGACGGCCAGCTCTACACAGTGGGGCTCGATGGTTGGGGGGATTATTCCACCAAGGATGGATGTTTCCAACGGGTGCGTTACACCGGAGGCAAAGTACGAAAACCAATAGGATTCAAGGCTCACGCCAATGGTATGCGAATTGATTTCGCCGTTGAATTGGATGCAACGCACTTGCAGGACACCTCCAATTTCTTCGCCCAGCAATGGAATTATGAATACGGCAAGCGCTACGGGTCACCGGAATTTTCTGTAAATTACCCCGATAGCCTGGGGCATGACCCAGTGGCAGTCCGATCGGTACAATTACTGGAAAATAAAAAATCAATTTTCGTGGAAATACCCGATTTAAAGCCGGTGATGCAATTATACCTGCGGATGAAATTAAAGGATATGGATGGAGTGGATTTTGCCGCCGATTTATTCGCTTCGCCTATGTATCCGCACCCTCCCTACTCGGCGAAGGGTCTGGCGGTACCCCTTTCTTCAAAAGGAGATATCGGGCAGTTACGCACGGAAAATACCAAGCCCAAAAAACAGGCAGATTGGTCTGGTAAGATTACCGAAGGAGCACGAGAGATTGTGGTAAAAACCATCAGTGGATTGAAGTACGACAAAACCTTGATCGAAGCCAAGGCAGGCGAAGCCCTTGTTCTAAAAATGGTAAATGTGGATGCGATGCCTCACAACTTGGTTATTGTAAAGCCTGGTACTGTACAAACTGTGGGGAATGCATCCTTTAAAATGCTCAACGATCCCAAAGCGGGTGAAAAGAGTTATGTGCCCGACCTACCGGAGGTTTTGCACTTCATCCCGGTAATCGACCCGGAAAAGCAGCATTCTTTACATTTCACCGCACCCAAGCAGGCGGGTGATTACCCATACATCTGTACCTTCCCTGGACACTGGATGGCGATGCAGGGAGTTCTAAGAGTCAAGTAAACCAATACCTCTAACAATTTTCTCCAAAATGAACGGAATGAAAATTTTAATTACACTTCTTATAGTAAGCACTGGATTTAACCTGTATGGGCAAAATTCAGTTCACCCAGGTCAGGATCGAAAAAAGGAACCCCCTACTGAGCAAAAATTATCAACTATAACCCCGGTTCCATCGAAGCTGAAAAAGTTCATGCCTTCCAGGCATAACCAGAAGTTGGAGGAAGCGAAATCGGGGGACTTCGACTTGGTAATGATTGGTGATTCCATCACCCATAGTTGGGATGCCCAAAAAGACTTTAAAAAAATCTTCCAAAATATCAGGGTGCTCAACCTAGGCTTTGCCGGCGACCGTACCCAGAATGTTCTTTGGCGCATCCAAAACGGAGCTTTAGAAAATGTATCGCCCAAAGTGGTTACTATGATGATTGGCACCAATCATTTACATAATGAGAGAAAAAATCATCAACCAGATGAAACCGCTGATATTGTCCTGGGGATCCAGGAAGTGATTAAGGAGATCCAAAAAAGGTTACCTGATTCCAAGATCATTCTCTTTTCTGTTTTCCCGAGGAAAGACCCCGCCGAGTACGGGCGCGTGAAAGCATTAAATAAAAAGCTACCCAAGTTCGCAGATGACCGCCAAATTTTTCATGAGGATATAAACGATGTCTTTCTAAACCAGTCCGGACAGATCTCGAAAAATCTATATTTACGGGACGGATTACATTTAACCCAACAAGGCTATGCAACCTGGGGTAATGCCCTCCTCCCGATACTCAAAAAATATGGTCTGTAATTTCAATCAGTTAAGTTTTATCAAAATTACCCTGTAAATAAAATTTGCTTTTGTTGACAAAATAAATTTGCACTCTCCTTTTTTGGTATAAAGATGGAGGGCAAATGAGTTTAGTCACCCGTATCAAAAACGAAATAGGCTCGCGCCTGGAAAGAAGTGAGGATCTGCAAATCCCACTTACTGTTCAGGGGTTGAGTGAACATTATGGGGTAAGTTACACCCCTGTAAGGGAAGCAATTGGGGAATTAATCGGGGTCGGATTGATCCGCAAAAAAAGCAACGGCCGACTGGAAGCGACTCCTCCCAATAAACGCACAAAGAAATCAAACTTCCTGACCAAACAGGAATCTGAAAAGAAACCAGTCGAAAATATTACCAAAGAACTGGTGGAAATCAGTCTTGGTGGGGAAGAGTGTTTTGTTCGGGAAGAAGCCACAGCCAGCAAGCATGGCCTGACCCGATCGACCCTGCGTCAAATCTTGCAACGCCTCGCCGGGGAGGGCCTACTCGAACATGTGCCAAGACGAGGATGGCGGGTAAAACCATTCCGTCAGGAAGATATGGATGCATTTATTGAAGTCCGAGAAGTAATGGAATTAAAGGCCCTGGATTTGGCTAAGGCCAAATTATGTTCCCAGGAGTCCCAAAGGAAACTTCGGCAGATAAAAGAAGATAACCAGTTGGCTAATGGGAAGAAAGGTCAGGCAAAAATTGATAATTCCTTACACGCTTATCTTATCGATCTGGCAGCCAATCCATATATTAACGATTTTTTCAACCGGCACGGTCGGTATTTTACCATTCTATTTAATTGGGAAGGGGAGAACGAGAAAGCAGCCGCTGAAGCAGTTTCCCAGCATCATGAAATTATTGATGCCTTGCTTGCCCAAAACTGGTCCTTGGCAAAGAAGCGACTTTCCCATCACTTGCATAGTAACCACCCAGTGCTCAGCAACCTTAGAGGAATTAAAAATAAGTCATGAAAAATGCTTTATTTAGGTTCATCGGCTTACTAGTTACAGCGTCGTGCATCTTTGCCGAAGAAAAGTCGGACTTGATCATAAACGGATCCGACTGGTTCGATACAGAGGGCCGTAAAATATCCGCCCACGAGGGAGAACTGGCACGCTTCGGCGATTATTTTTACTGGTATGGCAGCAGTTACAAAAATAATCCACAAGGCAAGTTCCGTATGACTGCGGGCCCGGTATGGAATGGTGTGCAGGTATACCGCTCGAAGGATTTGGTAAACTGGGAATATCGCGGAGTATGTCTACCCCGCCCCGAAAAAGGATTTGGTAAACTGGGAGCCACAGGAAGATCACATATACTCTATAATAAAAAGACCAAAAAGTATGTGATGTGGTATCGATGGTTCGTGGCGATGCCTGCATCTTTTTTAATGGTCGCCACCGCGGATCATCCAGAAGGTCCATTCACTCCCCTGGGTGCAAGGGAAGTGGGTACATCGACGGGTTTTGGTTCAGACATGAATGTATTTCAGGACGATGATGGAAAGGCATATTTAATTTACTGCGACCACAACAAGCCGGAAACCGGAGGAAACTGGAGATACGCCATCCGCATAGACAGCCTGACTGATGATTACCTCAATAGTAATCGTGAGGGAGTGATTGTTTTTGGAGGTGGTAATGAGGCACCTGCGATGACCAAGTACCAAGGGAAATACATTGCACTTGCCTCAGGTGTACATGGATGGGCCGGTTCCGAAACTTTGTGTGCCACTACAGATTCGCCGCTTGGTAAATGGACACCCCAAGGACACATCACTGAACAACGAACATGGGGATCACAAGTTACAGATTTACTCTACATAGAGGAATCCGATCAGGTTTTGGCTTTGTGTGACCAGTGGTGGATACCGGACCGGGCGGATATCGACAAGTCACGCTATCTCTTTCTTCCTCTCCGCTACGACTCCATCACCGGCAAGGCAAAGATGGAATACCTGGAAAAATGGAACCCTCTAAACTGAGCAGTGGGGCAAAAGTATGGGTTTATTCCTTTTAGTTTTTACGACATTAATTGCCACAGCTCTTAACGGAGCCAAAGAGATTAGTTACGACCGGGACCATCACCCCCGATGCTTCACCACATGGATGGCGGAGCAGGGGTTCAATAAGGCTTAAGCTATGGAGAGACGGATGAGTAACTGTTATAATATTACCAAAGACCCTGTCCATGTAAGAGATCTCCATGCAACCATGCTCCATCAGTTGGGCATCAATCACCAGGAATTGACTTACCCCTTTCAGGGACTTGATCAAAAACTTACCGGGGTTGAACCAGCACGTGTGGTGCACGATTTACTGATTTAAAAAGTACGAAACAAAAGAAATTCCTCTAACGATGCAACCGACCAAAATTGGATTCCTTCCCCTCTATTTAAAGTTGTACGATGAACTGTTTCCAGAAATGCGGGAGACCATGGAGAAGTTCTCCTCTGATATACAATCCGAACTACTGAGTAAGGGGATAGAAGTCATTCCCGCACCAATTTGCCGGACTGAAGAGGAATTCAAGGAAGCAGGAAAAACATTTACTGATTGCTCGGCGGTTGTGTGCTTGCACCTGGCATACTCACCCTCCTTGGAAAGCATAGATACACTGGTTTCCCTAAACAAGCCATTGATTATGCTGGATACGACCATGAACTCATCTTTTGGCAAAGATGCAACCGTGGATGATTTGATGAACAATCATGGAATACACGGAGTTCAGGATTTGTGCAGTCTGCTGAAAAGAAAGGGGGTACAGTATTTTGTGGAAGCCGGTCACTGGCAGGAATCCGATGTTCTCGACAGGGTGGCGAACCTATGCAAGGCAGCAAACGCAGCCAATTCCATGAAAAGTGGAAAAGTAGGATTGATTGGAAAGTCTTTTCACGGAATGGGGGATTTTGCCATAACCCCGGAAGATTTGGAAAATTGGATCGGTACAAAAGTTGAACCATTTAAAACCGGGCAAATCCTTGAGCTACTCAATTCCTTGACCGAGGAAGAAATCAAAAAAGAGATGGACCTGGACCTCTCTGCATTTGACCTGGGAAAATATGATGAGGAGGCACACCGGAGAACGGTACGGATGAGCCTGGTCGTCCGGAAATGGGTGGAACAAAACGACCTGCTTGGGTTTTCGATGAACTTTGCTGATTTTGATCGGTCAAAGGGATTTGAATGTGTGCCCTTCATGGAGGCAAGCAAGGCCATGGCAAGCGGTACCGGATATGCCGGAGAAGGAGATGTATTGACCGCGGCTTTTTGCGGAGCTTTATTGCAAATCTTTCCTGCGAGTAGTTTTACGGAAATCTTTTGTCCGGACTGGAAAGGAAACAGACTATTTCTCAGTCATATGGGTGAAATGAACCCCGCGATTTCGGATGGTAAGATGTTGATGACGGCGAAGGATTATATCTTCTCTGATATTGATTCGCCAATGATGGCATACGGCAGTTTCAGACCAGGGGTTGCAGTACTGGCCAACCTGGCCCAGACCGAGGAGGGTAAATTTACTCTAATCTTAAGCGAAATGGAAGTACTGGAAGGGAGGAGTGTGGAAAACTTGGAAGAAGCCATCCGAGGATGGATCCGTCCAAAAATTCCAGTCGATCGATTTCTTGAAAAATATAGTGAAATGGGCGGTACCCACCACCAAGTCCTGGTCTATGGTGATAGCTTACGCACCCTCACCGCTTTTGGTAAAATGATGAACTTCTCCATATCAATCATATGAACTTTGAAATAAAGCAGACGGACAAAGAATTTTATCAGGAGTACCTGCAGGATTTCCTCCCTGAAAATATCATCGATGTGCATACACATTGTTACGAAAAAGAAACAGTACATTCAGAAAAGGAACAAGATAGCAGACTGGCTGCCTGGCCGCTCTTGGTCGCGGATGAAAACCCCATAGAGGACCTTATGGAAACTTACCGCATGATGTTCCCGGGAAAGAAAGTAACTCCTTGTATCTTCCCCTGGATTGAACCGGAAAACAAAATTGTGGAACTAAACCGATATGTTTTGGACTGTGCGGAAAAACACAATATACCCGCATTGCTCCTTGCCCTACCCCATTGGTCTGCCGAAGAACTCGAAGCCAGACTGATTGAACGGAAGTTCAACGGAATCAAGGTATACCTGAGCTTTGCTCCCTCCTACCTCCCACGGGACGAAGTAAGGATTTATGATTTCCTACCACCTTCACAACTGGAGGTATTGGACAGGCTTGGGCTTGCTGTGATGTTGCACATTCCAAGATCCGGAAGATTAAAAGACCCGGTAAACCTTGGCCAAATCCTGGAAATTGAACAGAACTATCCAAACCTAAAACTCATACTTGCTCATGTTGGCCGGGCTTATTGCGAAGAAGATGTAGGCGATGCATTTGAGATTTTAAAAAAGACTGAGCGACTGACTTTCGACTTCTCGGCCAATACCAATGCCAAGGTATTTGAATGGGCAATCAATGCGGTTGGACCGCAACGTATGATTTTTGGCAGTGATCTACCAATCACCCGGATGAGAATGCGACGAATCACCAAGAATGGAAAGTACCTAAACCTTGTACCCAAAGGATTGTATGGAGATGTATCCGATGATCCAAGCATGCGCGAGATTGAGGGAGAAGAAGCGGACCGCCTGTCCTTCTTTATTTACGAAGAAATCAAATCGATCAGGGAAGCGGCGATTAATACCCGATTAAACAAAGGAGAAATCGAAGATCTCTTTTTTAATAATGCTCACCGCATGTTGGGCCTAAGTTAAAATTTAGTGGCAGTGCCAAAAAAATATCTGATTGGGATGGACTTGGGAACAAGTTCGATCAAGGCCGTGCTCTGTAAAAGTGATGGAAAAATAATCGCTAAGGAAAGTGCCGAAACAACCATAATTAAACCATCTACCTGTGAAGCAGAGATTGATCCCGAGCAGTACTTTTTAGAATTCACCGGATTGGTAAAATCCTTGGTTTCGCAAATAGATGACCCTAAAGAAATCAAAGCCATCTGTTTAAGCGGTGCCACCGGAAATACCATTTTGCTCGATCATGCAAACAAACCATTGGCTCGTGCAATCAGTTGGCTGGACACAAGAACACTGATTGAGGGCGAGGATCCATGGACCGACCTGGACAGGAAACAACTCTATCAAAAAAACGGATGGCCCTACTTCGGAACCTTTCCTCTGGCCCATTTGGGATGGTTAAAAAAGAAAAAGCCAGAACTTTGGAAACAAGCCAGGCGATTTGCGATGTTGCATGACTTCATCTTTGAAAAACTCTGTGGCCTGTGGATCATTGATCATTCCAAAGCAACCACCTTTTATTTGCAGGATCAGGTGCAAAGAAAGTGGAACCTAGAGCTTTTGAGCACTCTGGGAATTAAGGAAAGCCAACTCCCACAATTGTGCGAATCTGGCAAGGCATGTGGATCACTCACTCCCGAAATTTGTGAACTCACCGGTTTGTCTACTACAACAATGCCTGTAACCGGCAGTTTTGACCACCCCTCCGCTGCACGGGGAACCGGAGTTTGGGAAGAAGGTGATCTGCTTATTTCAGCCGGTACTTCCTGGGTCGTATTCACACCTGTAGAAAACAGAGAAATTGCCCTGAAAGAAAATATGCTTATCGACCCTTTTCTTTCAACCAATGGATGCTGGGGTGCCATTTTTGCCCTTACCGCAGTGGGTGAGAAATTGCATAAATTATTGGCCAAATTATTTCCCTCGAAAAGTAGCGAAGCAATGTACGAACACTTCAATAATCTGGCCATGGAAGCAGAACCGGGAGCAGGTGGTACCATTGTCAATTTGATCGATCATACCGAGGAGGAAAACTTGAAGATCGCTCAATCCTGTACTCCTCAACAGTTATGCCGTGCATTGATGGAAGGGATTGTTTTCCAGATCGCCCAACGCGTGGAGCAAGTCAATCTACTTACCGGAAGATCTTCTGGGAAATTGATTTTTACGGGCGGACCGACAAAGAGTGCAATCTGGACTTCGATCCTCGCAGATGTACTTAACCGACCAGTAAGCATACCTAAAGATGGAGAATATGCCGGAGCTATGGGAGCAGTGATTCTTGGAGGAATGGGTTGTGGAATCTATTCAGATGAACGGGACGGTTTCAATCAGTTAAAACACCCATTCACAACTACCCAACCCGATCCCGCCTGCAGCGATGCATACATAGAAATCCAGCGACATTTTCATAAGGAAACCGCAATGGTATCCCAGTAATTTCAAAACAAATATTCAAAACCTTAAATGACAACCAACAAACCTATAAAAACCCTTCCAAAATCTCCATTCTTTGAAACCAGTGTAAAGAATTACATCTTTGGAGACGCAGTATTGGACTATGCAAAAGCGGTTGATGAGGCCGCCATCCGCCATGATGTGGATGCGATCTTCATCGCCCCCTACACTGAGATTCGCAGAATTGCCGAGAATACAAGTCGTATTCTTGTCTTTGCCCCTTACATGGATACTTTGCGACCCGGTCGGGGAATGGCAGATGTATTGCCCGAAGCCATACTCGATGCTGGTGCAAAGGGAGTATTACTTAACCATTGTGAACGTCCCATGACTCTTCCCCAGATCAAAGAAACAATCGACCGGGCAAATGAAATCGGTTTGATCACTTTTGCCTGTGCCGACTCTATTGCTGAAACCAAGGCGATTGCCCAATTCGAGCCGGACATTATCAACCCGGAACCCAGTGAACTGATTGGTACAGATCAGGCAAGTGACATGTCCTATGTGATCGAAACTTTGCAGGTGGTTAAGCAAATTAATCCGAACATTTTGGTCGAACAGGCAGCAGGTATAACCACGGGTGAGCAAATTTACGACTTCATCATGGCGGGAAATGATGCCGCTGGTTCGGCCTCGGGTATTCTTAAGTCCAAGGACCCAATGAAACTGCTCGATGAAATGGTCTACAATGTCAGTCGGGCCAAAAAAAATCTTCTATCCAAAACCAACTAAAACGTTAACCATGAAAATTGTCCGAGAAACTCTCGACCTCACATCCACTGGCCAGCGGCCCACCTTTCACACGATCACCGATGAGGTGAAGAAAATTGTTCATCAATCAGGTATCCAACTGGGATCGTGTCTGGTTTATTCACGACACACCACCTGCGCTGTAATGATAGACGAAGACTCCTTTGACAAGGCATACACCGGGCTGACTTACTTGCAGCAGGACCTTGCGGATGTTTTTGAGAACATCATTCCTACCTGCAGAAAAGAAGGTCAGTATATGCACCCCGGTCCGGAACTTACCGTATTTGCAGCCAAGCACGGGGAGGACAAACCGGGAACATTAAATACCGATGCCCATTTACGATCATCCATCATGGGCAGAAGTGAAACCATACCCATTTTCGAGGGAAATCTGGAACTCGGAGAGTTTGGGCATGTCTACTTTGTGGACTTTGACCACACCCGTTCGCGCAACCGTCAGGTCATCATACAGGTATCCGGAGAATAAACCTTTAGAAAAATATTTAACATTCAAACTATGAAAATTGTCACCGAAAAAATCGACCTTCAATCAAAAGGATTAAACCCGACCTTTCACGATGTTACCGAACAGGTAAAAGAGATCGTCAAGAACACAGGCGTACAACACGGCAATATCGTCGTATACTCGCACCATACTACCTGCTCGGTAATGACGCAGGAGTGCTCGCACGATAAAACCTACTTCGGATTGGAATTCCTCCAACAGGATCTGTGCAATGTCATGGAAAAACTCATACCCACTTGCAGGCATGAGGGACAGTATATGCATCCGGGTAAGGAACACATTGATTTTGCCATGAGTTTGGGCACGGAAGAGGGAGAATGGACCAGCCTTAACACCGAGGCACATCTTCGTTCGACCTTCTTTGGTCGTTCGGAAACGATTTTACTGGTGGATGGCGAGCTCCAACTTGGGGAGTTCGGATATATTTACTTCATCGACTGGGATCAGGTACGAGCTCGCAAACGGGTCTGTCAGGTTCAAGTATTGGGAGAATAACCAAGTGACAAAATCGCCCTGGGAAGCCGCCCGGAATTCGTTCGAAATCGAATCCTCCGCTCTGGCCAATGCATTGAGTTCAATTGAGCAAAAATCATTCGAAAAGGCAGTAAAACTTCTTGCCGGTGCGGAACGCATTGGTGCAAGCGGATGTGGTCATTCTGGCATTGCCTGTATGCACTTCGCACATTTGATGTGCTGCATCGAACTTTCAGGCAGATTTATTTCTCCAGCCGAAGCAGTTCATGGAGCAAGTGGCTTCCTCAAGGAGGGAGATGTCATAGTGCTTGCCTCCCGGGGGGGGCAAACCAGTGAACTGCTTCCCATCATGGAAATATGCAAAGCTAAGAAAGTCCATATCATCGCCATTACCGAAAATATGGAATCCTCCTTGGCCAGAGGTTCTCAGGTGGTTTTAAAAATGCGAGTCGATCGAGAGGCTGACAAATTCGACAGCCAGGGAACCACAAGTTTCGTGGTACTATCTGCAATTTTTGATGCCTTACAAGCAGCCCTAATTGAAGAGACGGATTTCCGAAATGAACAATTTGCTAAAATCCATCCGGCCGGAGCGGTGGGAAAAAAATTAAATTCATAAAAGTATGAGCATCTGGGACGCAGTTATCTTCTTTAGCTATTTCATTGGGGTAGTCCTCTTTGCGGTAATAATTTCCGCACGAAGTAAGACTAAATCTTCATCCGACTACTTTCTGGCGTCCAAAAAATTGCCCTGGTATGCGATCGGTGCATCATTTATCGCATCCAATATCTCCACCGAACATTTCATTGGTACAATTGGAATTGGTTTTCTCTATGGGATGGCGGTGGCAAATTGGGAATGGGGAAATGCATTCACCTTTACCGCCCTTATCTGGATCTTTTTGCCTTTTTATATGCGTGGAAATGTATCCACCATGCCGGAATTCCTCGAAAAAAGGTTCAACAAGACATGCAGGTATGCATACGCAATCGTGATGATCATCGGACTAGTCATTGCCATGCTCGGTGGTGTGCTCTTTGCGGGTGCCAAGGCAATGAATGTATTCTTCCCCCAGATTGATATTTGGATGGGCATTCTTATTCTAGCCATAGCCGCTGGCACCTACACGATTTATGGTGGTTTACTTGCAGCTGTCTGGGCCGATGTCCTTCAATTTTGCCTACTAATGATTGGGGGAATCGTCGTCAGTGTTTTTGGTATTCATTATGCCGGAGGACTGGATAATTTGATGGAGAGCATGCCTGAGAAATTCATCATGTTCTATTCATCAGAGCATGAAACTATACCATGGAGCGGTGTATTATCGGGACTGGTGGCTGTAGGACTGTGGTATAATTGTGCCAATCAATTTATGGTGCAAAGATGCTTAGGAGCCCGCTCCGAATGGGATGCAAGGATGGGAGTCATCATGGCTGGATTCAGTAAGGCGATTCTTCCATTCATAGTAGTCATCCCAGGGATCGTTGCCTTTTATTTGTTCCAGTCCCGAATTAGTGATGGTGACCAGGCATGGCCATACATGGTACAACAATTTCTACCCACCGGACTGATTGGCCTGGTCTTGGCCGGTCTGGCAAGTGCGGTAATGTCCACCCTAAGTGCAATCACCAATTCCTCATCCACCATCTTTACCCTGGATTTGTACAGAGAATTAATCCGCCCAAAAGCAACTGATGAGGAGTTGCACAAAGTCGGTCGGATAAGCGCCCTGGTTATCATTGTTATTGGCATCACCATCGCCTTAATTATTTCCGCTTTTCCAGGAGTTACCATATTTGTACTCATACAAACTGTTTTCTTCTATGTCGCTCCCCCCATTGCCGCCTGTTTTCTACTTGGAATTATGTGGAAAAAAATCACCCCTATGGCGGCAACCATTACCTTACTTATGGGATATGTGGTGTTTTTACCGCTGACCAAATTTGGGCTGTTTCCCAATCTGCCAATTTTGCAACCGTACGATACCTTTACACATCATACCTTTTTAATTTTTGTGATGTCCTGTATCACCCTTGTTGTCGTTTCTTTTTTCACTAAGCCCAAGTCTGAAGAAGAACTTGAAGGAGTAATCTGGACTAAGAGTGCTCTGAGTGTGGGCGAAGATGCAACTGGACAATATGGTGGATGGAAAAGCATTAAACTGTGGTGGTTCCTAATGGTGGCGACCATTGCTGGACTTTATCTTTGGATGAACTCGAAAAGCAATGCATCCACATGGTACGAAGCCGAAGATTTAGAATTTTCTGCTACTCCGGATTGTGAAATCAAGATTCAAACGCGTAAAGAAATTGCACCCGAGGAAAAATTCAATCTTTGGACAGGTACTGGGCAGGTATTGATCCAACCCAAAGATAATGGACAGGAGATGACCTTCACCATTCCGGTCAATGAACCTGGAAACTACAGGATTGATGCACTGGTCACAATTGCCCCTGGATACGGTAGTTTTAGTACAACTGTAGATCAAAAAAAGGCCGATATATCTTATCCTGAGATCACTCTCACTGAAGAGAGAGACTATCTATCCAAACCCAAGACGAGCATGATTTTTGATGCACAAAAAGTTTACAAGGACAGAGAGAATAACGGGATCGAAAATAATATCGCTGGTTCGTACACTGTACAGCGAATCACTTTGGGTACTTTTGAAACAGAAGCTGATCATTTTAAAGTTTCGCTCACTTCTGGGGATTACACACCTGAACATTCTCTTCTCGGAATTGATCAATTTATCGTCACCAAAAAATAATAATCTTCAACAAGTTTTAACTCTAAATACTGAAAGAAAATTAACATGAAAAACGAAAAAGATGGCACACTAGAAGTGGAAGGCTCAAAGAAAATGACTAGTCTATCCAGGCGAGGGTTCATTCAAGGGATTGGTGGTGCAGGTGCCTTGCTTGGATTAGCTGGCAAGTCAATGGGTGCAGAAGCACCCCGCGATGCCGATGGAAACATTATCCCAGGTTTTGAAAAAATAAAGGAAGACCCAAACGCTTCAAAAGGCTGGAAAGATCTACCTAACCGTAAAGTAAAGGTGGGCATTGCAGGGTATGGGCTTTGCCGGTTCGGTGGTGCATTCTTTTATCAGAATCATCCCAATGTGGAAGTGGTGGCTGCGACCGATCTTGATCCAGGCAGATGTGCCGGTCTCGCCCGGGCAGTGGGAGCCAAAAAGACTTACAGTTCCTGTGAGGAAATGATTCAGAAGGATAAAGAGATCGAAGCGGTTTATATTGCCACGGATGCACCCACCCATGCAAAGCTCGCGGTCATGGGCCTAAACCATGGAAAACACGTATGCTCTGCGGTACCTGCGGTTTTTGGATTTCAGGCAGAAGAAGAAGCCGAGGAACTCTTTGAGGCGGTCAAGAAGAGTGGTTTGAAATATGCCATGAATGAGACCTCCACTTTCCATGCCGACCTCTGGGATAAGCGAACTCAGTACCAGGCAGGTGCACTCGGAAAAATTATTTATTCCGAAGGAGAATATTATCATGATTTTGGACCCAACGGACTCCCTGGTTATAACCCTAAAAGTGGTAATATTGATGTGAATGGTTGGCGTCGTGGGCTTCCCCCCATGTGGTATCCGACCCACTCCAATGCCTATTATGTATCCATCACTGGTGAACGGTTTACTGAAGTATCATGCCTGGGCACACCTGGTTTGTACAATGAGCACAAGGAAAACCAATGGAAGAATCCATTTGGCACTGAGGTGGGTATGTTCAAAACAAGCGAGGGCGGTATCTCTCGCATGGCGGTGAGTTGGGACATGAAAAATGCCCACGGTGAAAAGGGACGGGTCTACGGGCAAAAACCCCACAACCCAAGTATCAACGGCGCACGCCCTGCCCTCCCTCCCGGAGTTGGAGCTGGCGGGCACGGAGGATCGCATGGACAATTAACCAATGACTTCATTACCTCCATCCTGCTCGACCGAGAACCAACCGTAAATATTGGGGATGCACTGAATATGACCATGGCAGGTGTGATTGCTCATAAGTCCGCGCTGAAGGATGGGGAGTGGATGAAGATTCCACAGTACGACCTTTCATAGCAAACAGGTTGGGCAGCTTACAAAGTTGCTCATCTTATCGTTTCGAATTGAATAAGCCTTTCCATGATCCACTTCTTTTCGAAATAGCAATGCTTCGTTTTATTTTTTTATTTGGTATGGTTGGTTCGTTCGCGTGCCCGCTTTTTGCATCTAAATCAAATGGAAATGAGCCTACCGAGAAAGCCTTGTACAAAGCGAGTGGTTGTATTGCCTGCCATCGTATGACCCAGGATCATATTGGTCCATCCATGCTGGCCGTTTCTGAAAAATACGCGAATGCCCCAAAAGGAGTCTTAACGGTTCTACATAGCTTAAAGAAAGGAGCTAAAGGAAAGTGGGGAAACAATGTGATGCCCCCACAAAGCCATGTGAGTGAACAGAATCTGCAATTACTAACGAATTGGGCACTTACTATTAAAGATTCTCCCCATCTGGAAAGTTGGCAGAAAGAGGAACTTGTAACTCAGGAATCAAATACGGTTCTATCTACGGATCCGCCGTTGAATGCAAAGTATTCACTGCCGGAGAATCGTAGGGGCACGGTGGTGGAAGTGCAGGATAAACCGATCGTCTACCGCACCTATCTGCCCGGAGCATCTTCACGGGCAATTGCGGTGGGTTTGCCCGGGGGTATCTCTTACGCCTTTGATGCAAAACTTTGTAAACTTCTCTATTTTTGGGAAGGTGGGTTTCTTGATTTTGAGAAGTCTTGGACTGGGCATGGTGGTTGGTATTCGAAATTAATGGGGACAAAAATCTTTGAGGCACCTGCCAACTTCCCCCTTCGAATGGGGAGTAAGCAAAGCCCTGTGGTAAAATTTCTTGGCTATCGTACGGATGGAAAACTCCCCACCTTTCTTTACCAAATCAATGGCTTAAGTGTGGAAGAAACGATTGGATTTGATCCAGATAACCGAACGATCGTGCTGTCCTTTAAGATTTCCGATGCAGAAGAACCTATCTATTTCGACCCCGGACAAAGTTCGTCCATTTGGTCGTCCGATGATGCAGTTGAACAGAAAGGTGTTTGGAAAGTACACCCTGAAAAACGGAAAAACTTTTCCTTCCTTGCACAGGTAAAATGATGAAAAAACTAACCCTACTTTTCATCCTCACAATCGCCTGCTCACAATTGGGTGTGTTCGCGGATTCCTCTTACTCGGTTCAATCTTTGCCAACTCCTGCTGGCATAGTATGTGAAGTTACGGGGTTGGATTATTCGGAGGATGGCACTCTTTACATCTGTACCCGACGGGGGGATGTATGGGCCCAAAAGAACGGAGACTGGCAAAGGTTTGCCCATGGATTGCACGAACCGATGGGTCTGCTTGCCGGACCTGGTTTCGCCGTACTCAGTCAACGCCCGGAAGTAACCCGGTTGGTGGATGAAGATGGAGATGGCACGGCGGATCGTTACGAAACGATCTGCGATCAGATTGCGATGGAAGCAAATTTCCATCAATACAACTACGGACTGGTGAAAGGAAAGATTGCCGGCAACCTCCATGGCATTCTCTCCTGCTCGGGATTGAGTAAGCCCGATGGCTCACCCGCCAGTGCCAATGGATTTTCTCCCATCCCCTACCGTATGTGGTCCTACCAGATTTCCCCAAGCGGAGAGTTTAGGCCATGGTCGAGCGGGTTGCGCACCGCCAATGGGATAGGAAAAAGTCCACAGGGTGAACTCTTTGCGGCGGATAACCAAGGGGACTGGGTAGCCACCTCCATGCTCCACCACTTGGAGGAGGGAGATTTCCATGGGCATCCCGCTGCCCTGCGATGGGATCAGAATTTTCCGTATTCCCAAGACCCCAAATCCGCTCCCATCGATCTGCTCGAAAAAATGAGAAAGCCCCCCGCGGTTCATTTCCCTCATGGAGAACTGGCCAATTCACCAGGCTCTCCAGTCTGGGATACTACGGGCGGAAAGTTCGGCCCGTTTGCAGGGCAGATGTTTATTGGGGATATCGTACACCCAAGAATCATCCGGGTGGCCTTGGAAAAAGTGAACGGTCAGTATCAGGGAGCCTGCTTTTCCTTTTACCATGCCGAAGGATTGAAGGCTGGGATTTGCCGGCTTGCCTTTTCGTCAGCCGGCGAATTGATCATCGGCCGGGCGGGTGAAGGAAACTGGGCACGCGGGAAACCCGACTCAGGGCTGCAAAAAATCGCCTACTCGGGAACTACTCCTTTCGAAATCCACCGGATCGAATTGCAAAAGGATGGGTTTCTTTTTCATTTCACCCAACCGGTTAACCAAGTCATCAAACTTGATCCTAAAAACTTTGGGGTCCAAAGCTACCATTACCCGTACGGACCGAATTATGGATACCCCAAAACTGATATCCAAAAAATCGTACCGACGAGGGTGGAGCAATCATTGGACGGAAGCACCATTCGGGTAATGATTCCGAACTTGGAAGAAAGAAAAATTTACCAGTTTAATCTTCCAGAGCTAAAAGATCCGGACGGAAAAAGTTTACGAAATCCTGTCGCCTACTACACACTCAACGAACTGTTAGAAAATTAATGCTTGGGGTTCTCGAACCATACGACATTTTCTCTGTTCTGACCGGCTATAAAAATGTCGTTATTACCATCTCCATCCAAATCGCTGATCAGTGCATCATAGGACATTTGATTTCGGCTTAGACTGGTGGTTTAGGATTTGTTCAAATTATTTAATTTGATCCATCCTCGTGGGCTTTCCCGAGGATCATATCTTCAAGGACTCCGGCCTGTTCACCCAGCATACAGATGACTGCTTTGAGTTGTGACACAGTTGACAAATCATTATCGGATAAGCGACCCGTCGAATCAAGGGGTTGAACCAATAAATCATCAATCAAACTGCAAGAGATATCTGCCATTGAACGGGCATCACCTTCTGGCTTTTTAATATCTACGGATCGGGCTTGGGGAGTTTGGATAATTTTCATAGGTCCTCATATAATAAGGAATAAAGTGGACGTATGGTGTCCATATAGAATTTAATCCTTTGCATGGATACCGAAGAAACCACTTACAAAGCGCTACACCGGATGTTAGGCATCCACGAATATTTAAACAAGGAACGGGCGCCCGGACTCCCCTCCTTATCCAAAAGGTTTGGTGTATCCACCAAGACGATTCAACGCGATATCGCCTTTATGAAGAAGGATATGAACCTGCCTATTGAATACTCAAGAGAGTATAAGGGATACCGCTATACCGAAGCGGTTATCGATATGCCGGCGATGAAGCTTAGTAGGCAGGAGGTCTTTGCTCTCCTCGTCGCCCGTTCTTCAATCGAGCAATATCAGGGGAGTGCATTCGAAGATCCTCTGGTGAGTTTTTTCAAAAAATTACTCGCTCATCTCGCTCCTCTCGATCTTAGCAATATGGAAAACATGCACCGCTATGTTTCCTACCTGTCCAATGGAGTAAGCACGGCAACTTATGAAACTCTGGAGTTATTGGGAAAGGCTTGTCGCGATAGCCGGGAAATCGAAGTTCAATACCGGGCAGCCAGCTCGGGCAAACAAGGAAAAAGAATTTTACGCCCCCGGCATTTATTCAACCATGGAGGAAACTGGTACCTGCTCGCATCCTCTGCAAAATCTGATAATGTGGCGTGTTACCACTTGGCCCGCATGGGAAGTAAGATCAAAGTGGGAAAGGAGTATCCAGCCTATAAACCATTTGATCTAACCGCGGCAAGAGAACATGCCTTTGGGGCATTCTTCGGAAAACAACAGTTTAAGGTAAAAGTGATTTTTGACCAAGTGGCTGCACCCTTTATTCGTGAAAAAGTATGGAATAAAAGTCAGGTTGTAAAAGAGCGGGGTGACGGAGGAGTGGATTTTGAAATCACGGTGTGTGACTTGGTGGAGATTAAATCATGGATATTGTCATGGGGGATCCACGCCAAGGCCATAAGTCCAAAAAAACTTGTTACTGAAATAGGCAAGGACCTTGCTCAGGCGAGCTCCCAGTATAAGTAGGTCTTACTTCTTTTTTGACTTTTTACTCATTGGTTGGTTTTTCCACCATTCGCTTGGTCCCTCTTCTGCAACCTGTTTATGCACGGAAAGCAGCAGTGCACTCATTTCTTCGAGCTTTTGTGGTTTCGACTGGGCTAGGTCGTTCCTTTCCTGCCAGTCCTCATCGATCTTATATAATTGGAATTTGTCCAATTGAACATTGGCTAGAACCTTCCAATCTCCCTTTCTAAGAGCCACATGTACTTGGGGATCAGCAAGGTGATTCCTCCAGTACATCGGAACCTTTCTATCTATCTTCCCGCCAGAAAAGAGAGGCATGAAATCAGCACCATCTATTGTACGATCCGTGGGTAATGGAATATCGACGATTCCAAGGATAGTAGAAAATAAATCAGAACCGATAATCGGAGCCTTATTTTCTCCGACCGGAATCCTGCCTGGCCAACGAGCAATTCCCGGAACGCGAATACCACCCTCGTGAGAAGATCGTTTACGTTCCCGTAGCCCACCAGTTGAACCTCGGGTTCTTCCTTTGTTCCCCCTGCCCTCCGGTCCATTATCTGAGGTAAAAAACACAAAGGTGTCACCCGCTAAGTCCATCTTGTCCAGTGCGTCCATCAACTTGCCAAAGGCATAATCGATTTGAGTAATATTTCCGTGATGCTGTCGAAGTCCTTCATCTTTGAGGTGTAGGTAGGGCTTCATGAACTCTGGAGAGGACTCGATAGGTAAGTGAGGTTCATGAGTCCAGACATTGAGAAAGAATGGCTTTCCTGGCTCCTTAATATCTTTGAGCCAGCGAATGCCCTCTTCGACCACCAGAGGGGCGGAGTATCCATTCAACCTGCCCATATCTTTTCCATTTAAAACAAAATTTGTGGGGTTTTTGTGATTAGGATGAGCGTTATTCTGGGTGGCCATCCAATGATCAAACCCATGATCATCGGGCTGGGGATGTTTTGCATGATTAAAATAACCATTTAGATGCCATTTACCCACATGACAGGTAGCGTATCCCTTTTTCTTAAGGAGTTCAGGAAGGGTAATTTCGGACTCACGTAGATGAATCGGACTTTGGGGAGGAACCCAGCGCCATACCCCATTCCTGAAAGGCGTCCGACCAGTCAGGATTGCGGCACGCGAAGGAGAACAGACGGCACATGCGGAATAAGCCTCAGTAAACTTTGTTCCCTGAGATGCAAACTTATCCAAGTTGGGGGTCTTGATCTCCGGGTGTCCATAGCAACCCAAGTCCCCCCAGCCCATATCATCAGTCAAAAAGATAACGAAGTTGGGAGAATCTTTTTTTGCAAAGAGAGAAAAACTAATCAGGGTCAGCGATAGATAAAATAATATTTTCATGGAGGTAATACTTTCTGTGAACTTAAGGATTCCGAAGATGGGGTGCTTGGGGCACATAGGATTTTAATTGTTTTGAGAGCAAGGCAGTGATCTCTGAAAATGTTGAATTGCCTGCAAGGTTGGTTACCTCTTCGGGGTCCATTGAATGATCGTAGAGTTCCTTTCCTTCTTTTCCTTCCATCCACTCGATGTAGCGGTAACGCTCGTTACGAAGGGTGTATCCCCATGCACTTTCACCATACCAAACCAAGGTAACGGCCGGCTTTTTCCATTTGTTCTTCTGTGGACTTTCAAGAACCGGGCGTAGAGATTTGCCAGACAATGTAGAGGGGGTGGAAATCCCGCAGAGATCCATCAGCGTGGGATAAAGATCAAGTAACTCAACTGGTTTGGAAAATCTTTCACCCATGGACATTCCCGGAACTGAAATAATGAGAGGCACCCGGACAGAACGTTCGAATGCTTTGCGCTTGTACCACAATCCCTTCTCCCCAAGGAAGTAACCATGATCAGACCAAAAGACGATAATGGTACTGTCTAAAAGGTCGTTTTCTTCGAGGGCATCCAGTAAACGACCAACCTGAGCATCCACAAAGGACTGAGTCGCAAAGTAGGCCTGTTTACACTTCCGGGCTTGTTCAACCGAAATATCGGCAAAGTAATAAGGCCAATGATTTAGGTCTCGATTCAAAGCAATTTTGGGAACATCTTCGAGGTCTCGCTTTGCTTCGTCGAGGTCTTGCATCTCAATATCTTCAAGCGGATACAAATCGAAATATTTTTTTGGAGCTACATAGGGGCAATGCGGATTAAAGAATCCAGCAGCTAAAAAGAATGGTTCATCTTTTTTTTGTTCGATTAAATCGATAATTTTTGAGGCCACTTTTCCATCCGTATGATCCTCATCTTTGCTGACAGGATCCCACCATGCCATACTGATTCCCAGGTTTTTATCTTTTTCCCGCCCGCGTCCATACCTTGTAATGTTTTCCTGCTGAGAGCGGTCGATCCCAATTGGATTGTATTTTTCGTCCCAGGTTTGGGGGTCATCATGTCCATCACTACCAATCATGGAGGGGTTGCCATAATGATAGATCTTTCCAGCACGTGCGGAAAAATATCCATTCTGACGATATGCCTGTCCCAAAGTGACAACCTTGGGGTTTTTTACACGCAAGTCATTCTTGTTGCTCAAAATTCCAATCTCTTCAGGTCGCATACCAGTCATTACACTTGCCCGACTGGGACCGCACAAAGACTGTTGGCAATAGGCTCGTTCGAAAACAACACCCCGCTTGGCCAGACGGTCGAGGTTAGGAGTTTTCACCTGCGGGTGTCCGTAGACACCCAGATCGCAATTCATATCGTCAGCGGAGATAAATAAAATGTTGAATTTTTGGGGTGCAGCAAAAACCAGGCTTCCCCCAAAAATGGATAACAAGAGAAATTTAATTTTCATGATTATTGTTTGGAAAAAGCAGTAATCAGGGCGGTGCACACTTGATTCAACATCCCACCCATTCCTTTATTGTGTGACGTAATAACGGCAACCACATCAATATCGGGTAGGATAATAATAAATTGTCCACCCGCTCCCCTTCCCTGTTTGCTCAAATATGTCTTCCCGGAAACTTCGTAGCTTTCATACCACCAAAAATAACCATAATGGGCATTACCTTTAGTTTTAACTATTGGACTGGTGGCACGATCGATAAAATCAGCTGGTATGAATTGTTCGCCCTTCCATCTACCTTGGTTAAGTACGAGCTGTCCAACCTTGAGCATATCTCTGGAACGTAGGCTCGAACCAGCGGCTGCTTTGGGTAGTCCACTTAGGTCTTCTTGCCAGACATAAAAATCGATACCCAGGGGAGCAAACAATTCTTCACGAATAAATTTCTCTGCTCCACCAGGCACAACAGATTCGATCACCTGCATAACCAGGGCTGTATCTGCTGACTGATATTTATACTGCCCCTTGGTCGAATCCACGGCTTCAGTAATTTCGAAAATCGCCTGGGCATGGCCTTGTCCTTTTAATGCATTTTTTATGATGTACCGAGCATTCGCTCTATCTTTGGGAATCCGAATTCCGGAAGTCATGCAAAGTGCATCATGAAGGGTAATCGAGCTCGCACCTGTGGCAAATTGATCAACCTCTACATCTTTGAGGAATTGATGAATCGGTTTGTTCAATTCTTTCATACTCAAATAACCAAGTTGCATCGCCCGTCCCAACGCTAAGGTTGTGTAGGACTTAGTGATAGACATTTGGTAGTGCGGATAATTTATCCTGCCTTTTCTAAAGTATGATTCGAGCAACAACTTGCCCCCTTTCGCCACGAGAAAACTATCAGTCTTTCCAGCCTTAATCCCTTTCTGGGTGGCAACAAAAGAATCAACAATTTTGAGGATCGCTTCAGGCTTTGAGGATTCCTGCATTAAATCCCCAAGTTTTATCCCATCCTCATGCTTTACTGGTTTTGTAGATAAGTAGTGCTTGGAAAGATAGGGAAGGTTTTTTTCCGACTGAAATGAAACTTCAGAAATTTCTAAGGACTCTATTTCAGGTATAACTGGGGAAGAATAAATAAAGCAGACAAAACCAAAAAATGCACAGAGTGCACTAAACAGAGTGTAATAAGATCGATTTATCATAACTAGGTAGTGTTTTATTTTAAATTAGTTTCTGGCAAACTGAGTGGCGATGTAAGGAAACTGCCGCTCGATTGCTTCCTTGCAGAACTGCCAATTGTGTACGCCCTCATGCTCCTCGTAAATATGACTGATGCCATCCTTAAGTAGTTGCATGTGCAAAGCACGGTTTACCTGAAGAAAGAAGTCTCCCCGCCCACAGTCCAGTACGATCTTGATCTCTTCATCCTTTAATTTTTTAGCCTGGTTGATCACGGTGTGCTCTTCCCAGTTCTCTCGGTTGGTACTAATATCACCCAAGCGTTTCTTGATTTCCCAGTTATTGGGAAAGGGACGGATATCCACCCCGCCCATTAGACATACCGAGGTACCGAAAGTTTCTGGGTGACGAATCGCAAGGTACATCGCACCATGCCCGCCCATACTCATTCCTGAGATTGCCCGGGAACCACGGCTTGCTAGGGTACGATAATTCTTGTCCATGTATTGCACGCACTCCTCGGCCACATGGGTCTCGTATTGATAGCCCGGATCGATGGGACTGTCATAGTACCAACTGGTGGATCCCCCATCGGGGCATAAAATGATGAATTCATATTGGTCCGCCAACTGGGCACACTGAGTCGACTGATTCCATGAAGCATGATTCCCCCCCGCACCATGAAGAAGATACAAAACGGGAAACCTTTGTTTTTCGTTTTTACTGTAGGCGTTGGGTAAAATTAGGGTGGCGGGTACTTCCTTATCCATCTTGCCACTTGGCACCTGGATAACTTCGACTTTGGCCGCCTGAACAGAACATACGGTGATTAGAAAGGATGTGAAGAAAAGGGCTGAAACTCTCATTTCCTTAAACATTTTCAAAACCCAAGGATTTGATCAAACGAAGAAATCACTTTTTCCCAAATTCAAACCTTTAGGCACAGTGCTCAAGGTGCTAAAAGAAGTGTTATGGATGAAGGGTGTAACAAGGTGGTTATTATTGGCGGTGGAGCGGCCGGTTATTTTGCAGCCATTACCGCGGCTGAAAAAAAACCCAATGCCCAGGTTATATTGTTTGAAGCGGGTGACCGGGTTTTACGTAAGGTCAAAATATCGGGAGGTGGCAGATGTAATCTCACCCACCATTGTTATGAACCAAAGGAATTGAGTTCTCATTACCCCCGTGGATCAAAAGAGTTACGCGGTGCCTTTTATAACTGGCAACCCAGGGATACAATCGAATGGTTTGAGACCAGGGGAG
>ENA-OQVM01001989-OQVM01001989.1-marine-metagenome-genome-assembly--contig:-NODE-1989-length-25114-cov-6.348564_pt1 | contig 25114 bp, 18 predicted proteins | sample MGYA00237776_ERZ505498 | MGnify/ENA primary metagenome ERZ505498 (study PRJEB26159, sample SAMN06265151) | marine metagenome | isolation source: Helgoland LTER site | place: Germany:Helgoland, sampling...
GCCGTGGTCAACGTGACCAATCGTGCCGATGTTAACGTGCGGTTTGTTACGTTCAAACTTTGCCTTTGCCATGATGGCCTCCTTGAATTGGATGACGGGGAATACCCCGCCCTTACCGAGTGGTGGGTAGGGCGGGGGTCACCCGCCATCCCGTTATGCGAATTTAGCTTGGATTTCGTCGCTGATGTTCTGCGGCACACCTTCGTAATGGTCGAACTGCATGGTGAAGTTCGCACGACCCGAAGACATCGAACGCAGCGTGTTGATGTAACCAAACATGTTGGCCAGCGGCACGTAGCAATCGATCGCAATCGCGTTGCCGCGTGTGTCCTGACCCTGCACCTGACCGCGACGCGATGTGAGGTCGCCGATGATACCACCGGTGTACTCTTCGGGCGTCACGACTTCGACCTTCATGATGGGTTCCAGCATCTTGGCACCAGCTTTTTTCATGCCTTCGCGCATGCCCATACGAGCTGCGATTTCAAAGGCCAGAACGCTGGAGTCAACGTCGTGGAACTTGCCGTCGATCAAAGCAACTTTGAAGTCGATCACGGGGAAGCCAGCCAGTGGGCCGCTGTCCATGACAGATTTGATGCCTTTTTCAACACCCGGGATGTATTCCTTGGGAACCGACCCGCCAACGACGCGCGATTCAAAGGAATAGCCTTCACCCGGCTCTGTCGGCGTGATGATCAGTTTGACCTCGGCGAATTGACCCGAACCACCAGACTGTTTCTTGTGGGTATAGGTGTGCTCAACTTCGTGACCAATGGTTTCACGATAGGCCACTTGTGGCGCACCGATGTTGGCTTCGACTTTGAACTCACGCTTGAGACGGTCCACCAGAATATCGAGGTGAAGTTCACCCATGCCCTTCATGATGGTCTGACCGGATTCCAAATCAGTTTCCACGCGGAAGGATGGATCTTCGGCTGCCAGACGCGCCAGACCCTGAGACATTTTCTCTTGGTCCGCTTTTGTCTTTGGCTCGACCGCGATCTCGATGACCGGATCGGGGAAGTTCATCGTTTCCAGAACCACAGGATCAGCAACCGACGACAGAGTGTCACCTGTTGTTGTGTCCTTGAGGCCTGCAAGCGCGATAATGTCGCCCGCAAACGCTTCGGTGATTTCCTCGCGGTTGATCGAGTGCATCATCATCATCCGGCCAACGCGCTCTTTTTTACCCTTGGTAGAGTTGAGCAGCGTGTCGCCCTTGTTCAGGACGCCGGAATATATGCGTGTGAACGTCAACGAGCCAACAAACGGGTCGTTCATGATTTTGAACGCAAGGCCGGAGAACGCCATGTCATCATCCGCACGGCGCGGGATGTTACGTGTTTCTGTTTCGTCGCCGGGTTTGAAGCCCATGTAATCAACAACGTCCAGCGGGCTGGGCAGATAGTCGATGACAGCGTTCAACAGAGGCTGAACACCTTTGTTCTTGAACGCGGAACCACACAGAACCGGGATGAATTTGATTGCCAGCGTACCCATACGGATCAACTTGCGCAGCGTATCAACGTCGGGCTCTTTGCCGTCCATCAAATATGCTTCCATCGCGTCGTCGTCCATTTCGACGGCGGTTTCGATCAGGTACGCGCGCCATTCGTCAGCCAAGTCTTTCAACTCGGGACGGATTTCGCGTTGTTCCCAGGATGCACCAAGGTCTTCACCCGCCCAAACCCACTCACGCATCGTGACCAGATCAACCATGCCTTCCAGCTCGGTTTCTGCACCGATCGGAATTTGGATCGGCGCAGGTGTCGCACCTGTACGGTCCTTGATCATTTTGACGCAGTTAAAGAAGTCCGCGCCAATTTTGTCCATCTTGTTGACGAACACAATGCGCGGCACTTTATACCGGTCAGCCTGACGCCAAACGGTCTCTGTCTGCGGCTCGACGCCTGCGTTGGCATCCAGAACTGCAACCGCGCCGTCCAGAACAGCCAAGGAACGTTCAACTTCAATGGTGAAGTCAACGTGGCCGGGCGTGTCGATGATGTTCATCCGATACTTGGTGTCGGAAATCGCATCGGCTGTCGGCTCTTCCTGGCGCTGCCAGAAAGTTGTGGTCGCAGCAGAGGTGATGGTGATCCCACGCTCTTGTTCCTGCTCCATCCAGTCCATGGTGGCTGCGCCATCATGCACTTCGCCAATGTTGTGGGACTTGCCTGTATAAAACAGGATGCGTTCCGAACATGTGGTTTTGCCGGCATCAATGTGTGCCATGATGCCAAAGTTACGGTAGCGTTGAAGCGGATAATCGCGTGCCATGGAGTATGGTCCTCAGGGTATCTGTTTTACCAACGGTAATGGCTGAACGCTTTGTTGGCGTCGGCCATTTTGTGTGTGTCTTCGCGCTTTTTGACGGCTGTGCCACGGGACTGAACAGCGTCCATCAGCTCACCTGCAAGGCGCTCTTCCATTGTGTTTTCGTTGCGCTTGCGCGACGCGATGATCAACCAGCGGATGGCCAATGCTTCGCGACGTTCGGGGCGCACTTCGACGGGTACCTGGTATGTGGCACCACCGACGCGGCGCGAACGCACTTCGACGGACGGTTTGATGTTGTCCAGCGCTTCGTGGAACACTTCCACAGGGGCGCGTTTGATTTTCGATTCAACCCGGTCAAACGCGGAGTAGACGATGCGTTCTGCGGTCGATTTCTTACCATCGATCATCAGGTTGTTCATAAACTTGGTCAAAACCTTATCGCCATATTTGGCGTCGGGCAGGACTTCGCGTTTTTCGGCGGCGTGACGACGTGACATCTGCTGCTCTCCTTATTTGGGGCGCTTGGCGCCGTATTTCGAACGGCGTTGCTTACGATCTTTGACGCCTTGGGTATCCAGAACGCCGCGCAGGATGTGGTAACGCACACCGGGAAGGTCTTTTACACGACCGCCACGGATCAGAACAACAGAGTGCTCCTGCAGGTTGTGGCTTTCACCGGGAATATAGCTGATGACCTCGAAGCCGTTTGTCAGGCGCACTTTGGCGACCTTCCGCATGGCCGAGTTCGGCTTCTTCGGTGTTGTTGTATAAACACGTGTACATACGCCCCGCTTTTGCGGATTCCCTTCAAGGTGAAGGGATTTTGAGCGCTTAACTTTGGGCTGCCGCGGTTTGCGGATCAGCTGTTGGATCGTTGGCATTGCAGGTATGTTCCCCGTCTCATCAACATATATGTCGTGCGGGGCTGCCCCGCGGTTTCAATTCTTCTTCTTCCGTGCGTCCACGAAAGCGCAAAAACCGCTATCGCTCCCGTTAGGGGCGACGCGGTGGGTTTCCAGAGGATCGGGCCAATGCAGGGGCCGGATCGTGTCCACTTCGGTTCTGATTTCGGTTTCGAGCGTTTAACCCGTGCCGAGATAGCGGGCGTATAGGGGGAGTCGGAGTTACTGTCAACAGCCAGAGGCAGCTTGCGCAGTGTCCTTTGGCTGAGGCATGGTCGTCCCCGCAACATGCAGCGTTTTCAGGGTCTTTCTGCCATGCAAGCCATAGGTCTTTGCCGCTTTTCCTACCCGGCCATTGGCGGGTTTCAAGTCGATTTCGACGACTTTGCCGAAAAACTCGATTACCTCTATGCGCCTGCACGGATGGAAGAGCGTTTCGCGACCTTTGAGACCGTCACTTTGCCACCTTTGCGTGCTCAAACGGACCCGGATTTTACCTTTGTCGTGCTCATCGGAGACAGTCTGCCCGATCAATATCGTACCCGCCTTGAGGCTCTGTTGGCGGATATGCCGCAAGCCGTGATCCAGTCGCATCCCCCTGCGCAACACCGCCCGATCATGAAGCGCGTCATCAATTCCGTGCGCCGCATGGATAACGCACCCTGTCTGCAATTTCGCATGGACGACGATGATGCGGTGTCCGTCGATTTCATCGCGCGACTACGCGAAGTGGCGAACGATATAAGGCCACTGGCTGCCCGTCGCGACGTTCTGGCCATAGACTTCAATCGTGGCTTTATCATACGGCCCGGCCCTCTGGGTGTCGCAGCGTCGGAAACAACGGCCCCCTATCAAACCGCAGCGCTTGCGATGATGGTTGCACCAACGTCACGTCACACAATCATGAACTTTGCCCATAACAAATTGGCTGAGAAAATGACGACAATCACAGTGACTGACAGCATCATGATGCTGCGTGGTCACAATGATTTTAACGACAGCCGTCAGGGGCCGCATGCGAGACCTCACAAACTGACCCTGATGGATGATACCGGGGAGGCGCTGTTATTTGATCGTTTTGCCATCGACTGCAATGCGGTGCGGCGCGCGTTCTCAGCGCTTTGAAAGCTGCTGTTCACGGTATAGCGTGAACAGGCCCATGGCCACGACGATCAGCGCACCGATCAATGTCAGGTTGCTCGGCCAGTCCTCAAACACCACCCATCCAAGGACAAGCGCCCAGATCAGGCCAGTATAGCGGAACGGTGCAATGAAACCGATATCGCCCACACGCATCGCCCGCACCGAAAAGAAATAGGCCGCCATGATAATGACAGACGCGCCGCCAATCAGAGCCGCAAGTGGCAGCGTGATGGGTCCCCATTCCGTGACAGTGGACGCTGCCCCAAAACACAGCGTCACAGCAACGGACGAGGCCAGCGTGACGGTCATAGACGGCACATCACGCGACAACCGCCGGGTGGCAAGATCACGCACCGTAACGCACAAAACGGCCATCAACGCATATGCGGACCAAAGGCTGAAACCGTCCGATCCGGGTCGCACAATCAACAACATCCCCATGAAGCCAATCAAGATGGCCGACATCCGACGCCATCCCAATGGCTCGCGAAACACCAACGCGGCCGCAACGGCCACAGTCAGCGGCAAAGCCTGCAAAATGGCCGTCACATTGGCCAGCGGCATGTTCAACAGAGCGGTCACAAAGAAAAAAGCCGCCCCGACTTCGGCGGCGGAGCGAACCGCGATCAACCACCAATCGCGGCGCGCCACTTGGAATCGCAAGGCCCCCAATGACCGGGCAAGGGCATAGATCAATACGGTCGATGCAATGCCGCGCAAAAACAAAAGCTGTGCCAATGGTAAGGCACCGTCTGTCAATTTCAGCAGTGTGTCGTTCAAGGTAAACGCAGCCATCGCTGCCATCATCAGCAAGGCACCAAGCGTATTGGGAGACATGAAAAACCCCGCCGATCAAGATTTCGCTACGCTAGCGAGTGACGTGCGCCTTGACCATAGACGGAACAACCCTCTGAGCTGGCCGGATTGGGCCTGTGCATGTGCATCGCCACGTTTAGCCCGCACTGGGTCGCAAAACGAAAAACCCCGCCTCAGTGGGCGGGGTTTTCCGATTTTGTTCAGATCGACGCGTTTAGTCGCGGCTTTCCTCTGAGATGTCCTTGACGGTGTTGAACACATCGCCCCCGACCACATCTTCGGGCTTGGGTGCGGCCAATGCGGCTGCTGCCTCGGCTTCTTCGCGGCGGGCTTCGATCACGACATTGTCGCGGTCTGTAGCGATCTTGCGGACGGCTTGGGTTGCCCCACCCGTACCCGCAGGGATCAAGCGACCCACGATGACGTTTTCCTTGAGGCCCACCAGCTTGTCGCGTTTGCCCTGTACCGATGCCTCGGTAAGGACGCGGGTGGTTTCCTGGAAGGACGCCGCCGAGATAAACGAGCGTGTCTGCAAGGATGCCTTGGTGATACCCAGCAAGATTGGTTCCCCTTGCGAGGGGCGACCGCCCTTGGACACAGCCTTTTGGTTGGCCATGTCAAACTCCTGCTTGTCCACGTGCTCGCCTTTGAGCAGCGTAGTGTCACCGGAGTCGCTGATTTCCCATTTCTGAAGCATCTGGCGCACGATGACTTCGATGTGCTTGTCGTTGATCCGCACACCTTGCAAACGGTACACGTCCTGCACTTCGTCGATCATGTAGTCAGCCAACGCCTCGACACCCATAATCGCGAGGATGTCGTGTGGGGCTGGGTTGCCGTCCATGATGTAGTCGCCCTTTTGGACGAAGTCGCCTTCGGCCACTGGGATGTGTTTGCCCTTGGGCACCATGTACTCGACTTTTTCCATCGTCTCGTCGCTTGGTTCGATCGCGATGCGGCGCTTGTTCTTATAGTCCTTGCCGAAACGCACATAGCCGTCGATTTCCGCAATGATGGCGTGGTCTTTGGGGCGACGTGCCTCAAAGAGTTCGGCCACACGTGGCAGACCGCCGGTGATGTCCTTAGTTTTCGCGCCTTCACGAGGAATACGAGCCACAACGTCACCAGCGGCGACCTCTTGACCTTCTTCGATGGACAGAACCGCATCAACAGACATCGGATAGGTCACCGGGTTGCCCGCATTGTTGCGGACCGGTTCGCCATCTTCGCCAACCAGAATGATTTCCGGCTTCAGTTCGTTGCCACGCGCAGCAGAGCGCCAGTCGATCACGATCTTCTGGGTCATGCCGGTTGCGTCATCCGTTTCGTCCCGCACAGCGATACCGCTGACAAGATCGACGAATTTCGCTGTACCGGCTTTTTCCGCGATGATCGGCAGGGTGTAGGGATCCCATTCGAACAGTTTGTCGCCGCGTTTCACATGCTGGCCTTCGGTCACGAACATGGCCGTACCGTAGCCCAGCTTGTGGCTTGCACGCTCCTCGCCGTTTTCGTCCTGAATGATCAGCTTCATGTTACGGCCCATCACGAGGATCTGGCCGTTGGCGTTGGTCAGCAACTGCGCGTTCTCAAAGACGATCTTGCCTTCTTGGCTCGCCTCGAGGAACGACTGCTGGCCACCTTGAGCAACACCGCCGATGTGGAACGTCCGCATCGTCAGCTGCGTGCCGGGCTCACCGATGGACTGTGCGGCGATGATGCCGACAGCTTCGCCAGTGTTCACCACAGTACCGCGTGCAAGGTCACGACCATAGCACGTGGCGCAAACGCCCTCTTCGGCCTCACACGTCAAAGGCGAACGGATGCGCATCGACTGCACTGCGAATTCTTCTACTGAATCTGCCATACGTTCGTCGATCAGAGTGCCATTCGCGATCAGCACGTCGTCTGTGCCGGGCTTCAGGACATCCTCTGCAGTGAAACGACCCAGCACACGTTCGGACAGGGACGATACAACTTCACCGTCGTTCACCGCAGCTTCTGCTGTGATGGCCATGTCGGTGCCGCAATCACGCACGCGTACGATACAGTCCTGTGCGACGTCCACCAGACGACGTGTCAGGTAACCTGAGTTCGCTGTTTTCAAAGCCGTGTCAGACAGACCCTTACGGGCACCATGAGTCGAGTTAAAGTACTCAAGAACGGTCAGACCTTCTTTGAAGTTCGAGATGATCGGTGTCTCGATGATGTCGCCATTTGGCTTGGCCATCAGACCGCGCATACCGCCCAGCTGTTTCATCTGAGTAACCGAACCACGCGCACCGGAGTGAGCCATCATGTAAACCGAGTTCGGTTCGCGCTCGGACCCGTCGGCGTCGACTTGCGCCGCCGAAATGGAACCCATCATCGCGTCCGTGACCTTGTCGTTACACTTGGACCAGGCATCGACAACTTTGTTGTACTTTTCGCCCTGAGTGATCAGGCCGTCCATGTACTGTTGTTCGAAATCCTTGACCTGTTCGCGCGTCTCGTCAACGAGGGGCCATTTGGTTTCTGGGATCAGCATGTCGTCCTTGCCGAACGAAATGCCGGCCTTGAACGCATGGCGGAAGCCCATGGTCATGATCTGGTCACAGAAGATAACCGACTCTTTCTGACCGCAATAGCGATAGACGGTGTCAATGATCTGCTGCACTTCTTTCTTGCGCAACAACCGGTTGACCAAAGAGAACGGCGCTTTGTTGTTCATCGGCAAAAGAGCGCCCAACAACACACGACCGGGTGTCGTGTCAAAGCGTTCCATGACCTCAAGGCCTTCGGAGTTGATCTGCGGCAGACGGGCTTTGATCTTGGTGTGCAAGTGCACGACGCCAGCATCCAGTGCGTGCTGCACTTCTTCGATGGAACCAAAGACCATGTCCTGACCCTTAAGGCCTTCGCGTTCCAGCGTGACATAGTACAGTCCCAAGATCATATCCTGCGACGGAACAATGATCGGTGCGCCGTTGGCCGGCGACAGAACGTTGTTCGTGGACATCATCAACACGCGTGCTTCCAACTGGGCCTCAAGGCTCAGCGGGACGTGAACAGCCATCTGGTCGCCGTCAAAGTCAGCGTTAAAGGCCGAACAGACCAGCGGGTGCAGCTGGATCGCCTTGCCTTCGATCAGGACGGGTTCGAACGCCTGAATGCCAAGACGGTGCAGCGTAGGCGCACGGTTCAGCATGACGGGGTGTTCGCGGATGACCTCATCCAGAATATCCCAAACTTCGGGACGTTCTTTTTCCACCAGCTTCTTGGCTTGTTTGACGGTCGATGACAGCCCTTTGGCTTCAAGGCGCGAGTAGATGAACGGCTTGAACAGTTCGAGCGCCATCTTTTTCGGCAAACCACATTGGTGCAGCTTGAGTTCCGGACCGGTCACGATGACCGAACGACCGGAAAAGTCGACGCGCTTACCCAAAAGGTTCTGACGGAAACGACCCTGCTTGCCTTTCAGCATGTCGGACAGCGATTTCAGCGGACGCTTGTTGGCACCCGTGATCACGCGGCCACGACGGCCATTGTCGAACAGAGCATCCACAGATTCCTGCAGCATCCGCTTTTCGTTGCGTACGATAATATCGGGCGCGCGCAGTTCGATCAGACGCTTGAGACGGTTGTTCCGGTTGATCACACGACGATAGAGGTCGTTAAGGTCGGACGTCGCAAAACGACCGCCATCCAGTGGCACCAGCGGGCGCAGTTCTGGCGGGATCACGGGGATCACTGTCAGAACCATCCACTCAGGGCGGTTACCGGACTCAAGGAAGGACTCAACCACCTTCAGGCGCTTGATAATCTTCTTGGGCTTCAGCTCGCCTGTCGCCTCTTTCAGGTCAGCGCGCAGCGTGTCGGCCTCTTGCTCAAGGTCGATCTGGCTCAGCATTTCGCGGATCGCTTCGGCACCGATATTGGCGGTGAAAGCGTCCATGCCGAACGCGTCCTGCGCGTCCATGTACTCTTCTTCGCTCAGCATCTGACCATAGGACAGGTCCGTCAGGCCGGGCTCGGTCACGACGTAGTTTTCGAAATACAGCACACGTTCCAGATCGCGCAGCGTCATATCCAGCATCAGGCCGATGCGGGACGGCAGCGATTTCAGGAACCAGATGTGCGCAACGGGTGCGGCCAGTTCGATGTGGCCCATGCGTTCGCGGCGGACCTTTTGCAGCGTAACTTCGACGCCGCATTTCTCGCAGACAACGCCGCGATACTTCATGCGCTTATATTTGCCGCACAAGCATTCATAGTCCTTGATCGGGCCAAAGATACGGGCACAGAAAAGGCCATCACGCTCGGGCTTGAACGTGCGATAGTTGATGGTCTCGGGCTTTTTGATTTCACCGAATGACCACGACAGGATCCGCTCAGGCGAGGCCAGCGATACCTTGATCTCGTCAAAGACCTTGGGCGGCGTCAGCGGGTTGAACGGGTTATTTGTAAGTTCCTGGTTCATCTTTATTCCTTACGAATTAGAGGGTGCGGGGGAGAGGGCGTACCGGGCTAAAGCCCGGCCTACCCGGTGACCAATTGCCGTCTGCCGGGCTTCAGCCCGGCATAAACGGCGTTTGGATCACTCATCCTCCTCCGCATCCAGGAGTTCCATGTTGAGACCCAAGCCGCGGACCTCTTTGACGAGAACGTTGAACGATTCTGGCACGCCAGCCTCGAAGTTATCCTCGCCCTTGACGATGCTTTCATAGACCTTGGTCCGGCCAGCAACGTCATCCGATTTCACCGTCAGCATTTCCTGCAAGGTGTAGGCGGCACCGTATGCCTCGAGTGCCCAGACTTCCATCTCACCAAAGCGCTGACCACCAAACTGTGCCTTACCACCCAGCGGCTGCTGCGTAACAAGGGAGTATGGACCGGTCGAACGGGCGTGGATTTTGTCGTCCACAAGGTGGTGCAGTTTGAGCAGATACTTGATGCCGACCGTGACAGGGCGGCTGAACTGCTCGCCTGTACGACCGTCAAACAAGACAGACTGACCAGACGTCGAGAAGCCCGCACGTGTCAGCGCATCGTTCACATCCGCCTCTTTGGCCCCGTCAAAGACAGGTGTGGCAATCGGCACACCGCGTGTGACGTTACCTGCCGCCTCGATCAGATGGTCCTCGTCCATGCCGGCAAGGCCTTCTTCATAGACGTCGTCGCCATACGCCAGCTGCATCGCTTCGCGCACAGGTGTCAGATCGCCGGAGCGTTTGTACTCTTGCAACGCCTCGTCGATGTTCACACCCAGACCGCGTGCGGCCCAACCCATGTGGGTTTCAAGGATTTGCCCTACGTTCATGCGCGATGGCACGCCCAGCGGGTTCAGACAGAAATCGACAGGAGTACCATCTGCGAGGAACGGCATGTCCTCCATTGGTACCACTTTCGAAATCACGCCCTTGTTTCCGTGACGGCCAGCCATTTTGTCACCCGGTTGCAGCTTGCGCTTCACCGCGACGAACACTTTGACCATCTTCATGACACCCGGGGGCAGATCGTCGCCACGACGAACTTTTTCGACCTTGTCCTCAAAACGGGCATCCAAGGTACGCTTTTGCGCCTCGTACTGCTCGTTCAGGGCCTCGACCACTTGCGCCGACTGCTCGTCTTTCAGGGCAATCTGCCACCATGCGGACCGCGGGAAGGCATCAAGCATGTCTGCATCGACGTTGCTGCCTGCCTTAAGTCCCTTCGGACCCTTGGCGATTTCCTTGCCCAACAGCATATCACCCAGACGGGCATAGATGTTGCGGTCAAGGATGGCCATTTCGTCGTCGCGGTCACGCGCCAAACGTTCGACTTCTTCACGCTCGATCTGCAGCGCACGTTCGTCTTTTTCCACGCCGTGGCGGTTGAACACACGCACTTCAACGACTGTGCCGAAGTCACCCGGTTTCACGCGCAGTGATGTGTCACGCACGTCCGATGCTTTCTCACCAAAGATGGCGCGCAGCAGTTTTTCCTCTGGCGTCATCGGGCTTTCGCCCTTGGGGGTGATCTTGCCCACAAGGATATCGCCCGGTTCGACGTCAGCGCCGATGTAAACGATGCCCGCTTCGTCGAGATTGCGCAGGGCTTCCTCGCCGACGTTGGGAATATCGCGGGTGATTTCTTCTGGCCCAAGCTTGGTGTCACGGGCGGCAACTTCGAATTCCTCGATGTGGATCGAGGTAAAGACGTCATCGCGCGACACACGCTCGGAAATCAGGATCGAGTCTTCGTAGTTGTAGCCATTCCAAGGCATAAACGCGACGACCACGTTTTTGCCCAAGGCCAGTTCGCCCATGTCGGTGGAAGGGCCATCTGCGATGACCTCGCCTTTGACAACCGTGTCGCCCACTTTAACCAGCGGACGCTGGTTGATGCAGGTGTTCTGGTTCGAACGCTGGAACTTGCGCATGCGGTAGATGTCGACGCCCGCATCGCCCAACTCAAGGTCGGACGTGGCGCGGATCACGATACGCGTTGCGTCAACCTGGTCGATGATACCGGCACGTTTCGCCATGATCGCAGCACCAGAGTCGCGCGCCACAACTTCTTCGATACCTGTGCCCACAAGCGGGGCCTCGGCTTGAAGCAGCGGAACCGCCTGACGTTGCATGTTCGAACCCATCAGGGCGCGGTTGGCGTCGTCGTTTTCAAGGAACGGGATCAAAGAGGCCGCAACCGAAACCAACTGTTTCGGGCTGACGTCGATCAGGTCCACGCTGTCCACAGGGGACAATGTGTAGTCGCCCGATTTACGGGTGTTGACCATCTCGTTGTTGAACCTGCCGTTTACATCCAGCGACGCGTTCGCCTGCGCCACAGTGTGACGCATTTCTTCGGTGGCGGACATGTAGTGAACTTCGTCCGTCACCTGACCATTGGTCACAACGCGGTAAGGCGTTTCGATAAAGCCGTATTTGTTCACACGTGCAAAGGTCGCGAGGCTGTTGATCAGGCCAATGTTTGGACCTTCGGGCGTCTCAATCGGGCACATCCGACCATAGTGGGTCGGGTGCACGTCGCGCACCTCAAAACCAGCGCGTTCGCGGGTCAGACCACCGGGCCCAAGCGCCGACAGGCGACGCTTGTGCGTCACTTCGGAGAGCGGGTTGGTTTGGTCCATGAACTGGGACAGCTGCGACGAGCCAAAGAACTCACGCACAGCGGCAGCAGCCGGTTTCGCGTTGATCAGATCCTGCGGCATGACTGTGTCGATTTCGACCGACGACATCCGTTCCTTGATCGCGCGCTCCATGCGGAGCAGACCGACGCGGTACTGGTTTTCCATCAATTCGCCGACAGAACGCACGCGGCGGTTGCCGAGGTGGTCGATGTCATCGATGTCGCCTTTGCCGTCGCGCAGGTGCACAAGGGCCTTGATGCACGACACGATGTCTTCGCGGCGCAGGGTGCGCACGGTATCTTCGGCATCGAGTGCAAGGCGCATGTTCATTTTGACACGACCAACGGCCGACAGGTCATAGCGTTCTGAATCAAAGAACAGTGTGTCGAACAGGGCCGACGCCGCATCAACGGTGGGCGGCTCGCCAGGGCGCATGACACGATAGATGTCCATGAGCGCGGTTTCGCGGTTCATGTTCTTGTCGTTGTTCATAGTGTTACGCATGTACGGACCGACATTGATGTTATCGATGTCCAGAACGGGAATGTCCGTGATCCCTGCGTCGACCAATTCCTTGGCTGTGCCGCCGATCAGCGTGCCGTCTTTGTCATACTCGAGGGTCAGTTCATCACCGGCTTCGACATAGATCGCGCCGTTTTCTTCGTTGATGATGTCCTTGGCGACGAACTTGCCAACGATGTGCTCAAAAGGAACAAGCAACTCAGTGACCTTGCCATCGTCGATCAACGCTTTGACCGCGCGTGGCGTCACTTTTTTGCCTGCTTCGGCGATAACTTCACCAGTTTTGGCGTCCACCAGATCATATGTTGGGCGGGTACCGCGCACACGATCGGGGAAGAACGGCATGACCCAGCCTTTGTTCTTCTTCAGCTTGAACGTCACTGTCTCGTAGTAGGCGTCCATGATCGCCTCTTGGTCGAGACCAAGAGCATAGAGAAGCGTGGTCACAGGCAATTTACGACGACGGTCGATCCGCGAGAACACGATATCTTTGGCGTCGAATTCGAAATCAAGCCAGCTGCCACGGTAGGGAATAATGCGGCAAGCAAACAGCAATTTACCCGAAGAGTGGGTTTTGCCTTTGTCGTGATCAAAGAACACGCCGGGCGAGCGGTGCATCTGGGAAACGATAACACGCTCTGTGCCGTTCACGATGAACGTGCCGTTGGGCGTCATCAGGGGCATATCACCCATAAAGACGTCTTGTTCTTTGATGTCCTTGACCGATTTGGCACCGGTATCTTCGTCCACATCAAATACGATCAAGCGCAGTGTCACCTTGAGCGGGGCGCTGTACGTCATGTCACGTTGCTGACATTCTTCAACGTCGTATTTGGGCTTTTCCAGCTCGTATTTCACGTATTCCAGAACGGACGTCTCGTTGAAATCCTTGATCGGAAAGACGGATTGGAACACGCCTTGAATGCCATCCCCATCGGTGGGAACGTCAGCATCGCCGGAGTTCAGGAAGAGGTCATACGAGGATTTTTGCACCTCGATGAGATTTGGCATCTCCAAAACTTCACGGATTTTGCCATAATATTTACGAAGACGTTTCTGGCCAAGGAACGATTGCGCCATACTATATGTCACCTTTCAGCGTTTCTCTGGGTGCGGCGGCGCCGGTGGGCTCCGGCATGCTACACCCGTGAGAGGATGGATCTGAGGTCAATTCATGGCCACCGTCCCACCGGCAGCCTCCCGACCGTTCAAACCGCATCTTGGAAAAGACTTTGCAACAAAAGCCCTTGCCAAGACGGGTTGGGCCGGACGCGCGATATGCGCATCCAGCCCAGTGTTTTCAAGGGGGAGCGGAAAACAACGAGTTTTCCGAACCGTTTTCCAAGGAAGAAAAACGCCCCCGTCCCAAACGGGACTTAGGCCAGTTCGACCTCGGCGCCAGCTGCTTCCAGCTTCGCTTTGACTTCTTCGGCTTCGGCTTTGTCGACGCCTTCTTTGATCTTGCCACCGGCTTCGACCAGGTCCTTGGCTTCTTTCAGGCCAAGACCTGTCAGACCGCGGACTTCTTTGATGACGTTGATTTTCGATGCGCCTGCGTTTTTCAGGACGACGTCGAATTCTGTCTTCTCTTCTTCGGCAGCGGCACCTTCTGCGGGGCCAGCCATCATCACAGCACCACCAGCGGCGGGCTCGATGCCATACTCGTCTTTGAGGATGGTTTTCAGTTCTTGTGCTTCCAGCAGGGTCAGACCAACGATGTCTTCTGCCAGTTTTTTCAGATCAGCCATTTTATCAGCTCTTTCCGTTTCGATATGTGTGTTCCAACGCGATGAAAGTCTTCCATGCGCCGCTCAGACGTTTGCTTACGCTGCCGCCTTGTCCTCGATAGTGGACAAGATGGACGCAATGTTGCTTGCAGGTGCGCCAATGGCCCCGGCGATATTCGATGCAGGTGCGGCGATGCAGCCCACGATCGAAGCAATAAGCTCCTCACGCGAAGGCATTTTCGACACAGCCATAACACCGGCCCGGTCCAGAGCGTTCTCACCCATTGCACCGCCCAGAATAACGAACTTGTCGTTTTCCTTGGCGAAGTCTTCGGACACTTTGGCGGCTGCCACAGGATCCTCAGAAAAGGTCAGAACGGTCATACCCGTCAGATAGTCAGCGATGCTTTCGCAGGGCTTCCCGTCTAGGGCGATTTTGGCGAGCCTGTTTTTGGCAACACGTACGCTCGACCCATTGTCACGTGCACGGGCACGCAGGTCTTGCATATTAGCAACTGTCAGACCGGCGTAGTGGGCAACCACAACGACGCCAGAGCTTTCAAAGATTTGGCCGAGTTCCTCGACCACTTTCTCTTTCTGGGCTCTATCCACAGTTTCACTCCAATTGTTGGAGGGGCGGACCCCCCCGGCTCGTTTTCACCGCGCAACTTCGCGCGGCAATCGGGTCCTTACGGGTCGTCGCAGCCCATAGCCTGGAACACACCAGGCTGGAATGTCTCTTCCCGTCTCTGGCAGGAATTATGACCAGCGCTTGCCGATCACCCACCGTCTCGGACGAATAATAGGCCGCATGCGAATCGCAGACGACCTATTGGAAGATGGCATAGAGGTTTTGCCCAGGAACGCCAAGGGCGTTTCCCACAAAATGCGTGCCTGTGCACAAACACCGCCCGTGAACAGGCTATGCTAGGGTATCAGCCGATGTGGTCATCTCGAAGTTGACGCCGCAACACTTTACCAGAGAGCGTGACAGGCACGTCATCTACAAACCGCACCTGTTTGGGGATTTTATAGTTGGTCAGGCGGTCACGGCAAGCGCTGACAACGGCGTCCTCAGTCAGGCTCTCATCCGATCTCACGACAAAAGCAACGGGCGTTTCGCCTGTCTTTTCATCTTCGATCCCGATGACACCGACCTGCACAACACCCGGCAAGGTCGAAATCACGTCTTCAATCTCGTTGGGGGCCACGTTGAAACCGGACACAAGGATCATGTCCTTTTTGCGATCCACGATTTCCAGAAATCCATCAGCGTCCATCACACCGATATCACCAGAATAATACCACCCGTCTTTCACGGCGGCATCCGTAGCCGCCGGGTTGTCCAGATACGAGTCCATCAGCGACGGAGTGCTGGCGATCACTTCGCCGCGTTCGCCTACGGCCACATCGTTCCCCTCGTCGTCCACAATCCGCACGACAGCACCCGGCACAGGGACGCCAACCATGCCCAGACGATTGTGCCCGGGTGGATTGAGGGTCAGGATACCGGCCACTTCCGTCATGCCATATCCCTGCAAGATCGCAACGTCGGTCCTGTCCTCCCATTTTTGGGCAACGCCCGTCTGTTGCGCCGCCCCACCTGAACCGCAAAACCGAACGTCGGAAAACATTTTGGGCTCAAACCACGGCTCGGCCATTAGACCCGCAAACAGCGTGTTGATGCCGGTGAACCACGTGATCCGGTGCTTTTCCAACGCAGCCTTCAGGTTCGATGGCGGGCGCGGACTGGGCACCAGAATGCCGTGTCCACCCACGCTTACACCAGACACAAAGATCAAACTGAACGCGGTAATGTGATACAGCGGCAAGGCCACCAGCGCGACTTCTTCGCCGCTGTACAGGACGTTGTTCGTCATCAAACGCGCCTGTTCAGCATTGGCGAGGATGGCCATATGCGTCAACGCGGCACCCTTGCTGCGCCCGGTTGTGCCACTGGTGTATTGATACAGTGCCACCGACTGGCCCGTCACCTCCTTGGTGTAGGATGCCACATCGCGACTGCCGGCCCGTTTGCGGCCCATGGCCAATGCGTCCGCCAATTTCGTGTGCTGCGTCACCATATTCGGAACCACCTTGCGGACGCGTTTCAGCACAAAGCCCAACATCGCCTTTTTCAGAGTGGGAAAGAAATCAACGACGGACAGGGTGATGACATGTTTGACACCCGTGTTGGCAACGATCTTGTCGAGCTTGTCGCCAAACAGGTCGATGATAACAATCGCCTTGGCTTTGCTGTCATTGAGCTGATGTTCGAGTTCGCTGGGCGTATAGAGCGGGTTCACGTTGGTGCCTATGCATCCCGCCATTGACAGACCCAGCGACGCGACACAGAACCCAATGCAATTGGGTGACATGATCGCAACTGTATCACCAGCAGCAAGCGCCAGGTCCTCGCGCAAATGGCTGGCAAAGTCTTCGGCGTGATTTTGCAGATCGGTATAGGTCACAGTCGCCTCTGCCCCGGTCGGCAGGATCGTCGTCAGCGCAGGTTTGTCACCGTATTGGGCGGTCGACCGGGCCAACAATTGCGGCAACGTTTGTATCTCCATTTTGGCTGCATCAAACTGCTTTGCCTCATCAGAAAAATACTGCTCCCACGGCTTTGCATGCGGCATCGACTTTGTCCCCCTCCAGTCCATTCCTATTCAGAGTACACGAATTCGCGATATCTGGTCAAAAATCGACGCGCAGAGGGCAAACAGCAAAAAACCGGACTGCAGAGGCAGCCCGGTTTTTCAAATTTCGTATTGGTGGTAGCGCTTATTCAGCTACAGCGCTGTCCACACTGACGCTCACGCCTGGACCCATTGTAGAGCTCAGCGAGACTTTTTTCATGTAAGTCCCTTTTGAGCCCGACGGCTTGGCCTTGGCAACTGCACCAACAAAGGCACGTACGTTTTCAGCCAACTTGGCTTCGTCAAACGATGCTTTGCCGATGCCTGCGTGGATCACGCCGGCTTTTTCGACTTTGAACTGCACTTCGCCGCCTTTGGCCGCTTTGACTGCGGTTGCGACGTCCATGGTCACTGTGCCAACTTTGGGGTTGGGCATCAGGTTCCGGGGGCCAAGCACCTTACCCAGACGACCAACGATTGGCATCATGTCAGGTGTCGCGATGCAGCGATCAAAGTCGATCTTGCCGCCTTGGATGATTTCCATCAGGTCCTCGGCACCAACGATATCTGCGCCTGCGGCTTGGGCTTCTTCAGCTTTGGGGCCACGGGCGAACACAGCGACGCGCACGTCTTTGCCTGTGCCGTTTGGCAGACCGATCACACCGCGGACCATCTGGTCGGCGTGGCGTGGATCAACACCCAGGTTCATCGAGATTTCGATGGTTTCATCGAACTTCGACTTGGCGTTGTTTTTGACCAGTGCGACGGCTTCTTCGACTGTGACGTCGGCCTTGCCTGCGAATGCTGCACGGGCGGCGGTTGTGCGTTTTCCGAATTTTGCCATCTTACTTCACCTCGATGCCCATAGAGCGGGCAGAGCCCAGGATGATCTGCATTGCGCCTTCGATGTCGTTGGCGTTCAGATCCTGCATTTTCGCTTCGGCGATTTCACGCACCTGCGCGGCTGTTACCGTGCCGATGGTTTCACGCGATGGCGTTTTCGCACCGGATGTCACCTTGGCAGCTTTCTTGAGGTAATAGGACGCGGGTGGCGTCTTGATTTCCATCGAGAAAGATTTGTCTTGGTAATAAGTGATCACGGTCGGACACGGCGCGCCGGGCTCCAGGTCTGCTGTCTTGGCGTTGAACGCCTTACAGAATTCCATGATGTTGATACCGCGTTGACCCAATGCTGGGCCGACGGGTGGGGACGGGTTTGCCTGACCTGCTTTAACTTGCAGCTTCATCTTCCCGACGAGTTTCTTGGCCATGAGCCATTCTCCTTTTCAACTCCCGTACGTCGCGACGCCGGGATTTGGTTGATGTGGTCCGGGTGCAGGCAACGCGTTGCCTTCGCCTCCCACATGGGATGTCACAAACGTGACAGAAGCGCCGGATACAGCGCCTCTGTTGTATTATCAAGCCGAAAACTTGGCAGTTGAACGGCCCCGCTAGGACCTATCCCTTACTCTTCTTCAAGGATCACATCAAAGTTGACGCGGCTACCCGGTAAACCTGACTCGTTCAGGGGGCGAGAGTGTGCAGCGATGATGATCTGTTCAGGGGCGATGCCGCGACCGACCAGCATCGCCATCAGCGCCTTGGCACGCAGCAATCCTGTCTTGACGCTTTCGCGTTCCTGAACATCGGCCGAATGGTGGCCAACAACACGCAAGCGCGCATGCGGGCAATCCATCGCAAGCGACGCAAGACCCAATGCCGTTTCAAGGTCCTGCGATGGCAGTGACACAGAGCGCGGGGCATAGAACAACGATGTGCCTGCCGCCGCGCGTTCCAGATCAACAACGCAGGTCGCATTGGCCCATGGCTTGGGCGACGCAGGCACGCGCATGGCCACACGGGTCACATTATCGACAACGGCAAACTCAACGCGACGATCATAAAACGCACGGGATTCCGTACCAACCACACCAGAGGGCTGACGATCGCCGATGCCTTCGGCAAAGAACATGCTGGTGTCGATCCCAGAGGCAGCAATCCGTTGGATCACCTGCTGTGCACGGCGTTCGCTCAACCGCAGGTTTGCGCCGGGATCACCTGACGCATCAGAGTGACCTTCGACGCGGATTTGCACGCCCTCGCAAGACTGCGCGACCAGTCCGATCAGGCGACCCTGCTCAACACCACCGGCATCAGGCGTGACACCACCACTTGGAAAATAGACCACAGCCTGACCCGTCAGGTTGCGCAGATCGTCCGCACAGCGTTCTGCATCGTCCAGCGCCGCCAGACCAGAGGCGAACAACATGGCCGCCGAATGTGGCGTCGTCAGGGCTGCGATACGATCATCAACCACAGCCCCTATGCGCACAAAGAAAAAGGCCGGGTCCACTCGGGACACCGGCCAATACATCATTTTCTAAGGGCGTTAGATTAGGTCTGTTTGTTGACCTGTGTGAATTCCAACTCGACAGGTGTTTCGCGTCCAAAGATGGATACGGTGACCTTGAGGCGCTGGTTGTCTTCGTCCACTTCCTCGACCATGCCATCGAAATCCTCAAAGGGACCATCGTTGACTTTGACCCGCTCACCGATCTCGAAGTGGATCAGGGTGCGTGGGCTGTCCTCGCCTTCCTGAACGCGGTTGAGGATTTGGTTCACCTCTGCATCGCGCATTGGCATCGGACGGCCCTGTGGCCCAAGAAACCCAGTGACGCGGTTGATAGAGTTGATCAGGTGATACCCTTGATCCGACATTTCCATATGCACCAGCACGTACCCGGGCATAAAGCGACGCTCAGTGGTCACCTTCTTGCCCCGGCGCACTTCGATGACCTCTTCGGTCGGCACCAGGACTTCGTCTATTTCGTCCTCAAGGCTGTGCTCAGCAACCGAGGTCCGGATCGTTTCGGCGATCTTCTTTTCGAAGTTCGATAGAACGCTGACCGAATACCACCGTTTTGCCATGAGTTTCTGGCCCCTTGCCCGATTAATTTTTCAATTCTTATGTGCTCTGAACACGTGCCAACCTGAATAAAAATCGGCGCGGGGCTTCGAATCGCCGCGCGCCTCAGCTTAGGTCAGGATTGCGGGATACTCTGCACATTTTCAAAGTGCAAGAGCCGGGACAACCGACGATCACCCGAAATAGGTAAGCACAGCCTCAAGACCGCCGCGGATCACAATATCCACGATGGCAAAGAACACAGCCGTCAGAGCCGACAGGATAAAGACCATCACAGACGTCAACAGCACCTCGCGGCGCGTGGGCCACACAACTTTGGAAACTTCGGAACGGACTTGTTGGATAAATTGAAGCGGGTTGGTGGTGGCCATGGCGTGTTTTCGCGTCCCTATCTGCGGATGCAAGTCATGTAACGGCCACAAGAGGCGAATTCAAGGCAGGATTGCCACACACAGGGGCCCATTCACCGCAGGGTCAGTTTCATCCTTCGCAGCCGTCCCGATTTGACAGCTGTCAAATCGAGGCGCGCCCATCATCTGTCAGAGTCCCGGCTTGCAAATCAGGCATATATAGCCCGTTCACCCAACTCTCTGGAAACCGGTCCAGAATAGCGTCCCAGCAGCAGGCCACACGATCCAGTCGGTCGCGCACCTGAGCTGCTCGTGTCGGATCGCGGACATCAAGTGCAGCAAGCCGCACAAAAACACCGCGCCAAATGCGATCAGACCCGACAAAAATAAATGTGCCCAGCCCCAAAACGATCACTGCAAAAATGCCGATCAAGACCCATTGCGGACGTAAAACAAGCATCAGAGCGGTTACGGCCAACAGGACATGTCGGATATTTGGGCGAAACAAGCGCAGACGGCGCGTCGCCGACCCTATGATGCCTGTAACACCCGATGCGGCACGTAAACCATACTGTGCAATTTTAGCATCAGAGACGGCGCGTGTCTTTTTCGGTTTTCGTTTAGGTACTGGGTCATCTTCTTGGATCAACGCCGCACGAATTGCAGACAGTGTCTGATCCTCAGTCACGTGTTGAGAATGACCAAAATCGGGGTCATGTGCCATGAGCCGTCTCCGTACAGTGAATACCATTAACGAACGCATCCCCAAACAGCGCGGGCCTTGGCCTATGCCGCAGCGTTCCGCCGAATGATGGATAAGGCGATTATCAGGCCAAAACGTGCAAAACACTTGTCCAAGGGATGGCAAAACTACGGCATTGACCCGGATGCGGAAACGATGTGCCGTCGGGGTAGTGGACTGACCACAATATCGGGGGAAAAAGATGCAAGACGCATCACGTAAATGCCACAGGCACACAACTGATGCAGTTCAATCAGCCGCACGATTCGCAGGTGGAGTGGCAAATGCAGTGCATACAAATGTAGGAAATTGGCAGGGGCAGAAGGGTTCGAACCCTCGACCTACGGTTTTGGAGACCGTCGCTCTACCAGCTGAGCTATACCCCTAAGGCCGACCCGGTGATTACGCGGGGATGTTTTGTAATGCAAGACCGGAATTGGCTGTTTTCGGCTTGAACGCAATGGTCTGCACCCGCGCCCACGTCGCGCAGAGTTGGGCGCACCTGTTGGTGCGCCCTTCCCGGCTTACTCAGTGATTTTGGAAACCACGCCGGCACCAACGGTGCGGCCGCCTTCGCGGATCGCAAAGCGCAGGCCTTGTTCCATCGCGATTGGCGCGATCAGTTCAACACCAAACGACACGTTGTCGCCGGGCATAACCATTTCCGTGCCTTCGGCCAGCATCACTGTGCCCGTCACGTCCGTCGTCCGGAAGTAGAACTGTGGGCGGTAGTTGGCAAAGAACGGCGTGTGACGGCCACCCTCTTCCTTGGTCAGGATGTAGGCTTCGGCTTCGAATTTGGTGTGTGGGTTAACCGACTTTGGCTTACACAGCACCTGGCCACGCTCAACCGCTTCACGGTCGATACCGCGCAGCAGAACACCGACGTTGTCGCCAGCTTCACCGCGATCCAGCAGCTTGCGGAACATTTCAACACCAGTACATGTTGTGGTCTGCGTATCTTTGATACCCACGATCTCGATGTTGTCGCCAACGTTGATCACGCCGCGTTCGATACGGCCGGTCACAACCGTGCCACGACCCGAGATCGAGAACACGTCTTCGACGGGCATCAGGAACGGCTGGTCAATCGCACGCTCAGGCGTCGGGATGAACTCATCCACAGCAGCCATCAACGCACGGATCGAGTTTTCGCCGATTTCTGGATCGCGGCCTTCCATTGCGGCCAGAGCCGAACCAGGAATGACAGGAATGTTGTCGCCATCGTATTCGTAGCTGGACAACAGCTCGCGGATTTCCATTTCCACCAGTTCAAGCAGCTCGTCATCGTCGACCTGGTCGACTTTGTTCATGTAGACAACCATCTCTGGGATGCCAACCTGGCGGCCCAGCAGGATGTGCTCGCGGGTTTGTGGCATTGGGCCGTCAGCGGCGTTCACAACCAGGATCGCGCCGTCCATCTGGGCAGCACCGGTGATCATGTTCTTGACGTAGTCAGCGTGGCCGGGGCAGTCAACGTGGGCGTAGTGACGGTTCTCGGTCTCGTATTCCACGTGCGCAGTCGAGATCGTGATCCCGCGCGCTTTTTCTTCGGGCGCGCCATCAATCTGGTCATACGCTTGGAAGTCGCCAAAATACTTCGTGATCGCAGCCGTCAGCGTCGTCTTGCCGTGGTCAACGTGACCAATCGTGCCGATGTTAACGTGCGGTTTGTTACGTTCAAACTTTGCCTTTGCCATGATGGTCTGGTCCTTGTCGTGACGTTGTACTCGCGGTGGATGAGTGCCCAAGGGGCGGTTTCCGCGACGTCCCTTACAAGGATCAGATGGTCATTGTCGACAGGGCGCACTCACAAAGGTCGCGCAACCCTACATGTGCCGCGTCGTTCGGCATTTCCGAACATGGGCACCGTTCAGTTTCGTCAAGACAGAGTAAGCTTCGTCAGTTCGATACCGCAGGCGCTGCATCAGCCACATCGACAGGCGGCTTGGGGGTAAACCAGCCTTCCAACTCTTGCTGACGCACCAGATACCGTTCGATGGCCTTGGCCGCGTTCTGGCTGAGTTCGGTCAATTGCTCTTCGGCGGTCATGGTATAGCCGGTGCCGATTATCGACTCTGAGCCAAAGGTCTCTAGCACAGTGATCTGCTCGGGCTCGGCGTTCAGCTTTTTACCCGCAGCATCGTCATAAACGGTCAAATTCAGAATCAGCGTCGACTTGGGGGCTAACAAAACCGGTACACCAGGCGTGGCAAGGATGTAACCTTCGACAGACACACCAAAATGGTAATCGCTGCTCCCTTGATAGCGGCCAAACCGCTCTGCAATGGCACCTTGAACCGCTGCGACCAGCTCTTCTTCGCTTGCCGCACGGCTGATCGGCAGGGTCTGCGCCTTTGAGGCAACCACGACATTATGCTGCAATCGGAAGTCACCAAGCGGGACAGGAGGATCCTTGAGGTCAGAGCCGCCGCCGCACGCTGCCAAGAGTGCCATCGTCACCAAGCAAACCACCAATCGCATCATCGCCGAACTCTCCCGATTTACGCCACTGCCCTGCGATATAGCAGGCGTGGCATGGACGCAATTGCCCCCACCCGCGTCCGACATATATGTTACCCAACCGCAAGGAGGCCTGCATGCCCGACACCGCCCTTCCACAGCGCGCGCCCGTGCGCGTGCCATTGGTCAACGAAGTCTGGGGCGTATGGAAAAGCCTGGCTGTCGCGCGCAGCAACGTGTTGCGCATCATTCCCGAGGTCGCGACATCGCAGCCGATGGTATCGGGCAAGACGGGCAAGCGGTGGCATATGGTCATGGATCCGGACGCCATTCGCCATATGCTGCTCGACAAGCTGGAAAACTATCCGAAATCGGTCGTGACCAAAAACTTGTTGAGACCTGCCATCGGCGAGTCGCTGTTTATTGCAGAAGGTGCCCATTGGCGCTGGCAACGTCGCACTGCAGCACCCGCATTTTCGCACCGCAACATGATGAACCTCGCCCCGATCATGACCGCCGCCGCCGAGCGGTCGGCAGACCGTGTCGCGGCCGCCGGGCCACGGGCCGTCAATTTTCTGGATGAGATGGTAACAACGACCTTTGATGTGATCGCTGATGTTACTTTTTCAGGCGGGGACACGTTTGATCGGGACGCAGTGCACCACGCCATTGACGACTATATTTCAGAAGCGGGCAAGATTTCGCTGTTTGATGTTCTGGGCGCGCCAGACTGGGTCCCGCGCCCCGGGCGGATTCTGTCGGGTGCAGCGATGCGCGACATGAAAGCCGCCGCAGACCGCGCCATTGAAGACCGCGCAAAACGCGGCCCCGATGGTGTGCCGGATCTGTTGGATTTGCTGATGGCCGGTGAGGATCCGAAAACCGCACGCAAAATGAACACCGCTGAACTGCGCGACAATTTGCTGACCTTTATCGTGGCAGGGCATGAGACGACGGCGCTCACGCTGGCATGGTCCATGTATCTGGTCGCATTTGATCAAAAGGTGCAGGATACCGCCCGCGCCGAGGCGCAAGCCGTGCTGGGCGGACGCGCCGCCACCGGCGACGATGTGGCCAACCTTCCCCTGATCCGCCAGATCATCGACGAGGCCCTGCGTCTGTATCCGCCCGCCGGTATCGTGTCGCGCACTGCGATGGCCGATGACGTCCTCGGCGGGCGCGCCGTGCGCAAGGGCGATACTGTGATGCTGCCCATCTATGCGCTGCACCGATCCAAGCTGCTGTGGGACGATCCGGATGCGTTTCGACCGTCCCGCTTTGCGGATCGCAAGGCGATTGACCGCTATGCCTATCTGCCATTCGGGGACGGCCCGCGCATTTGCATCGGAGCATCGTTCGCCTTGCAAGAGGCCGTGATCATTCTGGCCGCCATGCTAAGCCGGTTCAAAGTGCGCCCTGTGCCGGGCCGCGACCCCGAACCTGTGATGATCCTGACTTTGCGTCCCGAAGGTGGGGTGTGGCTGACAGCGGAA
>ENA-OQVM01001992-OQVM01001992.1-marine-metagenome-genome-assembly--contig:-NODE-1992-length-25093-cov-13.305604_pt1 | contig 25093 bp, 16 predicted proteins | sample MGYA00237776_ERZ505498 | MGnify/ENA primary metagenome ERZ505498 (study PRJEB26159, sample SAMN06265151) | marine metagenome | isolation source: Helgoland LTER site | place: Germany:Helgoland, sampling...
TTTCTTTTGGTTACTTTTCTTTACACAAGGACAGCGTTTTTTGCTGCGCGCCTGCAAGGCGTCCCGTAGGGTGAGCGTAGCGAATCACGAAAAGTGACTGGCATGTCGGGCCACCCCCGACGACCTTGAACTGAAAACTTAAACGAGAAAAATTAAATTTCAGAATATTCCATTACCACTAAAATGAACACTCAAGACTCTGGCCCTCGGCTGCAGCTTCACCCTTTACTCCTCAAGATGTAAAAATAACGTGCGCCAGCGCACATAACTCATCATTGCCAAGCTCAAAAAATAGATTTTAATTTTTCATATGCTATAGTCTCGGCTTCTAAAAAATAGTCGCCGCACTTAATTAATAGCATTAGTCGTAGCCATTAATTAACACCAAACCGCTGCTTCTCACAAATTAAATCGACTATATGAGCTCACTCATCAACGCCATAAAAGATAGTTCACAACACCAACCTATGGCCATCAGCGCTATGACTAATCTACGCCGCTTACTTCAAACCTTATTATTTATTTCACTGTCCACCTTAATAACTGCCTGTGGTGATTCAGCAAATAACCATCAGCAAACCAATAACACCGCAGCAGCCAAAGAACCAGATCCAATAGCTGAGCCCGACACGGACGAGCCAGAACCTGCTCCCACAGCAGAGTTCGCCTCCGCCGATATATCGCTAAGCTGGCAAATCCCTTTAAGTAGAGAAGATGGCTCTGCCTTACCCATGAGCGCTATTGCCGGATATGAAATTAGCTATGAAAATAGCCGTCAGCAATCCACTGTCATTACACTCAACAACGCTGAGAGCAATAGTTATAAAATCAACGACTTACCACCCGATGACTATCAGTTTGCCGTATTCGCTTTCGATACTAATAACGCGGTAAGCGATGCCTCACCACTCGTCACCCTTCAACGTACTGACTTCCCAAGACTATAAATCTGAGCGTCATCAATTTAGCGCTCTAGCGCCCAGACGCTCTCCATAGCCTCATTTGTTCGCTGTATACACCCAAACCCAAGTACAACACTGAGTAACTCCACCACTGCCTCGAATAATCTCAGCTTGTAATATTCAGTAAAAACTCGATTAGGACTACTCCGCTGAGCGATATAAACCTTTAAATAACAAAAACTTTGTGTCATTCGTGCGGTCTGTAATTGGATGCCTTTAATCGTTTGCAAACAGCTAGATAAGCATCAATGCGTTAATGCTCATCAACAAGCTACTACTCCATTGAGCAACCAAGCCGTTTGCAACATAGAGCACGCCTCGCAACCTTATAAGATGTCGACACATAATGAATAAAGCCGCCATCATCACTCAGCTTGAAAAACAATGTAGCCAAACACTGCTGACCTTGCTCGATGATATGTTTGCGAGTTGTGATGATTTATTCTTTGATATGGCCTCGCGAGCGACTACTAATGCTGAGCAGAATCTGTATTTTGAATCGATGCGCGAGATACGCGTCAAAGCCCGCGCCGCTCGTACAGATTATGAACGTGACCTAATTAAGGGGTTTCAACTCAACACGACTCAAAATAATAGTGCGGCGCAGAATGGATCATCAAACACGCTATCGTCTAATAATGTAGCAATGGAGTTAGTCGACAAAGAAGATGTCGAGCAAGATGTTGCCATTACTAATATGTCAACGCGGGCACGTGCTGTATCAAAAAAACGCCTCTATGAACTCCATTCACGCCTGCAACAGCTTTATGATATTGCAGAAGTGAATAAGACTAATAACCCTTTAGACCCCGGCGTTCTAAGCGAGTTATTTTCTAAGGTTATTCAAAATATGGGCATTGATATTAAAGCCCGTATTATTCTGCTGAAACAGTACGAACGTTACATTATTAATCGCTTACCCGAGCTGTATAAAAATACCTGCAAATTGCTTGAAGACGCAGGCATTCGTTTTAGCGAACAACAAAAAATTAAACAGCAACGATCAGGCTCAAGACAATCATCGCCACTCACTCAAGCCTTTAATGAAGATGAGCTACCGCTTCTGGCCGATAACACAGAAGCCAATTATCGCTATGGCGCTTCTCCCTTTAATGAACTCAGCCAATTATTATCGAATCTTCGCAGCCTGCCAGGACAACAGCAGGCTAATCAACCTTCACTATTTTCATCAGGTAACGGACCAGCCTTGCAAAATAACGAATTAATTAACTTACTCAACCAGCATATCGCCGCTGATACATCAGCTAATTTATCTGGCAATCCACAATCTAATCAAGATGCAAATACCATTGTTGATTTACGCGCCTATATTGGTCAATTGCTTGCACGAGGTATGCCGAAGGGGCAGACGCATGCTGTGCAGCAGGTCGATGAGGATGTGATTAATTTAGTCGCGATGTTTTTTGACTTTGTGCTCGATGATAAAAATATACCGGACAATATAAAAGCGGTTGTCAGTCGGTTACAAATGCCGATTCTAAAAATTGCCTTAAAAGATAAACGTTTCTTTAGTGATACTGATCATCCTGCGCGTAATTTTATTAATGAAATTGCCAGAATCAGTATTGGTATTGATGAAACTGACCCACAGGCTGAAACCTTATTAACGCAAATCGAACAATGGGTACAAGAGATACAAACCACGACAGATAATATTGAGGCAGCTTTTACAGAATCCTTAACCGCATTAAAAGCCTACCATCAAAAAAACGAGAAACGAGCGGATTTAGTTCAAAAGCGTACTAGCGAAGCGGCCGAGGGCCAAGCAAAAAGACAAGTGGCTACGCTGCGTTCACAGCAAGCGATTCAAGATGCTATGGACGGAAAATCACTAGCCGCTTTGGTCTCCGAATTTATTGTGAAGCAATGGCAGCAAGTTTTGTATGTCGCCTTTGTTAAAGAAGGCGAAGAAAGCCAAAGCTGGTTATCGCATTTACAAACCATGCAAGATTTAATTTGGTGTTCACAACCGCATAAAGATGAGAAATCACAGCAACGCTATAAACGAATTGTAGAGAACCTTTTTGTAAGACTCGCTAGTGCATTAGAACAGACCACGCTAAATAGCTCGCAAATTACTGAGCAAACGGAGCAGCTAAAAACGCTTATCGAAAAAATCGCTAATCCTAAAACCGATCCCACAGACATTATTATTGAAACCTTTAAAGCTGATACTGATGCTGCGTTGCAATCATTGCAACAACAAAAAAGCTGGGGAAATATGACCGCACTTGAACGCCAAAAAGTGCAATTTCAGGCGTTAACTTATGATTTTATTGAACAAGCTGACGCGATTAGTTTAGGTACTTGGCTAGAATTTAAAACGCCGGGCAATGGCGCCATTATGCGCTGCAAACTGGCAGCAAAGTTAGCGAGTTCAGACAGCTATGTGTTTGTTAATCGCCTCGGTTTTAAAGCCATAGAAAAACCCCGTAAAGAATTCGCCTTTGATTTACAGCGTAAACGTGCCCGCCTATTAAGAGCCGGGCCATTATTCGAGCGTTCATTGCATAAGGTAGTGAGTAGCTTAAAAAGTCTTACCTGATAAATGAATTTCAACCCACATAAAAGGTATATGCCAGATTGAGCCACAGCTATAACCCCATAAAACGCGCTATCAAACCACTATGATTTCACCCATTGAATTCAGCGCGTTAACGCAGATTGAAATCAATAGTCATATTGTAGCAAGCCTGCTATATGTACTTGCCGGTCTGCTGCTGAATTCAAAAAATGGTAAGTTACGATTTTATCGACCTTTACAAATTGCCTGCTATGCCACGGCTATAACACAGCTTAGCGTCACCGCTTTAAAAGTCAGCTGGTTAGCGAGTAATACGGTTACGCTTATTGAAATGGCCAACCTCGGCATTTGGGCCATTGCACTGTGGCGCTTATTAGAAAACAGTACCGGCCAGACAGTTAAAACGATTTTTAAAAGCTCTATTATGCTGATTTGGCTTATCAGCAGTTTATTATTAATTAATAAGAGCATGGTCTGGTTACCGAGCATTACCACTTCACATATGGCTTTACTGGTTGGGCCTATTTTACTTACACTTATTATTCTCGCCTTAATTGAACAACTATTCCGGAACAGCTCACGACCCCATCGCCACAATCTTAAGTTTTTGGGTATTGGCCTATTGGTTATGATGTTTAGCGAGCTCTATAGTCTCGCCTACCAAGGCATTTTTCAAGCGGTTGATCTCACCAGCCGCAATGCCGATGGCTTTATTCATAGTTTAATTGGCCTGTTATTTATTTTAGGTTCCTTACGCACCCAGCCAGAAGCGACAATTGTTGTGTCTCGCAAAATCGCCTTTTATGGAACCGCTCTTCTCAGCGCTGGTGTGTTTTTACTGTGTATATCACTAGCGGCTTATTATGTGCAGCTGAATAAAGCCGAATGGTCAGACGCTCTACAAATGGTGTTGTTTGTGTTTAGCATTATTTGTCTTTGCCTAGCCGCCACCTCGCGCTCCATTCGCGCCAATATTCAAGTGTTCGTTAATAAAAACTTTTTTCGCTATAAATACGATTATCGACACGTTTGGTTAAATTTAATCAAGACATTATCGAATGCCAGTGCTAAAGAAGATTTCTACTTGCACAGCCTCAAAGCCGCCGCCAATGTCTTTGCTAGTCGCGGCGGTGCATTGTGGCTAAAAAATGAGAGCGGTCAATTGCAAGTGGTATCAACCTGGCGTGTGACATTGCCAGAAAATACCAGCGTCGATAGTCATAGCCCTTTTGCCCAAGCCTTTATTGACCGCGAATGGGTTTACGCTTTAGGTAATAGCGGCAGTAACTTAGTAAACCCCTTTTCAGAACATTTACCCGAATGGGTCAATGAAATTGATAATGCCTGGGTTATTACGCCATTAATTATTGGCGATAAACTCACCGGTTTTTTCCTATTGACCCAATCAGCAAATACTAACCCCTTAATTTGGGAAGATCTCGACGTATTAAAAACCGTAGGGCGTCAGCTTGCCAGTTATATCGTGCGTCAAAAATCGGCAGAGCAATTGGCCGAAGCCAAGCAATTTGACACCTACAACCGCCTTACCGCTTTTATTATGCACGATTTGAAAAACTTGATTGCGCAACAAGCATTGGTTGTCGAAAACGCCCATAAACATAAAGAAAACCCCGCATTTGTTGAAGATGCTATTCGCACCATCGCTAACTCGGTGGATCGCATGAATCACTTACTTAAACGCTTACAGAGCGGCCCTCAGCCTTCGTCTCAGCAACGCGCCATCAGTATTCACAGTGTTTTACTCGAAGCCATTAGAAAGTCTGTAGACCGCCAGCCTATTCCGACTCTGCGTGATCGTGCCGATGACGTCAGCATTACGGCCGATCATGATCAATTAATTATGATTTTGATGCATGTGATTCGCAATGCCCAGGATGCCACAAGCAATGATGGATTTATTGATGTCTCGGTAGTCGCTGAGCAGAACAGTGTTCATATTGATATTGAAGATAACGGCTGCGGAATGGATAAGGAATTTTTACGCCACCGGCTGTTCAAACCTTTTGAATCGACAAAATCGAGTATGGGAATGGGCATTGGCGCTTATCAAGTACGTGAGTTTATTCAGGGAATGGGCGGCAAATTAAGCGTGAGCAGTGAAATTAATGTGGGTACAACCGTTTGTATCACACTGCCTATTAAGCGAGGCGCGGTCAGTGAACACGCAACAAGGCGCATTATTGAAGATGACAATAGAGCACATATTGAAAGCCTAGCTATGCGCAACGGCCAAAACCCCTCAAGTATGGAGAGTACAGAAAAAACAGAAAGTACAGAAAGTACCGAAAGTACCGAAAGTACAGAAAGTACAGAAAGAAAGACAAGCAGTAGAAGAGGATAAGGGAATACAGAATGAATAACCCCATGCTAAATCGAGAGCACAATGAACAACAGACATTGTTGATTGTTGAAGATGATGTTGGCTTACAGAGTCAGCTACGTTGGCACTTTGAGGGCTATAACGTGATTGTTGCTAATAATCGCGATGAAGCGTTAACCGCGCTAAGACGCGAACAACCCACCGTTATTCTGCAAGACTTAGGACTACCGCCTGATGATGAAGGTGTCGAAGAAGGATTTGCAACGCTACAAGCCAGCCTGGCGATAGATCCATCATTAAAAATTATTGTTGTTACTGGCCACGCCGATCATGAAAATGCTCTGCGCGCCGTCAGTATGGGCGCCTATGATTTTTATCAAAAACCCTTAGACACCAACACCCTCGACCTTATTGTGCAACGCGCCTTTCAAATGGCAGGCTTAGAAGAACAGTTGCGACAAATACAAGAAGAGCAAACATCACCTCTCGACGGCGTTATTGCCAGCCACTCAGGCATGCTAAAAATATGCCGCACTATAGAAAAGCTGGCGCCCACGCAAGTCACCACACTTTTATTAGGTGAAAGCGGCACCGGCAAAGAAGTTTTTGCAAAAGCCATTCATAAATTAAGCGCACAAAAAAAACACCCCTTTGTGGCCATTAATTGTGCCGCAGTACCCGAGCAATTAATGGAAAGTGAATTGTTCGGTTATGAAAAAGGCGCTTTTACAGGCGCGAATAAACAAACTTTAGGAAAAATTGAGACTGCTGAAAATGGCAGCCTATTCTTGGATGAAATCGGCGACATGCCACTGCCTTTACAGGCCAAGTTATTACGGTTTTTACAAGAGCGTGTTATTGAACGCGTGGGCGGACGCAAAGAAATACCCGTCAATGTACGTGTTATTTGCGCCACCAATAAAGATTTATTAACTATGGTGAAAAACCATACCTTTCGAGAAGATCTCTATTATCGAATCAGTGAAATGGTGATTGATATTCCGCCATTGCGAAACCGCGAGGGCGATAAAATTTTACTGGCGCGCTATATGCTCGATAAATACCGCCGAGAGCAGAATAAAAACATTTCAGGATTTACCCCCGCCGCCACCAGTGCGATAGAAGCCTATGATTGGCCGGGTAATATTCGCGAGTTAGAAAACAAGATAAAACGCGCCGTTATTATGAGTGAAAGTAGAAATATTGATAATGAAGATTTGGGTTTATCCGATGAATTAGCACTGTCAATTAATTTACGCAGTGCCCGACAAAAAGCCGAGATCAATGCGATTAATACCGCCCTATCCATTGCCGATGGCAATATCTCTGCCGGTGCAAAACTATTAGGTATTACAAGACCCACCCTGTATGACCTATTAAAAAAATACGATATGAAAACTATGCTGACAACATCAGAAAGCATGCCATAAAACCATTGTTATAAAACCACTGTTATAAAACTGCTGTAATAGAACTATCGTCATACAACTACTACCTTAAACATGAGTAGTCCATATTTAAGCTGAGGACAATGTGAAATTAACAATTCTAAATACTTTTATTCGCAAGCCTATAAAATCAAGCGCATCAATGTTATTAAATCGACAATGGCGTTTACTGATAAGCAAATATGTTATAGGGCTATTAATTAGCCTATTGACACTGACTGGCTGCGGAGACCAAGGGGCGATAGATCAAAAAAGTGTTTTACGACATATTAAACAATCTAAAGCCTATTTATTACAGGGCCAGTTTCGTGCGGCTAATATAGAAGCCCGTAATGCAATACAAAAAAAACCGGATAATATTGATGGCCATATCGCTTTAGGCACCATCCTCAATGAGCTTGGCCGCTATAAAAAAAATATTGAGCTATTAGAGTCACTGCCAAACGCTGCTTATCAAAACAATGGCTTTTTATATACGCTGTTAAAGGCTTATATGGGCCGTGGTAAATATCTATCGGCCGCCGACTTGTTAGAAACCCATGAAGCGCTAATGCGTCAGCAACAAACTGATTACTCGTTAGCCTTAGCGGCAATTTATGAAGCGCAAAATAAGTTCTCTGCTGCGGAAGATATTTACTATCAGCTACTCAAGAAAACGCCTAACAACGTTGAGGTGCTGCTAGGATTAATCCGTATAAAGTATCAACAAGGCGATTTATACAATGCAGAAAATCTTATTAGCCAAGTTGAGACTCTAGCGACCAGCAACCCCGATATTGACTTTATTAAAGCCAAAATAAACGTTGATAAAAAACGCTATAGTGAGGCAGAAAAACTACTCACCGAAGCCATTAGCAACCTACCTAACGCTGATGTTATGACGCCAAGAAAATCCGCGTTTTTGCAACTGCTCTCTGAAATATTAACCATAGAGGGAAAAACCACAGAAGCGATAATCTATACGCAAAAAATAGCTGAAGCCTTTCCTGGCGCAGAAATAGCACAAGGTGATTATAGGGATGCTAGTCTCTTGTTTGAAAAAGGTGAATTCGATAACGCCGAAAGTATTTTAGAAAAACTCGTTAATGAATATCCTAACTTTGAAGATGCATCGGTTTTATTGGGCATTATCAAATATCGCGCCGGTGATATTGAGAGTGCTAGCAACTATTTTAATCAGCATATTGATGCAGAGATAAGTCACCCAGCAGTCACTAAGCTAGCGGCCATGGCTAGCCTGCGCAACCAACAACCTGAACGTGTATTGGCGATGTTAGGACAATATCGGCACAGTCATGATGATCCACAAATCCTAATTCTTTATGGTCAAGCGGCATTAGCATTAAAGCAAACAGCCAAAGCTGAGAGTGCGTTAAAGCGGGCCATAAGCCTTGACCCTAGCATCGCTGAATCATACTTAGCGCTAGCTGATTTATATAACAGTGAGTCGCCACCGAACAATCAGCAAGCGCTAGCATTATTACAAGAAGGCTATAACAAAAACAGAGAGGATTTCAGGTTAGCAGCAGGTGTTGCCCGCCAGCTTTTCTTTTCTCAGAAAGGTAACGAAGCCAAAGTTTTTATTAATCAATTATTGGATGCTGGAAATAATAAAGCCGCCACGCTTCAGCTAGCAGGTGATTTCTTTTATGGCCAGCGACAATGGCAACAGGCCAGTGATTACTATCATCAGGCTTTAGCCACTGACCCTCGCGATTATGACAGCGCGATGAAGCTAGCATTAATTGCACGTGACACTCGCTCGTATACAGAGCAATTAGATGCGCTCAAAGCCGCTGCGTTAATTAACAGTGAGCGTATTCAACCCATAGAGTACATGTTAGCAAGTGCAAAGACGGCTACTGAAGTAGAACAAGCTGAAAAAATTATTACTAAACTTGCTAAAGGCAACAACCCAAATAACGGCTTTGCAGTACTAAGTCGATTTTATGCCCAGCGAGGACAACTTGATAAAGCGCGCTTGTATCAAGAGAAACTAGAACAACATTCACCTGAATCTCCGTTAATGAAAGCCGTTCAGCTCGCCATACATTATGAAGATGCCAAGCAGAATATAAGCAAGGAGAACATCGAAGCAGCAAGAAAAAGTGCCATGGCTGGGCTTATGTTAGAGCCGCGCTCACCGCTCTTCCTCATTTTACTGACAGAAATGGAAATTCAAAGTGAGCAATATTTAGAAGCACAAAAATTAGTACATCAAATAAAGGTGAGCAATATTATATTGGGTGAAGAGTTACAAGGAGATCTCTACAGGGCACAGAATAACTTTACTGCCGCCATTGAAACTTATCAAGCGCTATGGCAGAAAAATGCCACTAATGAGATTGCTAATAAAATTTACCCTTTACTAAACACCGGCAACAACAAGAATGCTCAATCATTCTTATCCGAATGGCTCAATAAAATTCCCAACAGTACGGACGCCTTAAACTATCAAGCAAATGAATACTTAATAGCAGAAGATTATAAAAAAGCCGTTGTTATTTTAGAGCAGATTGATCGGCAGCAACCCAATTCAGCCATCAACCTGAATAATTTAGCCTGGTGTTATCAGCAATTAGATCATCCAGCTGCATTAGAGACAGCAAAGCGTGCTTATGAATTAGCGCCAGATCATGCATCAATTGGGGACACTTATGGTTGGATACTATTTGTGAATAAAAAATTCAATGAATCAGCAGAAATTTTACAACAGGCTGAAAAACTTGATCCTAATAATCCTATTATCGCTGCCCATTTAAAAGATGCACAAACTGCTAGCGTCCAGTAACCCGAAATAAAATTAGCCAGCTTATGAATACTAGCAGTAATTTTTAAGCGTATTTATTGATGTTTTTAATTATTCACTATTAAAAAGATGCCATTAATTGAACACTAGGAAATTAACCTTGCCCGACAAGCCAATAAAAACAACAACCCTACAGTGGCAATATATAATTATTACCGCTATCTATTTATTGGTTATTTTATTGTCATACTCAACCACTGCACTTGATTTACATACACACTGGACAACGCCTGATGACCAAGAGGCAGGCTATTTTTTATTAATAATAGCCATAGCAAATGGTTTTTTTAGCATAGGGAGGTTAACCACTGAGCGAAGACATACAAAAAGCTATACAATTGTTGCTCTTGTTATTACCGCTTTATTCAGTGCTATATGCCTATGGCTGTCACAAATATTAGATATAAAAACCCTCTCTATTATTTTATTGCTTGGCGGCTGGATATTATTTATTGGCTTGTCTTTAGGGATTGATGCAGCGTCGAAAATCATTTTACCGATATTGCTTATTGGCACCGCTCTACCTTCCTGGTATTTACTGACACCCATTCTGCAAGCATTGGCAGTAGAAATTGCACCAATACTCACTCACCCCATTAATATCCCAATGCTAATTCGGGATAGCTATATACATATTCCCAATGGGATTATTCATGTAGCACAAGGTTGTTCAGGCTTAAAATACTTACAAACCTCTGTGGCTTTAAGTATTTTATTATTGATGCTGCATCCCATAAAATGTCGTTATATTCCCTTCATCATCGCGCTATCTGTTTTACTGGCGTTATTTACTAACTGGGTTCGTATATCAATACTGATTATTATTGGACACAAACTAGGTGTCGATCACGCCATAATGAAAAGCCACGATTGGCTTGGCTGGTTGGTGTATATCATGATGTTACCGATTTGGCTGTATTGGGTTAACCGCCCCTGGCTCCAACGCCAGCCGTATAAAAGTCAAATAAACGAAGCTGTGCATACAGCCTCGTCTCAACCCATCAATAAATTTTTCTTACTGACCGTTATCATTATCTGGTCGATGCCTGCTTTGCTACCCAACAAACCAGAATTTATTGGCGATAAAGACATGGCTATAGCCGTGTTTCCTCCGGTCTTACTAAATTACACACTCATAGATAATAAAAACAAAAACCACTGGAAGCCCCACTACACCGGCTACGATGTCCATTTAATAGGTAAGTACCTCCGCTCTCATCAAGCAATTGATGCTTTAGCTATGGGATACACCAGCGAAGAGCAAGGAAGAGAATTAATAAGCCGAACTAACGAAGTCCTTGCGATGTCTGAATATACTGAAATGAGTTATTCCATCGACAAAACAGGACAGTGGAATATTGAGCAAGGAGTGAGCCTATCCAACGGTGTAGCAAGAATCGTTTTTTACCATTATCAATTGGGCGACTATTCCACCCCTTCTGCACTCAATTTTAAAATGCACCAAGCGAAGTATTTATTGGCCACGACTAAAATGCCGATGATCGTATTATTTTCCACAAGCTGTATGAGTGATTGCAATATCGAAAAGGAAACGCTAAATAATGTTGTTAAGGCTTATATAACGCAGCAAGCTCTTAGACAAAAATAGAATCAATATCTATTCTCTGTCATCACATTTAAGCGAATTTATTTAAGCTATGGATTTTTATAAGGTTGGCCATAAAGACATTATGAAGAAGAAATTATTAGCAATAGCCACCAGCTGGTTGGGTATAGGCGGATTATTTATTAGGCTTAGGCGACTATTTAAAAAAGAAGTCATCATTTTGGCCTATCATCGAATTCTCGATACGCATGATGATGAAAGTTATCTCTTTGACGAAGAACTGATTAGTGCCAACTCAGATGCTTTTTTGTGGCAAATTAATTTCTTAAAAAAACACTATGACGTTATTAGCTTTGCTGAATTATCCCAGCGACTAGCTAGCAATAAACCACTCACAGGCCGAGAGCTGATTATAACCTTTGACGATGGCTTTTCTGACAACTATAGCAATGCCTATAGACTCTTAGATAGTGTCGATATTCCAGCAGTTTTTTATATTTCGACGGGCTATATAGGTGCTGATAAAACCTTTTGGTTTAACGAAGTGGTTCATGCCATTAAGGTGGCAAAAAAACTATCTTTTAGTATTGCCGATACCACATATGATTTTGAACCCAGCAAAAAAAATAAAGAAAAAGCTATTCAATTAGTCCTTAACCAGCTGAAGGAAATCCCTAACTCAGAACGGCTTAATGCTATTGAATCACTTTATCGTGAACTTGATTTTAGAGCCTATGCTATTCCTGCTTCTGAGCTTCCTATGACATGGGAAAACATCAATGAAATGGCATCAAATAATATGGAAATAGGTTCACATGCTGTATCACATCCTATTCTTTCCCGGCTAACTGACGAAGAAATGCAACAGGAAATTATAGACTCTAAAAACACCATAGAGACTATGACTAAGAAAGTATGCCGGACTATTGCCTATCCTGTCGGTGGGCGTAATGCATTCACAGAAAAGGTTCAAAAAATATCAGAGACAGCCGGCTATGAATATGGACTGTCCTATATTTCAGGTAACAACAAAGCCAATGCGCTAAATAAATACTCCTTAGCAAGACTGCATGTAGAAAGATACACAAGCAATGAAGAGTTTAAATTAATGCTGTATTTGCCTGAGATTTTTTAAAGAAAATAAAATAATAGTGACATTATCCACTAAGGGTATGGGAACAGCTCTCGATGAAAAAACATATTATGGTATTGAGTTTAGAATACCCTAAACCCAGCTTACCTTTTCAAGGCGCATTTACAGCGCAATTTGCCAAAGCGCTTGCTAAACAATCGCAGGTTACCGTTATATGTCCAACGCCATGGTTTCCAAAATCCAAAATATTGCTAAGCTTTTTTCCCGAAAAAAAGCCCTGGACAACAATACCTAAAACGCATATCGACGGTAATATTAAAATACACTTCCTACCCTTTTTTACGGTTCCTTTTATTTTTCGTTATTTAAATGCGCTCAGCATTGCCCTAGCGTGTCGAAAAACAGTCAAGAATATTCATAGCACTAACGCCATTGATGTACTGCATGCCTATGGTGTTTACCCCGACGGTGTCGCTGCTGCACTATTGTCGAAATGGCTAAACATTCCTAACGTCATCACCGCGCTGGGCTCAGACGTAAATAAAGAAATGCAAGTGACTCTAAAGCGAAAGCAAAGCCTCTGGGCATTGCATAGAGCTGCGACTGTTATTGGTGTCAGTAAAGATCTAGTTAAAACACTTATTCACTACGGGGTTAATAAAAACAAAGTGCATTGGGTGCCTACGGGTGTCTGCCGAACAACATTTAAAGCGCAGCCTGTAAGCAGTGATAGTAAGACGACTAATGACCATGACATTGTTAGCGACCAATTACTCAGCAGCTCAGCGCTGGATACCAGCAAAAAAATCGTCTTATTTGTGGGCCGCTTGCATCCTGTAAAAGGTCTGGAAATATTACTAGAGGCTGCATCAATACTAAAAAAAGAGAAGCGCCTAGGTTTCGTCATAGTCCTTATTGGCGAAGGCCCCTTACTGCAGTCATTATCAAACAGTGCTGAGGCACTTGGCATAAGTGAATCAGTGATATTTATAGGCCCACAGCCGCAAACGATTGTTGCGCAGTGGATGCACGCAGCGAACTTGCTTTGTCTTCCAAGCCATATGGAGGGTTTACCCAATGTCATTCTTGAAGCGCTGGCACAATCGCTGCCGGTAGTGGCTAGCAATGTCGGCGGTATACCTGAAGTGATCACGCACAATAAAAACGGCTTACTGGTGCCAGCCAATCAAGCCGACAAGCTCGCCGAAGCATTGATCTGTTGTTTAGCAAAAGCATGGGATAAAAAGCTGATTGCACAATCCGTTGAATTCGCTCAATGGGAAAGCATTATTGAGAGCCATTTAACAATATATGCTGATAGCGCCCAATGACAACAATCAATACTGACACAAATAGCAGCAACCCTCTACGTCATCACGAAAAAAAGAGTGATCGAGGTTCGGCGTCGTATTACTTACTGCTTATTTACTTGGTGTTTGTTCTCTTACGTTTCCATGAGTACATGCCGTCCCTTAGTGGCATCCCCATTATGCCTGCATTGCTTATTATGGCCGTCATCGCATGGTTATCGAATAAGCGCAGTTTCGCCAGCCCATCGCAACATAAGCTAATGCCCTTGCTGTTACTATCGATGACATTATCAACCGCTATTGAGATTAATGGCGAATATGCAATGACGGTGTTTGCGAAGTTTTATCCGGTTGTTATTTTGTATTTTCTGATTGTTGATGCCATGGATAATAATCAGAAATTTCGCGGCATTTTTAAAGTCATGGTTTTCTCTGCAGTCATTATGGCATTGCATGGAATTCAGCAATCCATTGAGGGTGTTGGCTGGACGGGCATGGATACCATCCGAGGACGAATTCGTTATATCGGCATTTTTGCCGATCCTAACGATATGGGTTTATTCTTTTTAACCGTTATTCCCATGTTGATTTATTTAATGATTCGCAGCAACTTTTTTTTTCGTCTCGTCTATTTACTTGCCCTTGGCATTATTCTCTACGCTGTTTACTTAACTGAATCACGCGGTACCACCTTGGGCATAGCGGCGCTTGTCGCTTTATTAGCGGCCAGAAAATTCGGCCTTATTATCTCTGTAGGTATTGCTGCCGCCGCACTCGTTATTATTATGGGACTGAACTCACGCGTTGCCCAAATTGATCCTGGTGAAGCCTCAGCAAAGGGCCGCGTTGATGCCTGGGAAGAAGGCTATTACATGACTCGCGATAACCCAATATTTGGCGTGGGCGTGGGTGGCTTTGTTATTCATCATTATCGTACTGCCCATAATACTTGGGTATTGGCTATGGCAGAGCTGGGAATTCCAGGCTACTTTGTTTGGAACTCGTTAATGATTCTTTCATTAATTATGGTGATTCGTCTGGCTTTTTTTGAACTGACAAAAGCACCTCCATCCTCTGCTAATAAAGACAATAGTAATGGAAATAACCATGTAACGACTAAAGACCTCGAAGATTTTAATGAGGATAAAAAGCTGAGCATTACCTTTTTATATTGCTTAAGCGGATTTTGCTTGGCAACGTTTTTCTTAAGCCGAAGCTACAACATATTTCTCTATACGATGTATGCATTAATCGTTGCGCATTACATTAATATGACACTTAAATGGCGAGACTTTCCAGAGGTATGCCTCTCTCAACACTGGGGAAAAATTCTTATATTTACTTTAGGCAGTGTTATCGGCTTTTATTTTCTTGCCATGCTTTTATACGCCTTAGGTTAATGTCAGTTAGCACTTAAAAATTGAGTCAGAAAAAAGAGTATTTATGAAAAATTCAACGCCACATATTATGATGATTGTTCTAAGCCTAGATATGGGCGGACTAGAACGAATGGTGATTCAGTTAATTCAAGGTTTACTGAAAAAAGACCTGCGTATTACTTTAGTTTGTCTTGAACATGAGGGCGATATCGCTTATCAATTAGCGGATGAGAATATTCAGATAATTACGCTGAATAAAACGCCAGGGCTAAGATTCGGCCTAGCCATAAAAATCGCCAAACTGGTTAAATCACTTAATGTTGATGTTATTCATAGCCACAATAGCGTGCCGCATTTTTATGCCGCTTTAGCGATACCCTTACTGTTTAACCGCATTCCTCTTATTCATACCAAGCACGGTCGTGATAATCCTGACCAGTCAAGAAAAGTGCTGTTAAATAAAATTTCATCGTTGTTTACCCATACTGTGGTGACAGTCTCAAGTGACGCCAGTGATGTTTGCCGCGATATCGAAGGGATTAGTCCAAAAAAACTGGCTGTTATTGAAAATGGTATCGACTTATCACCCTACCTAGCTATTCATCGTGAAACCCAGTTGCAGAGAATGCAAGACGGTGAATTTCGTTTTATTCACGTGGGTCGCTTATCGCATGAAAAAAATCAGTCACTTTTATTAGCTGCCTTTGCATTTCTGCTTAAACGATATCCTTATTCAACGCTAACTATTTGCGGTAATGGTAGTCAAAAGTCAGCATTAATGGATCAAGCGCAGCAGTTAATGATTAGTAACAGTATCGACTTTGTTGGCGCCGTTAATGATATTCCCCAACGACTCGCTAGCCACGATGCCTTTATCTTAAGCTCTATTACCGAAGGTTTACCCTTGGCAATAATAGAAGCCATGGCCGGCGGCTTACCGGTAATTTCTACCGATGTGGGCGGCGTACGAGAAGTATTAGAAAACGGCGTTAACGGTTACCTAGTGCCGTCTCAAGATGAATCTGCCTTACAAGCGGCGCTACTCACCGCATGTGCAGACCCCTTACATTTACAAACCATGGGCGAGTCTGCGAAAGCCTTTATACATGCCAACTACAGCCTGACCAAAATGACTGATAAATACCTAGCACTTTATCAGCGTGTTACTCGCTAACGGTCCTATTTAATAACGGAATCTTCTGCATGCTAATTATCGAGTATTTATTCTTTATAGCCCTATTCGCAATTATTTATACCTATGTGCTCTACCCTGTACTGTTATTGATGATTAGCGCAGCCACAGAGCTATTTAGCGATTTTCGATTTTTGATGAGTAAGCATGATCGTCGTATACGAAGTCGCGGCGGTAACAAACCATTGTCTATGAATGTCGATAATCCCACACCCAGCATTGCTGTAATCATTGCTGCCTATAATGAAGAAAAATCGATTTACGAGCGTATTGAAAACCTCTTAAAGCAAACGGATTTACCCAACAATATTTCAATTTATATTGGCTCTGATGGCAGTGATGACAAGACCATTGAAATCGCTAATCGCTTTTATGATGCTCAAGATGTTGATGTCAGTCATCTGCATATATTTGATTTTCAGGAACGTCGCGGCAAGGTATCGGTACTGAATGAATTAGTCGACCTAGCTAAAGAAGATATTTTAGTGTTTAGCGATGCCAACACGATGTTTGCTGAAGATGCTATTGCCAAACTGGTTAGGCATTTTAATAAGCCCAATATTGGCGCCGTAGTGGGTGAGCTGGTGCTTTATGATCCTGTTAAGCAAGGCAATCAAGACAGTGCTTACTGGCAGTATGAGCGCCTTTTAAAATTTCATGAGTCACGTTTAAATGGTTTATTAGGCGCGAATGGCGCTATTTACGCCATACGTAAAGCGCTCTATCAGCCGCTTAAGCCCACCACGCTCATAGACGACTTTTCTATTGTTATGAATATTTGCCGTCAGGGAGAAAAAGTTCATTACGACCCCGAAGCCATTGCCTTTGAAGAAGTATCGCCTACCGTAGGTTCCGAGTTTGGTCGTAGAGTTCGTATTGGCACCGGTAACTATCAAGCAATGATGGAATATATCGATTTCCTTAATCCCAAAATGGGATTCCGCTGCTTTGCATTCTTTTCTCACAAGGTGCTGCGCTGGCTGGTACCTCATTGCATGCTTGTAGCCTTACTCAGTAATGCATTGCTGTCGACATCTCATCCCGTATACCTCGTTTTGTTCGTCTGTCAGCTCAGTTTATACAGCCTGTGTCTGTTAATGCATTACACACTTAGTCATTGGCGTGCACCAACACTCATTCAATTAATTTACTTTATGGTTTCAATGAACGTGGCCTTAGGTCTTGGATTTATTCAACATATTAAGGGTCATAGTAGCGGAACGTGGAAACGTACAGCACGCTAAACGCTAGTAGCCAAATAAGCGGCTAAACAATAATGAGGACAATCAATGCTTTTCTTGCAACTCATCGGTATCGGCATTCTATTAACGCTTGTGGCCGGCTATATTGTGATCAAAAAAAAGAATATGGATATTTGGTTATGGGGCTATATTAGCCACCATATCACTAAAAAAACCGGACATGATGGCCCTACTCATGTGTTATTTTGTTTTGTTGATCATTACGAGCCGCAGTGGAAAACAGACGATATAAATGTCGAACGCAGTCGAGTCGATCGTTGGTTAAACGACTACCCAAAAATGGCTGAAGGCCATCAAGATGCCGATGGCGTTGCGCCTCAGCATACTTTTTTCTATCCCGAAGAAGAATACCGCCAAGAACATCTCGACAAACTGCAAAAACTTTGTGAAGCCGGCTTTGGTGAAATGGATATTCATCTGCATCATGAAGATGATACCGAAGATAATTTTGTCACTACTATTAATCGTTTCAAAAAAACGTTGGCCGAAAATCATCAGCTACTCACCGTCGATGAGTCTGGTGAATTAACCTATGGGTTCATTCACGGTAATTGGACTTTGGATAACTCTCATCCTGATGGTTTGCACTGCGGAATTAACAACGAACTTGCACTACTGAATAAAACCAACTGCTATGTAGATATGACATTGCCTAGTGCGCCTAATCGCACACAAACCCGTACTGTTAACAAAATTTATATGGCAACCGGCAAGCCTAACAAATCAAAAGGTCATGATATCGGCGTTGAAGCGGAAGTGGGTAAACCCTTACAAGGTGACCTACTAGTAGTGCAAGGCCCATTGGCATTAAATTGGAAACGTCGTAAAGCCGGTATTTTACCGCGCATTGAAAACGGTGACATCCGCAGCTCTAACCCCCCTACTACCGATAGAGTTGATTTATGGGTCAATCAACATATTCATGTCAAAGGCCGGCCTGAATGGTTAATGATTAAAGTGCATACGCATGGCACGCAAGAAGAAGATATGAATTGCTTATTGGGCAAGCCAATAGAAGATATGTATAGCTACTTTGAAAGTCGTTATAACGACGGCGAAAAATATGTATTGCACTATATGAATGCGCGGGAAATGACGAACGTGATTTATGCTGCCGTTGATGGCAAAACAGGTAACCCCAATGATTACCGTGATTACCGTTTAAAAAAATACGCTGATACCGTTAAAAGCAGCAGCGACTCCTTTGCTAATCAATCGTCCTAACTAACTCATACAGCCTTAAATTTATGAATAATATTATTTATTTTGGTAACGACTGGTTTGCAGAAAACAAAACAAGCAGCCACCATATTTCTGAGCGCTTAGCCAGAAATAACCGAATACTCTATATCGAATGCCCAGGATTAAGAGCGCCTAAAGGAACCGGTCGCGATATTAAAAAGTTATTCTCTAAAGTATTCAAAAGTCTTAGGGGCCCCAGAAAGATAAATGACAATTTATATATCTATACCCTATTTCAGCTGCCCTTTCATAAATATGCTGCGGTGCGTTGGATAAATACCTTATTAGTATTGCTAAGCGTTAACTTACTCAAGTTTTTTCTAAAGCTAAAAAATCCAATTCTTTGGTTTGTAGTGCCGCACCTTTATATGGTGCCTGACAACATTAAAAGTATTTGTAAGGTTTATTATTGCATTGATGATTATGCAGGCATTCCAGATGTTGATATCAACGCTGTAGAAGAGATGGATCGTCAGATGACGATGAAAGCCGATATTGTTTTTTTGGCTTCTGATACTTTGTACGAACAGAAAAAAGCACTGAATGACAATGTGCATTTAAGCCCGCATGGCGTTGACTTTGATCATTTTAACCGCGTGCATCAAAACGACACCATAATTCCGGATGATATTAGCGCTATTAAAAAACCGGTTATCGGTTGCTTTGGACTTATCGACGAGCGTATTGATTTAGAACTGATACGCCATATGGCAGAAAAAAAAGCTGACTGGAATTTTATATTTATAGGCCGGCTCGATGTAGACCAAAACCCTTGTGAAGGTTTGGCTAACGTACATTTTATAGGTCGCAGACCTTACGCCGAACTGCCCAACTATGCTGCGCTATTTGATGTAACGCTTATGCCGTACAAGCCCGAGCATAGAATGAATATTAATTGTAACCCACTAAAACTGCGCGAATATTTATCGACAGGCTTACCGGTTGTCTCTGCCCGCATACCTCAAGCCGAGCAATATACCGATGTCATACAAATAGAAGATAGCCCGAAAGGGTTTATTAACGCCATTGAAAAAGCGATTAATGAAGACAAAAGTCTCCATATTAAAAATCGACTAGACAGAGTAAAGGAATATACCTGGGATGCTCGAGTAGAAAAAGTTATCTCACTAGTACAGGACAGTATTGAACAATCGAGACAACGTAAAGACAGTAGATTCACACAAGCTTAGGGAAATTAGAGTAAATGAAAACAGCATTTATTGGCTGTGGGCATATTGCCCACGTACATGCACGCTTTCTAAAAAAAATCGGCCGTCGTTTTGATATCGTTTGTGATTTGTCACAAACTCGCGCCCAAGCATTTGCCCAGCAATATGACAATCCGATTATTGTTAATGACGTTGCCGAAATGCTAGTAGAGCATAAGCCCGATGTCGTACATATTCTGGTTCCGCCACAATTTCATTACGCCTTAGCCAAACAGTGTCTTGAAGGCGGCTGTCATGTATTTGTAGAAAAACCTATCTGCGAAACCACTGAGCAGTTTGACGACTTAATAGCTATTGCGAATAGGCAGCAGAAGCTGATTAGCGTTGACCATACGCGCGTTTACAACCCCATGCTTATTAAGACCAGAGATCTGCTTGCCGGCAATCGCTATGGCGATATCATTAGTATGCTTTATGAATATGATGACCCAAGCGTGCAGCGCACAGACAGCGTACGTAATCCTATTCGCTATATCAAAGGTTCACCTCCTTGGTTTAGCAGCCTGCGTGGTGGCGTAACAACCGACCTACTGCCCCACCCGCTATCGGTTTTATTATCACTGTGTCCGAAGCTGCAATTACGTGATGTATGGGGTAAGGCAAGCAATGGCACCATTAGTGAGCTAACAGCCTCTCTGAATGATGACAATGCCAGCGCGATTATTCGTATCTCTTTACAGACTAAGCCATTAAAAAATCGACTAACGATTTACTGTGAGCGCGGTACGATTCAAGTGGATTTAAGAAACCTCTATAGCGTGTATTTACCCGATAGAGGTTTACCCAATATTATTGCTCGTGTTGTAGATACGTTTAGCAGCACCTTTCAAACGCAATTTAAGTTTGTTATCAATATGGTTTTGCTGATTATTGGCAAAACGCATATGTACGATGGTCTAGATAAAATTTTAGAGCAGTTTTATAAGCAGGTAGAATCCAACAACCTAGAACCCCTTGCGCATATTAATGCTGGCCCTGTGGTTAACATGGCAGAAGAGATTATTACTACCCTCGTTCCTGATAATCAAACCCAGCAAGCCATTAACAGCGAGCTTCATAAAGAGTTTCAAGCACGCCTAGAGCAAAGTGCGACAACCTTGGTAACAGGCGGTACCGGTTTTATCGGCGGCCAACTGGTTAACGATTTAGTAGCCGATGGACAAAAGCCTAGAGTGCTATGTCGCTCCATTAGTTCGGTTGTCGACCTGCCTGAAAGCAGCGCTATTCATTTAGGTGATTTACGCTCTAAGACGGCCTTAGCAGAAGCTATGCAAGGCATCGAAACGGTTTATCATTGCGCAGCAGCCATGACAGGTGATTGGACTGAGTTTTATAGCTCGACCGTAGAAGCCACAGAGAACTTATTAGCCGCGGCTAGCCAAGCGAAAGTTAAGCGACTTATTTATGTAAGCTCACTAGGTATATTGGACTATCACCAGTTAAAGAATGGCGATACCGTCGACGAAAACTCACCGATGGAAGCAGAAGCAGACCGCAGAGGGTTTTATTCTAAGGCCAAGAAAGAAGCGGAGTTACTTGTATCTCAGTTCAAAGCGAGTCATCCCGAATGCGAAACGATTATAGTGCGCCCTGGTTTAGTGTATGGGAAAGCCAGCAATAACAACCTGAGCAATACTGGCGTATCACTTGGAAGGCTATTGCTTGTCTACGGACTGGGTGAGCGCGAGCTAGGGCTTAATTATGTAAAGAACCTTTCAAGAGCATTAGTTAAGTTTGGCATGACCGACTATCACATGACCGATAGTGTCGTTAACGTTGTCGATGCCGATCAACCCACCGTTAAAGAATACATTCGTAAACATAATGCAATAGCGCCTAAAAAAGTTATCGCTATTTATGTGCCTATATTTATTTGGAAAATGGCGTTTAAGACCGTCGATATAGCATTAAATGCTATTCGTAAAAAAAATCCAGACTTTAGTTATCGATTTAATTCGAATGCGAAAACACTTAGTTATGAAAATAAGGTTTTTGGTAAGCAGTTTGCAGTAGAGAAATATTACACTTTTTTAGAAGCTATGGAAGAAACTCTTAAGTAATCTAGGGATCACAGTTAAAATTTCGAAGTAACAAACAGAGCGGAAATTTTTATAAGTAATAAAAAATAATTAGTTAATCCTAATACTTACGAATATTAGTTGATGGGAATGAGTGAAAAAATGTCCACAGAAGAATCGATAAAAGGCCTAGTCAGCGCGATCATACCAACTTATAACTATGGGAAGTATGTGAGTGAAGCCATTGACAGCATTCTTGAGCAAAGCTATAAATCTATTGAGATCATTGTTATCGACGATGGTTCGGTCGATAACACTGCTGAAGTCCTCAAGTCATATAGCGATAAGATTCATTATTTTCATCAAGAAAATTCTGGATTGTCTGCTGCACGCAATACTGGGATAAAACTGGCCAAAGGTGAGTTTATTGCATTTCTTGATGCCGACGACAAATGGAAAGCCGACAAGATTAAACATCAAGTTGAGTTAGCTTATCAGACTGGCTATCCAGTTATTCTTTGTACTATGAACGAAGCTGATCAAAATTATAATTACGTGAATTTTGATAATTGTTTTTTCCATCCTTCAGCACTCGGTTCTAACGCACTAATTAGACATGATCAACTTTTAGAAGTCGGAGGTTTTGATGAAGAGCTTAAGAGTGTCGAAGATAGAGAAATGATGCTTAGACTAACTCGCGACGGTAGTAAGGCCGGGCTGCTTCATGGTAGTTATTCGTTTATCCGCGTCCATGATGAAAATATGAGTAACCACCCGAGAGGAATGGAAGATAATTTTAAACTAACCCTAAATAAAGTTTTTTCTTGGGACGAGATGAATGGTAAATACGCTCTTAAGGCACGCGCTAAAAGTTATATGTGGTTTGATAGTATTTATAATTATTACGTAGATGACCAACCCTGGATGGCGCTAAAGCGGTGTTTGCAATCAATAATCTATTGGCCCTTCCCTGTTGGCCGCTATTACCCTCGTCCGGGCATGCGACGTATCAAGTTATTGGTGTTAATTATTTTATCCATACTTGGTTTTAAAAGAGCTAACCGAGTTACTAATTAAAAAACCGATAAGAAATCACTCAAAAGATTAAGAAACAATGGCATTTAACTACCACAAAAAACCATTAAGCCATCTACCGCATAATTTAAAGCGGCAGATGTGGCGACTTTCTAACCGATGGGAACGCAATAAATTTGACGTCTTACGCTACGATGGCGACGAAGATTATTGCCTTAGGCCTTTCGATGATTTGAACTGTATTTTTATACATATACCAAAAGCCGCCGGAATTTCAATTTGCCGTGCCTTATTTGGTAACCTCGGTGGAGGCCACACCACTATCAGAAAATATGAGCTAATCTACCCGAAATCTGACTTTGACCAACGATTCAAGTTTACCGTCGTCAGAAACCCTTGGGATAGAGTTGTCTCGGCTTTTTATTTTTTAAAAGAAGGGGGCTTTGGTGATGAAGACCCACAATGGATTGATAAGCACATCAACAGTCATAAAGATTTTGAAAGTTTTGTAATAAATGAATTAGCCAGCGAAGCCGTGCAAGAGAAATTACACTTCAAACCACAAATATTATTTTTACAAAATGACCGCGGCGAAATACCAGTTGATTTTATCGGTAAATTTGAAAATCTCAATGGTGATCTTGCGACCATTTCAAAGCATTTAGGTATTGAGGCCAATCTAGATCATAATAATAAAACCCAAGGACGAAAAGACAAAAGCTATCGTGATTACTATAATAAAAAAACCAGGGGAATTATAAAAGAAATTTACCAAATTGATATTAAATATTTTGAATATGACTTTTAGGAAAACTTTCCAGATAATCTATCAATTAAACCCTCTAACTTTTACTCTTAGGGAGCAATGATTTAAACTGCTTGACCTCATCAATAGTTATCAATTTAAGTATTAAAACAAAAAAAGCATAAACAATAACTGCTGCAAAAAATGCAGCAATAAAATTAAAGGTCTTCATATACATAATCACTAAAAACATTAAACCCACAGAAAAGAATATACGGGACATGAAAAAACTTGGAAATACTTTTTTGGTCAAATATTTTCTCAGCATAAAGTAAATTAGTAAGAGCCCAGAAAAACTATTAAATACCACTGCAATTGCCACCCCATTCACGCCATGGTTAATTGCCATATAAAAACACACTAAAATAAATATTGGCGTTGTGATAATCGCTACCATCGCGTTAGCTCGCTCATGATGAATGGCACTCAAAGTCCAACCAAATACACTGCGAACAAACATAAAAAATAAGCTCCAAACTAGAATACTTAAAATCATAGCTGAATCACTGTATTGAGGCCCATAAATCAATGCAATTATTTCAGTTGAAAGTGCTGTAGTCCCTACGGCTATAGGTAAGCCACAAAGGACAACATAGCGGCTGAAATTTTTAAACAGCGCTACTGCCTCATCTATTTTAGATTCTTTATGCAATACTGAAATAGCTGGAAAAATAGACGCCCCTATTCCGTTAGGAATCACCATTAACTTATCTGTAAGATTAGTAGCTGCTCCATACATTGCTACACTGGTATTGCCACCATATTTAGATAATAACAATACCCCCAAACGTCCATTAATGGTGTTTAATATCATCGGAATAAAAAAAGCAAATCCTCTTTTAAGCTGTGAACCATA
>ENA-OQVM01002001-OQVM01002001.1-marine-metagenome-genome-assembly--contig:-NODE-2001-length-25020-cov-7.200657_pt1 | contig 25020 bp, 25 predicted proteins | sample MGYA00237776_ERZ505498 | MGnify/ENA primary metagenome ERZ505498 (study PRJEB26159, sample SAMN06265151) | marine metagenome | isolation source: Helgoland LTER site | place: Germany:Helgoland, sampling...
CAAGATTATTATGATATTTTAGGAGTCTCCAAAGGAGCATCAGCTTCTGAGATTAAAAAAGCATATCGTAAAAAAGCGATTGAGTTTCATCCGGATAAAAATCCTGATGATTCAAGTGCTGAAGCAAAATTTAAAGATGCTGCTGAAGCATATGAGATTTTGGGTGACAATGATAAGAAAGCTAAATACGACCAATACGGACATAGCGCATTTGAGGGTAGCCAAGGATTTGGCGGCGGTGGAATGAATATGGATGATATCTTCAGCCAATTTGGAGATATTTTTGGCAGCGGTGGTGGTTTTGGCGGCGGCTTTGGCGGCGGCGGCGGTCAGCGTAGAGTAAAAGGAAGTAACCTAAGAATCCGTGTCAAATTAACCCTAGAAGAAATTGCATCTGGTGTAGAAAAGAAAGCAAAAGTAAAACGTAAAGTTCAGGCTAAGGGTGTTTCTTACAGCACCTGTGCTGCTTGTAAAGGATCTGGTCAGACCGTACGAATCACGAATACTATTTTGGGTCGTATGCAAACTGCTGTAACCTGTCCTTCTTGTTCGGGTTCTGGTCAGTCAATTTCTAATAGACCCAAAGGCAGTGATGCTCAAGGGATGGTTCAAGAGGAAGAAACCGTTTCTATTCAAATTCCAGCTGGAGTAGAAGATGGCATGCAGTTGAAGGTTTCAGGTAAAGGGAATGCAGCTCCAGGAAACGGAGTTTCTGGAGATTTAATTGTCTTGATAGAAGAGTACGCTCATGATCGTTTCATGCGTGAAGGAAATCACATTCATTACGATTTGTACATATCAATATCAGAAGCTACTCTGGGAGTTTCAAAAGAATTTGATCTCCTAGAAGGAAAGGTTCGAATCAAATTAGAGTCTGGAATACAATCAGGGAAAACCCTCCGTTTGCGTGGAAAAGGACTGCCTGATGTTAATCGTTACGGTCAAGGAGACTTGTTGGTTCATATTAATGTTTGGACTCCAAAAACATTAAACCGAGAGCAAAAACAATTTTTTCAAAAAATGATGGAAGATGAAAACTTCATTCCTAAACCTGAGAAATCAGATAAATCATTCTTTGAAAAAGTAAAAGATATGTTTGCCTAATTTATATTAACAACATAATCGTGTGTTTTGGATTATGAACCTTTTTAGGATCATCTTCTTTTTCACATAATTTTTCCCACCCTTTTTAAGGGTGGGTTTTGTTTTTAGCCCTATTTTTTGTTTTATATTTGAGTACATTATTCATTGTTCATGCAGCAGTTTTTAGATTTTTTCAATTACAATTTTAACTTTGGTTCTTCGATTTCTTTTTCTGTGAAGTCGATTCTTATAATCATAATTGTTTTTGTTTTTACCCGTTACTTTCTGAAATTGGTGCGCCGTATTGTACAACGTACTTTAAACAAACAAGCTCAATTTACTTTTCAAAGTATTTTCTCTTTCTTCAATTACTTTGTTTATGTCATTGTAACCCTAATCACTTTTGATAATATAGGAGTAAATGTTACTGCTATTTTTGCAGCTTCTGCAGCCTTGTTAGTTGGTGTTGGTTTAGCATTGCAAACGTTTATTCAAGACATCATTTCTGGAGTATTCATTATAGCTGACCAAACGGTTCATGTTGGCGATATAATTCAACTAGATGGTCAAGTTGGTAAAATAGAAAACATAACGCTTAGAACCACCAGAGCAGTAACCATTGATAACAAAGTGCTGATCATACCCAACCATAAATTCTTAACATCCATTTTGTACAATTGGACAGAGAACGGAACACTGACAAGAGAATATGTTAGTGTCGGTGTGGCTTATGGAACGGATCTAAAACGTGTAAAAAAATTATTGATTGATTTGACTAAAGAGTTTCCCGAAATTCTTCAAGAACCCAAACCCGATGTTCTTTTTAACGATTTTGGTGATAATGCTCTAGACCTTAAACTTTCTTTTACTCTCAATAATAGTTTTTCAGCGAGTTTGATTAAAAGTGATGTGCGATATAAGATTTATGAAGTTTTTAATACCAATGCCATTGATATACCTTTCCCACAAAGAACAGTATGGCTTAACCAAGTAGAACCCCAAACGAATGACTAAAATATTAATTATAGAAGACGAAGAACCTATTCGTCGCGTATTAGTAAAAATTTTAACCGAAGAGAACAGCGAGTTTGTGCTGTCTGAGGCTGTAGATGGTAAGCAAGGTATTAAGCTCATAAATGACGAAGAATTTGATCTAATTCTATGTGACATTAAGATGCCTAAAATGGATGGTCTTGAAGTTTTGGAACAAGCTAAAAAATCAGGTATATCGACTCCTTTTATAATGTTGACTGGTCATGGAAATGTTGAGACTGCTGTTCATGCAATGAAAGTTGGTGCCTATGATTTTATTCCGAAGCCACCCGATTTGAATCGCCTTTTAATTTCAGTTCGAAATGCAATTGCTAGCAAGCATCTGACCAAGGAGAATGTGCGATTGAAAAAGAAGATTGCAAAAAAATACGATATCATTGGCGTGGCTTCATCAATAAAGAAAGTACTTGAATTGATCAATAAAGTTGCTCCAACGCAAGCTCGAATTCTAATCACAGGACCCAATGGAACTGGAAAAGAACTTGTCGCTCATCAGATTCATCAAAAAAGCGATAGACATCAGTTTCCTTTGATTGAAGTAAACTGTGCTGCGATTCCATCGGAACTAATAGAAAGCGAATTGTTCGGACATCTAAAGGGTGCATTTACATCGGCTATCAAAGACAGAAAAGGAAAATTTGAAGCGGCGTCACAAGGGACTCTGTTCTTAGACGAAATAGGTGACTTAAGCCTTAGTGCTCAAGCAAAAGTACTGCGAGCTTTACAGGAAAGTAAAGTGCAGCGCGTAGGAAGCGATAAAGACATTTCGGTCGATGTTCGCATTTTAGCGGCAACAAATAAAAACCTTAAGAAAGAGATTGAGGAGGGCCATTTTAGAGAAGATTTATATCATCGACTTGCCGTTATTTTAATTGAGGTTCCTTCATTGGCTGAACGAACTGATGACATACCTTTGCTCGCAGATCATTTCATCTCTCAAATAGCAAAAAAAGACGGAATGCCAGCTAAAAAAATGGAGCCTGCTGCGATGAATTTACTGAAACAGTATCCATGGTCGGGTAATGTAAGAGAATTACGAAACGTCATTGAACGGCTTATGATCTTAGGAGATGATCCCATAACGAAAAAGAATATTGTGCAATTTGCGCCGAAATAATATACTATGAAAAAAATAAGTTTTTTATTACTGCTTGCGTTTGGAATGCTACACGCACAACAAGACGTTCAAGTTGAAGACCAAATAAAATCCATTTATTCAACCGCTCTTTTGAACGGACAAAGTTATCCTTGGTTAGAACACTTATCCAATCAAATTGGAGGAAGATTGTCAGGATCATTGAACGCAGAGCGTGCTGTTGATTGGGGGAAAGAAGAATTAGACGCTCTTGGCTTAGACCGTGTTTGGTTGCAACCCGTTATGGTACCCAAATGGATCAGAGGAACATTTGAATATGCACACATTGAAACCAGTCCTGGAAATACAATAAACGTACCCGTATGTGCTTTGGGAGGTTCTGTTGCAACACCACTAGCTGGAATTCGAGCTGAGGTTATTGAGGTGCAGGGTTTTGAAGATTTGAAAAAACTGGGTAAAAAAGAAGTTGAAGGCAAAATCGTGTTTTTTAACCGACCCATGCAAGCAGATCTTATAAATACATTTACTGCTTATTCTGGTTGCGTAGATCAACGTTATTCGGGTGCAGAAGAAGCTGCTCGTCTTGGAGCTGTCGCTGTTATTGTTCGTTCGGTCAACTTAAGATTAGATGATTATCCACATACAGGATCTATGAGCTATGGCAAGCTATCAATTCGTAAAAGAATTCCAGCCTCAGCTATAAGTACCAACGGAGCTGAATTATTAAGTTCCATGTTGGCTTTGAATCCTAAACTTAGTTTTTATTTAAAGCAGAATTGTAAAAACTTACCAGATGTTCAATCGTACAACGTCATTGGAGAAATTACAGGTTCCGAAAAACCAGATGAAATCATGGTTGTTGGTGGACATTTAGACTCCTGGGATCTTGGCGATGGCGCTCATGATGATGGAGCTGGAGTTGTTCAGTCTATGGAAGTATTGCGCTTATTCAAAACCATAGGATACCAGCCCAAACGTACCCTTCGAGTTGTTCTCTTTATGAACGAAGAGAATGGAATGCGCGGAGCAACCGAATATGCAGCAGTTGCAAAATCCAATAAAGAAAATCATGTTTTTGCTTTAGAATCCGATGCTGGTGGTTTTACGCCAAGAGGTTTTTCTATTGATAGTACCCCTGAGAAACTTGCTGTTATTGAGAGTTGGGAATCTTATTTCGAACCCTATCTGATTCATATGTTTGTAAAAGGAGGGAGTGGTGCCGATGTTGGTCATTTAAAAACAGATGCCAATGTTCTTGCTGGTCTGCGTCCAGATTCTCAACGTTATTTTGATTATCACCACGCAGCAAATGATACCTTCGATGCTATTAATAAAAGAGAATTAGAATTGGGTGCTGCTACTATGGCCTCTCTTGTTTATCTGGTAGACTATTTTAGTCTTTAACGTACAATCTATTGAATTTATATACACAAGAGTTTAGAAAAAACCTCAGTTTAGCTTTTCCAGTAATATTAGGCCTTCTTGGTCACACCATTGTTCAATTAATTGATAACATAATGGTTGGTCAGCTTGGTACAGCAGAATTAGCCTCAGTTTCCTTAGGAAGCAGTTTTGTTTTTATTGCCATGTCCCTTGGGATTGGCTTTTCAACTGCGCTAACTCCGTTGGTTGCTCAGGCAGACGGACGTTCTGATACAAAACGAGTTGGAGAATTGTTTATTCACGGTTTGTTCTTGTGTATATTCCTTGGCGTTATTTTGTTTTTGGGGGTATACAGTTTGCGAAATCAAATGTTTCATATGGGACAGCCTCAGGAGGTAGTGTTTTTAGCATTTCCTTACTTAAATTGGGTTGCAGGATCTCTCATTCCTTTAGTTGTATTTCAAGCTTTTAGACAGTTTTCTGATGGGCTTTCTTTAACGCGCCCAGCAATGTATGCTACCTTATTTGGAAATGCAATTAATGTAATTTTGAATTACCTTTTAATCTTTGGTTATTTTGGTTTCCCAAAACTGGGAGTCGAAGGAGCTGCAATCGGAACCTTTATTTCACGTTTGATGATGTTGCTCTTCATCGTACTTTATGTTAAAAACCATAAACAATATAAGAAGTATAAATTATCACTCAACTTTGCTCAAATTAAGCTTTTTCTCATTCAAAAAATATTGAAACTTGGATTCCCTTCAGCACTGCAAATGTTTTTTGAAGTGGCCTTTTTTGTTGTTGCCGTATGGATGTCAGGTATTTTAGGAACCAATTCACAAGCTGCTAATCAGATAGCATTGAACCTTACCTCCATGACTTTTATGGTAGCGATGGGATTGAGTGCTACTGCAATGATTCGTGTAGGTAATCAGTATGGTAAAAAAGATTTTAAGGAGCTGAAACGCATTGCTTTTTCAATTTTCTTTTTAATTATTATTATCGACGTTTTCTTTTGTGCTTTTTACTTGATTTTTAGTAATGACTTACCTTGGATTTACTTAGAAAACAAAGGTGCTCTTACTTCGCCAGATACGTTAGAAGTAATTGCTATTGCTGCGTCTTTATTAGTTGTCTCAGGTTTTTTTCAAATCACAGATGGCCTTCAAGTAGTAGTTCTGGGCGCTTTACGAGGATTGCAAGATGTTAACATTCCAACTACCTTAATTTTTATTTCATATTGGATTATCGGTTTTCCAGTTTCGTATTATCTAGCCTTTTACACTTCTTTAGAAGCAACTGGAATTTGGATTGGTTTATTAACAGGTCTTTCTTGTTCAGCAATTTTACTATTTTTACGCTTTCAACACCAAACCAATAAGCTCATTTTAAATAAATAACGCACTATGGAAGTACCAAAATTTTTAATTGCAGACAGTTCATCTTTACAAGATGAGATTTTTGTGCTGCATACAGAATATCCACGTTTTCTCTTAAACGTTTCAAATGATGAGATTTTATGGTTAGAAGAATTTGGAAAAGAAGACCAAGATGAGCTTGAGAAAATAACGGAAGAATTGATTGAAGAGGCACTGGCTTTCTTCGATACTGAAATTGAATCTTTAGAGTAATGTTGGATCAAATTTTAGAATGGGATATTGCTTTATTCCTCTACCTCAACGGATTAGGAACAACTTTTTTTGATCCATTTTGGATGCTTATGACCAATAAGGCCACTAACTTTGCTTTATATCTAGGTTTGTTGTTTTGGTTTTATCGTTTTAAAGATGCGAAACAAGCTCTTTTTTTGCTTTTAAGTGTTGGGGCTTTAATACTGGTTACAGATCAAGTCACCAATGTTTTTAAATATGGTTTTGAACGCTTACGTCCGTGTCACACTCCAGAGCTTCAAGATATAATGCGACTCGTTAAAAGCAGCTGTGGAGGTTTATATAGTTACTTTTCTGGTCACGCATCGAATTCATTTGCTTTAGCGACGTATTTTTCTATTATTTTTTCAACTCGATTTCCAAAACTGAAGATTGCTCTTTTTATCATTGCATCTTGTGTCGCTTATAGTCGAGTTTATATTGGAGTCCATTTTCCTTTAGATATTTTGTCTGGAGCTCTTTTTGGAACTCTTTGGGCGCTTTGTTATTGTTGGATTAGCTCTCGGGTATTTGATCGTTTTTTTTCAAATACCTCTCTAAAAATTTGAGAAAATAAACTTCGTTTTTTGAGTATATCTCTCACATGGTCTTACTATTGTGTTTGGAAAGTGAGGGATGTTGGGTGCATTGGAAAACTTTTGTACTTCAAAGCATATTCCATTAAGTTCTTTGGGATTAAAAACAACCAAACCAGGCTGATCCGTAATTAAATCCATTTGGATTTTTGTGCTGTTTGCTTTTAGCCGCAAGTTGACTGCTTCTTTTTCTCGAAGAACAAAACAGTCATCGTAACGAGATTGCCCTATTGATCGCAAATCATTCCGATCAAAGTCTGTTTTTTTAACTGTATTAATTACACCAGTTGGAAGCAAATTATGGTCTAATTGAAGAACTTCATCTGCCTGAATCATCAATTCATGATCCCCTAAATTTGGAGCACCACTCAAATTAAAGTAACTGTGATTGGTCATGTTAATTGGAGTTGGTCTCGTGGTTTTTGCTTTATATTCTAGCTGGAGAGTGTTTTCTCGCAAACTATATTTAAGCAACACAGAAACATCCCCAGGATGGCCACTATCTTTTTCTAAACAATCATATTCCAAAACAACATGAGGTACTGTACCATGAAATAAATCATATATTTTCCAAACAGCCTTGTCCCATCCTTGCGCCCCTCCATGAAGTTGAATCGCATTCTCTTTTTTATGGGTATATCGAACTTGATCAATTGTATATTCAGAAGCAAGCCTCCCTGCATAGCGTCCGATACAAGCACCCATATACCATGGGTTATCTAAATATTCTTCTGCATTTTTTTTACCGAGAACGACATTAGTGCCTTTGTACCATAACTCTTTAATTATCCCGCCATAGGGGAGGATTATTACTTTAAGGTCATGATTCGTAAGAACTATTTCTTTCAAGGATTAATGCTTTTCTTTTTTTAATAACTCAGGATAAGATTTTTGAAACCTTCTCAATCGTGGGATAGAAACTTGTTGCACATAAGGATTATTTGGATTTAAACGTTCGTAATTTTGATGGTAGTCTTCTGCATAATAGAATTTTTCTAAAGGCTTTACCTCTGTTACAATTTCATTAGAAAACACTTCTTTCTCTACTAATAAAGCAATGTAGTTCTGAATAATTTCACGTTCATTGGCATCGTTATAAAAGGCTACTGAACGGTATTGAGATCCGCGGTCGGGACCTTGTCGGTTTGGAGTAGTTGGATCATGTGAACCGAAAAAAACTTGTACCAATGTTCCAAAAGAAACAACACTAGGGTCATATAAAACTTCTACAGCTTCAGCATGTCCAGTCCTTCCTGTTCCAATCTGATTGTAATTAGGATTCTTTGTTTCTCCTCCAGAATATCCAGAATATGCCTCGTGAACACCAGCTACGCTTTCATAAATTGCTTCAACACACCAAAAACATCCACTTGCAAAATAGGCTTTTTTCAACCCTTTTTGTGTTGCTTGTGGTGGTGACCAAAGGGGTTCATTGTGATCAATTGGTTTTGAACCACTGGATATACAAGTTTGGAAAATCAGGAAACTAATCAGGGTGAATACACTTTTCATAAACTCTTTTTATAAATTATTTTTTACTGGCTTTTGCCATCGGATTAAAGTCAATACAAAGATCGATCCAAAAGTTCAAATCTTCATCCAAATCGTATCCGCTTGGTTCGACAAAGATATAACCTTTCATTGGACGTCTGGTAAAATCCATTGGTAAGCAACCTTCTCGAGATGAAACTTTTTGTGCTATTTCTTCACCAATGCGAACCATTAGTAGATCCGTCTCTTTTTTTTGCTGAAATGAATGCCACAACACATTTTATCATTTAGCATAAAACAAAGACCACCCATCATTTTTTTTTGTGGACGGTGCATCTTTGATCACTAAAAACCTGACGTATTCGTTCTGCTAAGTATGTATCGTATGCCATTCGTTTTACTCGTTGTATTGTTCTTAACGTTATTTAGAAACTCGTGTAGGTCTTGGTTGAAAATCACCAGCACAATTAGGACATATTCTGTTTAACACGGTTTCAACACATTCTTTGCAATAGGTGCATTCATGGGAACAAATCATAGCTTCTGTACTGTCTTGTTTTAAAACTTTTTGGCAGTTTTCGCAATTTTCTTTCATTAACAGCATAATCAATTATTTATATGGTTTACTCCAATAGATAGAAAAGAGAGTTAGTAGTACTGCTGGTCCTAACCAAATAACCAGCGAAGGAACTTCAAAAGGATAGTATTGAGCGTTGACAACAATAAAAGCTGTCAATGAGGCTGTGTATCCGCCCATCATTCTTCCAATATGTACCAGCATCCAGTACTTTTTCTTTTTTGAACGTCCGGCATAATTTTTAAAATCACTTCTTACGTTGTTTAACCCAATCAATCCAAAGGAAACTAAGACTATTCCGAAGTTGGCAGAATTGTAAATCATATAGGACCCCCAACCAACAAAACATATACCACTGAGGAGCATTCCCAAGCTGAGAAACCAATCAGTAAAAGCAGGTTTTTGACCTTTGCCTAATAATCGTAGTCGCATATACCGATCGCCAGTACCAACCAAGTAGATTGTAAAAATTCCAACAATGAGTAAAAAGTTGTTCGGATGAAGAATCGCTAGTATTATTGAATAAATTCCAGCTGTTACCATAAAGAAAACAAACAATCGACCAATTTGCCGATGTCGTTTACCTCCTTTTTTTTGTAGGATATTGATTGTCCCAGTCAAGAGACCTAACGATCCGGAAATAATATGGATGATGAGTATTATTTGAAAGACTAGTTCCATAGGTGTAGGTTAGAATTATAGGTTAGGTAATTATGGGTAAAGTTTTAATATTATGAAACTACAAAAAAAAATCACTACATACTGACTGAAGTTCTTATTTTGAGATAAAGCAGGTGAAATTTATTCAGTTGTAAAAGAAAGCCATTGCTTGACAAATGCCTTCCAACTGTAATTTTTTTTAGTTTTCTTTAAATTAGCTTTTGCCAATGCTTGTGCTTCAATCGATAAAAGCTCCTCGATCGCTTGTGCTACACTTACAGCATTCTTTTCACACACCCTTCCAGTTTCATCCGATTGTATAGGGGTTCTAAGGCCCGCTAAATCAGTCACGACTAATGGAGCTTCGTAATGATAGGCTAGGGGAGTAACACCACTCTGAGTTGCTGTTTTGTAGGGTTGAACGACAATGTCCGTAGCACAGAAATAATCTCGAGCTACTTCAAATGAAACAAATTCATTTACAACACGAATACGAGAGTCAAGATCATGCGCTTTTATTTGTTTTCTGTAGGGTTCAATTTTATCATAAAACTCCCCTACGATGACTAATTCTGCTGTAGAGTTCAACAAAGAGTCTTGGGCAAATGCATCAATTAATAGATCCAAGCCTTTGTATTGTCGTACCAAACCAAAAAATAACACCAATGGATTTTCATTTGAAAGCCCTAATTTTTTCCGTGCTTCGGACTTAGAGATTGCTTTGGGTAAATCTTGGTTTATGGGATGAAAACCTTTATTGACTGGAAGGTTTACATCTGCAATTATTTCAGTGTACACAGCTTCAGATAAGGTTGTTATTTGATTTATTTTACTCGAAAAATAATGATTCAAACTCCTGTCCCAGGGTTTGGGTTCATGCGCTTTCCAATTATCGATAAGCGCTATTGTATTAATTTCTGGTTTTAGTTTCTTAGCGATAGTTCCCCATGCTAAAGCCAAGAGAGGTGTCCAATACCGAAAAACTACTCTTTTTGGTTTTAAGGTATTGATTTCTTTTGCAATTGCTGACCACCCAAAAGGGTTGTAAGCATATATTTTTCGATGAATAGGAAAAGGAAACGATTGCTTATTAGCATCGAATTGTGATGTTCCGGGGAATAAAAAATCAGGATACAAGGCAGTAAACGTCCAAATTTCGACCTTGATATTTTGATTAACTAATTCTGTTGCAAATGCGTGATTCGTGTCTGCAATACCTCCACGGTAGGGATAGGCAGGACCAAGGATCAAGCAATCGACCGGCATGTGATTATGTGCTTTGTGGTTGAGATGGCACTGCTGCCATATTCCAATACGTAAATATTAAGCTAAACGCAAAGTAAATGGTCAACCCTATTTGTAAGGTGAAAAGTTCAGCAAAGAGAGGTTGTGCATTTGGAATCCAAAGAAGTAATAACCCAATACAGCCTGTAAATATTTGAAACTTTACAGCCCAAGTATGTAGATCCATTAGCGAAGTAAATCCAAAAATACTAGCAAAAATTATTAAGCCAAATATTAATCGAAATTGTACACTGAGTTCTCCAAAATTTGAAAGAAAGTAAAGTGTCATGATGTTGATAGCAACAAAATGAAACACCCCAATTGCTTTTTGAGTAAATGTATATTCTGGATTATATTTTTCGATGCTATGCACATCTTCTGTTATCGATCGAGGAAAACGTTCTGCAACATCGTTGGGCCTCCATCCAGTTGGCATAAACCATATTCTTAGTTTGTCTACCCATCGTTTGGCATGCCAAGCGTCACAAAAAATAGCCCAGAAGTGTTGAAAATTTATCCAAATAGGATTCCATGTTTGGACAGGCTTTAATACACCATAAACAGGAACTTCATCGTCCAACTCTTCTTGGAAGGTTCCGAACATTCGGTCCCAAACACAAAAAATTGCAGACAGGTTTTTATCAATATAAACGGGGTTGATTGCGTGATGTACTCGATGTTGCGATGGGGTAACCAAAATGTATTCCAACCATCCTAATTTACCAATGTGACGGGTATGATACCAAAATTGTCCAAACAGATGTAGCGGAACTAAAACACTAATGATTGATGCCGGCACGCCCAGAATAGCCGCAGGAATTAAGAATAATGCACCATAACCAAGTAAACCCGAAATGCTTTGTCGAAGGGCGCATGCTAAATTATACTCTTCACTACTGTGATGGATAACGTGTATATTCCAAAAAACATTAATCTTATGATTCAGTCGGTGATTCCAATAACTAGCAAAATCGATACAAATGAAAGCAATGAAATAGAGGTTTAGAGAATTTTCTAATTCGATTACAGCTAAATAGTCGAGAATAAATGGATACGATATGACGACTAGTACAATACCCAAAGCATCTTTAAGTGTATTGGTCATTCCCGAACTAAGGCTTGCGAGTGTATCCATGAAAGTATAGGTCTGTTTATTTTTAAAATGACCGTATACTATTTCTATAATTATAAAAATAAGAAAACCCGGGATTGCCCATAAAAGTATTGCAGCATACTGTTCCATAAAATAAGTTATACTTTAAAAGTACAAATTAATTTTTTCCTACCAACACCCATTGACCACTAGAGATGAGCGGCTCAGCTTGTTTATACTTTAATTCCTTACTTTCTCCGTTTTGAACATTCTTAATCGTTACACGATCGTTACGTCCAATTTTGGGTAAATCACGAATAACTGTCTCTATGGTTGGTCTGGATCGTTGACCAGCACCAGCACCAATAGAACGGCTCTTTGCAGCTAATTCTTCGGTGTTTAAAACATCATCCTTGCTGGTCTTTAGCTTTTCTTTTCGGTTTGGTCTTTTGGCTTCCTGAATTCCAGAATTACTATTGGTTGGAATAGAACCTTTTAGTAAAAAGGAAAGAACTTCTTTATTCAAACGACCCATCATTCCTCTGAACAATTCAAAGGCCTCAAATTTATAAATCAGTAAGGGATCTTTTTGTTCGTGTACTGCAAGTTGAACAGACTGCTTGAGTTCATCCATTTTACGCAAATGATTTTTCCAGGTTTCGTCTATCAAAGCCAAGGTAATGTTGCGTTCAAAATCTTCGATCAGATTTTTACCTTTTGTATTGTAAGCAGTTTCTAAGTGCGTTACAACATTCAAAGTTTTAGTTCCATCGGTAAAAGGAACTACAATTTTCTCGTACTTATTATTTGGATTTTCGAACACTTGCTTAATTACTGGAAAGGTAAGTGTAGCGTTGATTTCTGTTTTTTGTTGATAGTATTGATGAACAGTTTCGTACAACTTATCTGTTAATTCTCTCTCGGTCATTGAAGAAAATTCATCCTCTAAGACGGGAGCTGTAATAGAAAAGTTACTGATAATTTCAAACTCAAAGTTTTTAAAATCATCGGACTGCTTGTTGTTAATAGCAATTTCTTCACAAACTTCGAAAAGCATGTTGGCGATATCAACTTTCAAACGATCTCCGCGAAGAGCATGTTTTCTACGTTTGTAGATAACCTCTCGTTGTGCATTCATTACATCATCGTATTCCAAGAGGCGTTTACGAATCCCAAAGTTGTTTTCTTCAACTTTCTTTTGGGCGCGCTCTATAGATTTTGTCATCATAGAATGCTGAATAACTTCACCTTCTTCAAGACCCATTCTATCCATTACTTTGGCTACACGATCAGATCCAAATAGACGCATTAGGTTGTCTTCAAGCGAAACAAAGAATTGAGAACTTCCCGGATCTCCTTGTCTTCCAGAACGCCCGCGCAACTGTCTGTCTACACGTCTAGAATCGTGTCGTTCAGTACCTACAATTGCAAGTCCTCCCGATGCTTTTACTTCATCCGACAGTTTGATATCCGTTCCACGACCCGCCATATTGGTTGCAATAGTAACGATCCCTGGGTTTCCTGCTTCTGCTACAATATCAGCTTCTTTCTTGTGTAGTTTAGCATTAAGTACATTGTGTTTCACCTTTCTTAGGTGTAACATTTTACTCAGTAATTCAGAAATTTCAACCGATGTAGTTCCGATTAAAACAGGTCTTCCAGCTTCAGAAAGTTTTGTTACCTCTTCAATTACAGCGTTGTATTTTTCTCTCTTAGTTTTGTAAATAAGGTCATCTTCATCTTTTCGGGCAATGGGTCTGTTGGTTGGAATTTCAACCACGTCAAGTTTGTATATTTCCCAGAATTCACCCGCTTCAGTTACCGCAGTTCCAGTCATTCCAGAAAGTTTGTGGTACATTCTGAAATAATTTTGAAGTGTTACTGTTGCAAAAGTCTGAGTAGCAGCTTCAATCTTAACATCTTCTTTTGCTTCAATAGCTTGGTGTAAACCATCGGAATATCGTCTTCCGTCCATAATACGACCCGTCTGTTCATCGACGATCATAACTTTATTTTCCATCACAACATACTCAGTATCTTTTTCAAAAAGAGTATAAGCTTTGAAAAGCTGTGTCATTGTATGAATACGTTCACTTTTAATTCCAAAATCTTTAAAAAGAACTTCTTTTTGAGCAGCTTCTTCTTCTGAACTTAATCCTGATTTTTCGATTTTAGCAATCTCCATTCCGATGTCTGGAAGAACGAAGAAATTATCCTCTTGAACGCTTGTAGAAAGGTATTCGACTCCTTTTTCTGTGAGGTCGACTTGGTTGTTTTTTTCGTCAATAACAAAATAGAGATCAGCATCGATGATGTGCATTTCTCTATTGTTGTCTTGCATATAGGTGTTTTCTGTTTTTTGAAGTAATTGTTTAATTCCCTCTTCACTCAGAAACTTAATTAATGCTTTGTTTTTTGGTAAACCTCTATAGGCTCTTAGTAAAAGTATGGCACCCTCTGTTGTGTCTCCTGCTGTTATTTTCTTTTTAGCTTCAACTAATACAGAAGCAAGCAAGGTTTTTTGTTTTGTGAATAAATCTGCAACCTTAGGACGTAATTGATCAAACTCGTGCCGATCGCCTTGTGGTACTGGCCCAGAAATGATCAGTGGAGTTCTGGCGTCATCCACTAAAACTGAATCTACTTCATCTACGATAGCATAATGATGCTTTCGTTGAACCAAATCTTCGGGTGTGTGCGACATATTATCACGCAGATAATCAAATCCAAATTCATTATTGGTTCCGTACGTAATATCGGCGAGGTAGGCAGTTCTTCTTTCGGCACTGTTAGAGGGATGATGATCGATACAGTCAATTGTCAATCCATGAAACTCAAATAAAGGTGCCATCCATGCGCTATCTCGTTTGGCTAGATAGTCGTTAACAGTCACAAGGTGTACTCCTTTTCCAGTTAGGGCATTTAAGTAAACAGGAAGGGTAGCTACTAGTGTTTTTCCTTCTCCAGTTTGCATTTCTGCAATCTTCCCTTGGTGTAATGTGATTCCTCCAATCAATTGAACATCGTAGTGAATCATGTCCCAAGTGATGGGTTTTCCAGCTGCATCCCAGCTATTCGCCCAGATTGCATCGTCACCTTCAAGAACGACGTAACCTTTGTCTTGTGCAAACTCACGGTCACGAGGAGAAGCTTTTACACGTAATTGGGTGTTGTGAACAAAACGTCTTGCGGTTTCCTTGACAACTGCAAATGCTTCGGGAAGAATTTCATCCAAACAAGTTTCAGTCACTACCAATGCTTCGGCTTCTAAGGCGTCAATTTGATTGTAAATATCTTCCCGTTGGTCGATATCTGCTAGACCTTCGAGTTGTGTGTTTAATTCACTGATTTGTTGATCTATAGATTTGCGTGTTTCTGTAATTTTGGCTTTGAAAACAGCTGTTTTCTCACGCAATTCATCATTCGAAATACCTTCGAATTCAAGTTGATGTTTATTGATTTGATCCACTAAATGTTGGATCGCACGGATATCTTTTTTCGACTTATCGCCGACGAAGGTTTTTAATATTGTATTTAAAATACTCATAGGGACTCTAAATTAAGCAATCAAATTTAAGTAAAAAAAAAGCCTCCGAAGAGACTTTATGTGGATAGTTATTTAGTATTCGTCTTCATTCCAGAGATAATCTTCATCTGAAGGGAAATCAGGCCAGATCTCTTCAATTGATTCATAGACATCTCCTTCGTCTTCCATAGATTGTAAATTTTCTACAACTTCTAATGGTGCTCCAGTTCGAATTGAAAAATCAATTAATTCGTCTTTTGATGCAGGCCAGGGTGCATCACTGAGGTAGGAAGCTAGTTCTAATGTCCAATACATGAATTTATTTTTTGCAAAAATAAATTTTTATACCATACCGACAAGCAAAATCTATTTTTTTTGTCGTGGTGTCCACTTTATTTCTTCAATTTCATATTCAAAAGCGAATTTTCGAGCCAAAGTGAATAAATAATCCGAAAGTCGATTGATGTAATAAACTATAACGGGATTGGTTTCAGTTAATGTATTCAGTTCTGTGATAAAACGCTCAGCTCTTCTGCAAACACAACGGGCTAAATGAGCATTAGAAACACTTATATGGCCTCCTGGAATTACAAAATTCTTTAGTGGGGGCAACACTTCTGTCATGCGATCGATCCAGTTTTCTAGTAGTGATACTGCATCTTCATTGATGGTATCGATTCCAATTGCTGACGAATCTTCACCGTCATTGGCTAATTCTGAACCAATATACAGGAGGTCGTGTTGAATTTTGATCAGTTCCTCCGTTTGCACTGGGTTGATTTTTTGACTTCGGATAAGTCCAATCCAACTGTTCAATTCATCAATTGTGCCATAGGCTTTGATGCGAACATGGTGCTTGGGTACTCGTTGCCCAGAAAATAATCCTGTTGTACCGTTATCTCCTGTTTTTGTATATACCTTAATTTTCTTCATTGGTCTTTTCCTTTTTTCTTAAATCATAACGTCTGCGAAAGCTCATCTTTTTCCCTTTCTTTTTCTTAAAAAGAAATTTTCTTACAATAAGATAACCGATTATCAGACCAATAAGTTTTAAGATACTATCATTCATCTTTGCAAAATTACTCGATTTAAAAGAGTTAATTTAAAAAACCTTCAGAAAAAATGTTTCTGCTGTTTGTTGTGGCCTATGGATTATAATGCCATAAAAATACAGATCTAAAAGCACATATCCAGAAGAGTCTCTAAAAGCAGCCCATGTATCTCGTTGTAGTTGGAGGTTATCTATTAAAGTTATGTGGGGCTCATCTTCAATAGTAAGCTCTTTAATCCATTGAGCCAAAGTTTTACTTTTGGTGTGTATGACTTTGGGCGGATCGATTTGAAAATCGACAGCTGCTTTTTTTGCAAAAAGGTGAAGCTGTTGTAAAATTGCAATCGCAACTAAATTATGTTTTTTGGATTTCCAGGGTTTAAATTTTTTACTCTTCCAAGCCTTGTTGTAAAAACAAAAACACACCATGGCAAAGAGAAAAGGCGAATGAACTCCATGCTGATTCGTTGCATTGAGCTTGAAAAATAAAAACTTAAAATAGTGCTGAATCATGACTTTTTTCGAAATACTCTGCCTAAAGAAAGTATAAGTAATATAACGAAGCTATACTTTGAGAAACGAGCGATATAATCTCCGTGTTTTGAATAGAATGTCAATTCGCTATTAAGCCCTACTGAGCCTTTTAATGCGCCTTGTTCTTCATAGCCTAAAGAAGTACTCATGCGTCCTTGTGCATCGATAAACGCGCTTATACCCGTGTTAGCACTCCTTGCAATAGCACGTCTGTTTTCAATTGCACGCAGTCGGGCGTAACTTAGTAATTGTTTATGACCTTGCGTATTGCCCCACCAAGCATCGTTTGTTAAAATACTCAAGAATTGAGCTCCATTCCGAACGTACTCTGTTACAAATTCTCCATATATAGATTCATAACATATAATGGGTGCTATTTTTGAACCTTCAGTTGAATGAGTAAAAACAGTTCGATTTTTTTGTGTAGCTCTACTAGAAACTGTTCCTCCTAAATCCAACATGAATTCTCCTAGCAGGGGTTTGAAAAAACTTTTGTAAGGCATGTTTTCCACTCCAACAACAAGCTTGGATTTGTGATAAATATTCCCTTTTTGGGAGGGTGCAATTTGAATTGCAGAATTATAAAAGTCTGCCCAAAAATTCTCGCGAATTTTATTTGCAGTTGGCGTAGGTGCGTTTTTAGCTCTGTGAATTTTATAGAATTGAGTTCCAGCAATCAGATTGAGCTGCTTATGGGGTAATAAAAATTCCTTGAGTGATCTGTTGAATTCAGAATTTTCGAAGGTGTCAATATCAAATCCACTTCCTTCTGTAAAGTACGTTTCTGGCGTTATAAGATAAGAAGTGTTTGTCGTAAGGTGTTCATTAGAAAGATCAATTAATAAGCTTTTAAAATCCTCGTTGGTTTGTGCATATTTTTGCTCATACGGATCTATGTTGGGTTGAATGACAACAACTTCTGTAAACGATTTTGGCTCCTCATAATTCATGAATATCATCAATGAGCTCACTATCGGTAAAGCAACTCCGAGTAAACCGGGAATGCTTTTTTTGACCAAAATGCTGTAGGATCTATGGTTTTTAAATGCTTGATATTGATGCAGAAAGAAGAAGTTGATTGCCAATACCCATAGCGAACCACCAAAAACACCGGTATACTCATACCACTGAATCCAGTAAATATATTCCGAAAAGGCATTTCCGAGGTTGAGCCACGGCCAAGAAAAATCCCAAAATAGATGAAACTTTTCAAACGATATCCATGCAGTTATCAAAAACACAGAGGCTAAAAATTGTAGCTTAAATCTTTTTAATGACCAATGATATAGCGTAATCAGAATTGCATAAAAACTACTGTTGCACAGAATTGCAAACGCAGCTCCAAAAACAGAAGAGTTGTAGATCCACCAGGTTGTCCAAATATTCCAGATAAGAAATGCAGCATAAGAGTATACAAAAACTGTTCTATTTTTGTTTTTTAAAGATGAATTTCGAACTTGCTGAACAAAGTCGAGTAGGGGAACCATAGCAATAAACAAGAGTAATGGTGAACCATAAGTTGGCCACCCTAAACTTAAAAAAATCCCTGTAAGAAGAATCAGTACAACGTTTTGCTTCACATTATAAATTTGTCGAAAGTTAATTTTTAGTTTTTAATTGAGAATCTCTTTATCCATTTTTTTTGATTCAAAAACTATGGCTTCATAATATTTTATCATAAAATTATGCTTTAAGGAAGTCTTAATCTTAGTTTAATCTATTATTTTCGTGCAAATAAAATTTGATCATGATTAGAAAAAGCATTCCACATATCTTCACATTACTCAACTTATTTTGTGGCTGTGTTGCGGTTTTTTTAGCCTTTTCTCATTTTTTTCATGCGGCTTTATTAGCAGTAATGTTGGGTATTTTTTTTGATTTTTTTGATGGATTTTTTGCACGACTTCTAAATGTTGAAAGTGCTTTAGGAGTTCAATTAGATTCCTTGGCCGATATGATAACCAGTGGTTTTGTCCCCGGAGTTGTGATGTATCAATTGTTTGTTATTTCTGGAGCAAAGAGTGTCGATTTCTCTTACCAATACGAAAACTTCACTTTGGTTTTTACACTTGTTCCACTGGCATTAGTTGGTTTTTTAATCCCGTTAGGTGCAGCTTTTAGGTTGGCAAGGTTCAATCTAATAATCGAAAAGGTGTCTTTTTTTAGAGGTGTTCCAACACCAGCAATAGCACTTTTTATAGTTGCTTTACCACTGTTTATTCAGCACCCTTTGCTTATGAGTATAAAAGGGTTTATCCTAACACCAATAGCTCTAAGTATCATTATTGTTTTGTCAGTTTTCTTTATGAATATCCATTGGAAGATGATCGCATTGAAGGGCTTTAATCGATCCAATCCTTGGGGCATCATTTTCCCAGTGATTTTACTACTTATATCGATAGTGCTGTTTTACATTTTAGGACTTGCAGCGTTGATAATTATTATAATTACCTACATCGTGCTTAGTCTTTTGAAAAATGTATTCGGCGTTTAAAATTCTAACTTTGTTTTTCTCAGCTCAAAATTCTGTCCTAAGTATACTTTTCGAACCATAGGATCTGCAGCCAACTCTTCAGGAATTCCAGCTTTCAAAATTCCGCCTTCAAACATCAAATAGGTTTTGTCTGTAATCGCTAGGGTTTCTTGCACATTATGATCGGTGATAAGAATACCAATGTTTTTATTTTTGAGGTGTGCAATTATGCGTTGAATGTCTTCAACTGCTACAGGGTCTACTCCTGCAAAGGGTTCATCAAGTAGAACAAACTTTGGGTCAGTAGCAAGAGCTCTAGCAATTTCGGTTCGTCTACGTTCTCCACCCGATAATAAATCGCCTCTATTTTTTCGGATATGATTTAAACCAAACTCTTCAAGAAGAGATTCCATTTTTTCTTTCTGTTGTTTTTTAGACAAAGATGTTAATTGTAGCACACTGAGAATATTATCTTCAACACTTAGTTTTCTAAATACGGAAGCTTCTTGAGCCAAATAACCAATCCCATTTTGTGCTCTTTGATACATCGGGTAGTTGGTTATTTCTGTATTGTCTAGATAAATAGAACCGCCATTGGGCTTTACTAAACCAACAATCATATAAAAAGAGGTTGTTTTACCAGCTCCATTTGGACCTAATAATCCAACTATTTCCCCTTGGTTAACCTCAATGGAAATGCCTTTCACAACTTCACGTCCTTTGTAGGACTTGACTATATTAACCGCTCTTAATTGCATATTATTTTTTTTGATCCAAGGCTTCCCAATATTCAAATGCTCTTCTAAGGTGTGGAATAACAATGGTTCCTCCGACTAAAGTAGCGATTTCTAAACTTTCAATAACGGCAGCTTTGGGTATATTTTCTTTATGACATTCTTCTAAGTGATATTGAATGCAATCATCACATCGAAGTACAGTTGAAGCTACTAGACCTAGCAATTCTTTTGTTTTGTGATCTAGGACTCCTGCCTGATAGGCATTGGAGTCAAGGTTGAAAATCCGCTTAATTAGCTTGGAGTTTTCTCCTAAAATCTTATCATTCATTCTTGAACGATATGCATTAAATTCATCTACAATATCAGACATTTTTAAGTTCTTTTTGTTGGCGTTTGTATACAACCTTGGAGATAAAAATACTCACCTCATACAAGATCAAAATGGGTATTGTGACAATAACTTGACTGGCAATATCCGGTGGTGTAATTACGGCTGATAAAATTAAAACAATTACTATCGCAAACTTCCTATTGGTCTTTAAAAACGTTGGTGTAACTAAGCCTACTTTGGTTAAAAAGTACATCAATATGGGAAGTTCAAATATCAAGCCAGAAGAAAGTACTGATGCTCGGAGTAAACTGATATAACTACTCAAATCAAAATCGTTGAAAACTTCGCTGCTTACCGTATAGTTTCCTAAAAAATTAATCGAAAGTGGGGTTACGATATAGTATCCGAAAAGTACACCAATAAAAAACAGAAAGGAAGCTATGAAAATAAAACCACGTGCGTTTTTACGCTCAGATATATGGAGTCCTGGACTGATGAATCTCCAAAATTCAAATAATATGTACGGGAAAGCAAGGATGAATCCAGCTGTAAGCGAAGTCCAAAGGTGAGCAGAAAATTGACCTGACATGGTTCTACTTTGAATTCTAAAGGGCATCTCGTCAATACAAAGACTATTACCCTGTCCCAAAGATTTGGAAAGTTGACAAAAAAGCTCGTAGGTGAAAAAATCAATTTTCTTTGGGCCAAATAAAATGGTATCGAATATAAAATCCTTAGCAATAAATGCAACTGACGCGATTATCACAATTGCCAAAGTTGAGCGTATTAAATGCCATCGAAGTTCTTCGAGATGGTCTAAAAATGACATTTCATTTGAACTTTCATTCATTATTGTATTCCTTCTTTTATGAGATCTAAGATATGAAACATTCCGCGTTAAACACCAGTCGAGTCTTGTGCAATTTCTTTGGTTTTAAGTGTAGTCAAAACATCAAAAGTCAAAGGCTCAGCATCAACTGTTATTGGGTTTTTAGTCATCATATTTTTTGCGGTCAGAGAACTAATGTTGTTCTGCTTTTTGAGCATACGTCTGATATCTCCATCAGTTATGATTCCTTCTATTTCATTGTCAACAACAACAACAATGGTAGCACCTAATCTTTTTCTTTTGTCTTCTATAATCTGTTCTTTATCTAACAATTGTTCGTGTTATTTAATGGGATTAGTAAACTAAGTGCTATATTTAGTGGTACAAATGTAAATAATTTTGATTCAAAGATGTAATTAAATGTCGCATACTCCGCTTCAAAGAGAACTTAAGAAATATTTTGGTTTTTCTGAATTCAAAGGTTTGCAAGAACCCGTGATTGAAAACCTTCTCGAAGGAAAAGATTCTTTCGTGATTATGCCCACGGGTGGAGGTAAGTCTCTTTGTTATCAACTTCCGGCTCTGATTTCATCTGGGACTGCAATTGTTGTTTCTCCCTTAATTGCATTAATGAAAAATCAGGTCGATGCAATACGGGGAATTTCTTCAGAAGAAGGTATTGCTCATGTATTGAATTCATCGCTTACCAAAACGGCAATTCTTCAAGTCAAAGAAGATATTGTGAATGGAGTGACCAAACTGTTGTTTGTTGCGCCAGAATCTTTAGTGAAAGAAGATACAATTGCATTTTTGAAAACTGTTGAATTGTCTTTTTTAGCTATAGATGAAGCACATTGTATATCCGAATGGGGACACGATTTTAGACCCGAATATAGAAACCTTCGCGTGATGCTCGAGAAGATAGAGAAAAGCCTTCCCATCATTGCACTTACAGCCACAGCTACCCCTAAAGTACAAGAAGATATATTAAAGAATTTAAAAATACCAGGAGCAACTCTTTACAAGGCTTCTTTTAATAGACCAAATTTATATTATGAGGTACAACCCAAAGATGGTCAGGTTGAGGCCAACATCATTCGTTTTGTAAAACAAAATGAAGGTAAATCTGGAATCATATACTGTTTGTCACGAAAGAAAGTAGAGCAATTAGCTCAAATGCTTCAAGTTAACAACATCAACGCTATTCCTTATCACGCAGGTCTTGACAATAAAAAACGTGCTCGAAATCAAGACCGTTTCCTCAAAGAGGATTGCGATGTAGTTGTTGCAACGATTGCATTTGGAATGGGGATTGATAAACCCGATGTACGTTTTGTAATTCACCATGATATCCCCAAGAGTATTGAAAGTTATTACCAAGAAACTGGTCGTGCTGGTCGTGATGGGGGAGAAGGACATTGCTTGGCTTTTTATTCTTACAAAGACATCGAAAAGTTAGAAAAGTTTATGTCTGGAAAACCGGTTGCTGAACAAGAAATTGGTTTTGCTCTTTTAAATGAGATGGTGGCCTTTGCTGAAACTTCGATTTCTAGGAGAAAATTCATTTTACATTATTTCGGTGAAGACTTTGACAACGAAACAGGTTTAGGTGGCGAAATGGATGACAATATGCGTTTCCCTAAGAAAAAAGTTGAGGCCCAACAAGAGCTTCAACTACTTATTGATGCGGTAAAACAAACACGCGAGTTGTTCAAATCAAAAGAACTCGTTAAAACCTTATTGGGGCAACCCAACGCTATAATTAACAGTCATAAGACAAGTGAATTAGCTGTTTTTGGTAAAGGAAGCGATAAGCAGGCTTCCTATTGGATGGCTCTAACCAGACAGGCAATCGTAGCCAAGTTTCTTTCTAAAGAAATAGAGACGTATGGGGTAGTCAAGATCACATCAAAAGGAAAGGAGTTTAGTGCAAACCCTTATTCGTTTTTGATGACCGAGGATCATGATTTTGCTGCTCATAGAAATTCTTCAGCTCCCATAAAAAGAGAAGTTATTGCAGACGAAAATTTACTTAAACTACTCATTGGTCTTCGTAAAAAAGTAGCAGACAAAGCAGGAGTTCCACCCTACACAGTTTTCCAAGAGAATTCTCTAACTGAAATGTCTTTTAAATATCCAATATCACTAGAAGAACTCAAAAACATTAATGGTGTGGGAGAGGGAAAGGCAGTTAAATACGGTCAAGATTTCTTAATTACCATAAAATCATACGTAGAAGAAAATGAGATTTTACGCGCTGATGATTTAATTGTTAAAAGTACAGGACTAGGAACGTGGGACTGGTATGTTCAAACACGACAGGTTGAATTTAATGAACGTTGGGCAAATATCATCGGTTACACATTAGATGAGTTATCACCTGTAAGTATTGAGACTTGGATGAAGTACGCTCACCCTGATGATCTTGAAGAGTCTAATCGGTTATTGGAGGAAGTTTGGGCTGGCAATAGTGATTTTTACAGATTTGAGTCCCGAATGAAGCATAAAGACGGGCATTGGATTTGGGTTTACGATACCGGACAGGTGATTGAATGGGAACGCAAGGGTGTACCCAAGAGAATGATTGGTACCCACTTAGATATTTCTGAAAAAAAAGCAACAATAGATGAACTTGATTTGGCGAACAGACGGCTAAAAGAGCTTAGCTATGTTGACTCTTTGACCAAAATACCAAACAAAAGAGCTTATGACGAAGAGATTAAGAGGGAGCTTGTGGCTACTAAGAGGTCAAAAACCCCCCTGTCTCTGCTTCTTATTGATTTGGATAACTTTAAAGGCTACAACGACAAGCATGGTCACGAGAGAGGAGATGACCTTTTATATAGAGTCGCGCAATTAATACAGGGCCAGCTACTTAGGAAGACCGATTTTGTTGCTCGTATTGGTGGTGATGAATTCGCAGTAATTTTGCCTTTTACAGATTTAGCAGGTGCACATATCAAAGCACTTAAAATTCAAAACGCTATTGATAGCGAAAAAGATCAGGGAGGCTTCGCCAAACGAAAGCATGATGTTTCTCTGAGTATAGGTATATCCTCCTCAGCAATATCCCTTGAATCGTTGTTTGAGAATGCGGATACCGCTTTGTATTCTGCTAAAAAACAAGGTCGAAATAGAATTGAAGTTTATACTAGTCATTAAATTAATAGCCTTGAGGGTTAGGTACGCTAGCGTGCGTCGCTTAGGAAGGCGTCATACATTGAAGCCTCCTAGTTCAGCATTATATTGCCATTAAGCAACACTAATGTTTCATCTACGACGTTGCTCCCTATCGGCAAACATTGTTAATCTGTTATTGCACCCTATACTGGAGAGCATCGGATGGCGTGGGTTACAGTCAAAATTTAGTGGAGGCAGTGATGTTGAATTATCTTAATAACACTAATAGAGCTATCGCATTGGCGCTTTCGACGATACTGTCATTCAGCGTGTCTGCGGCTAATAATTCAGAGAAGCCGAACATTGTATTAGTGCTCATGGATAACTTTGGTTACGGTGAGGTTGGTGTCTACGGTGGTGGCGTTTTGCGTGGTGCGACCACACCGAATATCGA
>ENA-OQVM01002014-OQVM01002014.1-marine-metagenome-genome-assembly--contig:-NODE-2014-length-24945-cov-10.629202_pt1 | contig 24945 bp, 16 predicted proteins | sample MGYA00237776_ERZ505498 | MGnify/ENA primary metagenome ERZ505498 (study PRJEB26159, sample SAMN06265151) | marine metagenome | isolation source: Helgoland LTER site | place: Germany:Helgoland, sampling...
TGAGTCAGGCCCACGGTGTAATGCAACAGGGCCTCACTTGGAAGGCGGTCCAATCCTTGCAGCAGCACGGCGAGGGCCGCTGAGTCACGACCTTGCTGACGACGCACATCGGCCAAATTCAGATAACCGCCGACGAAGTACGGGTCCTGCGCCACCGCCGCTTGCAACTCGGCGACAGCCCCAGACCAATCCCCTTGATGTATCTGGCGCTGCGCCCTTTGCAGCCTGCCCTCGCCGCGCCAGGCGATTTGGCGCAAACTGATATCTGCCGCCGCCTGCATTGCTTTCAGCAATGCAAGGTTGGCGGCCCCAGCCATCGATCCGGTCAAATCCCTTTGCGGCCAAATTTGCAGCGCGGCAAGGCGAACAGCGAGCACCGGATCTCGCAGCAACCCGTTGACAATCTCCGCTTCCACTTCGGCGTTTGCCGCGTTTGCAACGTCTAAGGCGCTCAGGCGAACCAATGGTTCTGCATGCGTCAATGCCGCGGCCAACCACCGCTCGGAGGAACGCTGAGCCGATTCCGGTAGCATTTTAAGCTGCGCGGCTTTGGTTATGGCAGGCACGCTATCATCCACCAACATGGCCAGAACCTGCTCGCTGGGGTCCGCGCCTGCCGCCTGAATCATCAAAGGGTCTCGGCGCATCGGAGACGCAGATTGTGCAGCGGGTTCAAGCTCAGTGCCCCTCAGGAAGGCGGCCCAACGGTCTTCGTGGCAGGACTGACAAACGTCTCGGGTGTCGAGCGCGTGGCTAATGGGCGCATTCGGCACGCCAAAGCGATGATCCCGACGGAAATCGACCCCCATATACGTTTTCCCAGGCATATGGCAGGTGACGCATTGTGCGGCCTGGCTGCCCAGTGCATGACCATGATGTTGCGGCGTCTCATACGCTTTGGGTTGATGACACGTTAAACACAGGCCATTGCCTTGGACCTTGACCTCTGCGGTATGCGGGTCGTGACAGTCTTGGCACTGAACGCCGGCTTGGTACATCTTGCTTTGCAGAAAAGAGCCATAGACATAAACCTCTTCTTCAATTTGACCGTCAGCCTGATAAAACGGTGGTATGACGGACTCCGGTCTGAACTGATCTAAGAAGGCGGCTTCCGGGTGAAACCCATCGGTTAGCGGCGTGCGCAAACTGTGGCACGCAAAACAGGTGTCCATCACCGCAGGATCGCGAGGAGCGCCCTGCCAGTGCGCGATGCGGGCCTCGGGCGGACGAACCCACTGACCCGCCTTCGGCTTCGGCGGACCATCAAGGGCATCATGTCCGTCACTCGGATTATGACAAGCCAAACAATCCACATTGATTGCGTCAAAGCTGGAATTAAATAACTGCGTTGCGGGATCATAGCCCCGCTTAAAGCCTCGAGAATGGCAGTCCGCACACATGCCGTTCCAGTTTTGGAGCGGCTGCCGCCAATCGAATCTTGCCATCCGATCGGGTCCGGCGAAGGATTCTAGATGAATCCAGCGCTGTCCTCCGGCCGCTTCGGGCCGCGTATCATAGGCAAACGGCGCGACTTGCAAGCGGTCTTCTCCCAGCGCGATTAAGTATTGCTGCAAGGGTTCGTGACCAAACGTGTAACGCACCGTGAAACGCTGAAAGTCGACCGCCCCTGCTGTCGTGTCCCGCAAGTGAATGTGAAACTGGGTTGGCCCCACGCCATTGCTTGAACCTAAGACCGCAAGCTGCGGGCGCGCAGCATCAGCAGGCGCCCGATCGCTTTGATCAAACAATCCCTCCAGACCATCAAAGGAGACGGACTCGCCCTGAAACGGCGCTTTTATAAAAGCGGCCTTTGGCGGGCGCATCGCCCAGGCATGATCGGAATCAGACCAGGCCATAACCTGATCTTGATGACAATTAACGCACGCAGCACTTGAGGCGAGCGCCGAGCCCAAGGGACTTATCAGAATCCCCCACAACAGGATCCCTAAACCGATCCGTTTGCTGCCGGCCGAGATGCTTAGCGACTTTTGATGCGATTTCGAACTTGGTAAACACTTAAATGACAGCAATCTAACCACCTTAACCACCTGATTTGCCCTCGACCGTCGACATCCTAGTCCTGCCGGCGCCAAGACCAATGCGTGTTCCCCGCTGCCCAACCGATTCAGGATGCGCCATCATATTATGCAGCGCGCTATTTTGTGCAGCGGGCTATAACGCGTGAAGACAACCCTAAGCGGCTTTCTCGAAGGCCTTCTTAAGCGACGCACAAAACAAAGCCTACTTTCAGCAACCCTTATGCAAAACGTCGAGGAGTTGGCTAGACTCATTGCATTACCCTCGATGGAGATCCTGCCATGACGCTACAGCTTCGACAAATTTGTTTGGTTGCGGCGCAACTCGCGCCCGTGATTTCAGATCTTACTCAAATCTTTGGCATCAAGCCTTGTTATGTTGACCCCGGGGTTGGCGTTTTCGGTTTAGAGAACACCCTAATGCCAATCGGCCGAAACTTTCTGGAAGTGGTGGCGCCGATTCAGGCTGGCACCGCCGCGGGTCGATATCTTGATCGACGCGGTGGCGATGGCGGCTACATGGTCATAACGCAAGCCGACAGCAAAGCCGCGCAGCAAACTGCCAGGCAACGCGCCCTCGACCAAGGGGTTCGAATTGCCCATGAAACCGAGCGCGATAACTGGCATCTGATCCAATTTCATCCCGGCGACCTGCAAGCGGCCTTCCTTGAAATTGAAACCGATGCGCAGAATGATTTTAACGGCCATTGGATGCCCGTCGGCGGCACGGGTTGGGAGGCCCAGGTCGATCAGCATCGCACTCTGGATTTTTTGGGCGTTGAGCTGCAGTGTACGGACCCACAAGCCTTGGCTGAAAAATGGTCGGGGATCATCGGCGTGAGGGCAACTCACGCAAACAACGCGTGGCAGGTCGCACTCAATAACGCCCAGCTGAGCTTCATCGAATTAACCGACAATCGCGGCCCGGGCCTCTCCGGCATTCACCTGCGCGTCGCGGACAAACCTGGCATTCAGCGCGACGCGGCCGCTCGCGGCTGTTTGGTCACCGACTCAAGCGTGACCGTTGGGGGCGTACACTGGCATCTGCACGCCTAGCCCCTATCCTGGCTTGCTGACGGGGTTCGCCCAGAATACCCCGATGCACGACTTGACGTGCCGGCCTGCTGAGCCTGAGGCCCTCAAAACAGATCCCTGCTAAGTCGCCTCTGGCGGTTGCGTTAAGTACTCACTCAGCCCATAACCCACGCGACCATCATCCAACGTGTAGCGCGTCATCCCTTCCCCAACATGGGTGTTTTGGCCACCGCGACGATTACGCAGTGGGATGTAGCCCATGACCTGACCGGTAATTTGGCGGTGACTGCCATCTTCTAGCGTGCAATCCACCAACAAACCCGCATGAAACAAGCTGTCTGGCCGATAGTCTGTCGTAATTTGTGCGGACTCGATCCGGACCAAGGCGTCTCCTTGTTGAAACAAGCCGCGGCCAACGCCTTCACCATTGGTCGTAATGACCATCCCAAGATCGTCGCCAAAATTGCCGGTTAGCCAACGATAAGACGGCGTAGCCTGCCAAAACCGCGGACCCCAAGAATGATCGCGTAATCCCCAGCCTGAAAAAGCAATCGGGTCCCCCGCGCCCAGCGTTAGATGACCTTGAACCTTCATATGTTGCTCGGTGTGCGAGCGGGCGAATTCGTTGCCGTCACCCGGCTCGCCCACATGCCCATACAAAGGCCCAACCGCTTCATGCTCTAGGTCAATCACCAAGGTCTCGCGGGGATTGTTTTTGAATGCCTGCCCGGGGTCCTGCATTTGCATTGGGTCGATCATAAACAAGGCTGAGCCTTCATACCGCGTCCGCACTTTTTCGGCGGGCGTTAGGATCTCGATACTCAGCCCGCCCGCATTCCAGGCGTCATTGTGCGTGATCTCAGGCTTTTTATAGTTGAAGTAGGCCGATCCATCCGGGTTCCAAACGATGACGGTCATTTCCGCGTAGCCTTCGTTGGCTCGGTTGCCAATCCGAACAAAGCCACCACGATTTTGAACCGGATCAAAAAAATTAAAATACACCGATTCATTAAAGTTCGGCTCGGGGCCGAGTTCATGGGTGTAATCATCTTCCGGTTGAATATTGCCTATAATACGGACCATATGAAGCTCCTGAATCGGGTGATTAAATACGATTGACGCGGGATGCTAACGCTTTGGATGATCCCAAAAAACGCCCCCCGACTAAACCTATCAGAATCAACCTGCGTGCTGAAACCCCAAGGCGGTAAAATGTAATCCCAAGCTTGCCTGGGCGCGTAATCTCAATAGCGCGGCGCCAAAGGCCGTCGCCGATCCAATCCGTGCTCTACGCGACGGACTTCGGTACAATAACCGGCGGTTAACGCCACAACCAATAGATCAAAGGAATCGACTATGTCTGAATCTGAACGCAAAGACAGCCCCGAACAAGCGCAGTTTCGAAGCCAATGCCAAGCCTGGCTCGCGGACAATCACCCCGGCAAACCGCCGGTTGCGATTCCCCAGGGCGCACTCGAACTCAGCGACCCCGACGCCATGCAATGGCTGCAGCAGTGGCAAAAAGCTGCCTATGATGCGGGTATGATCGGTTGCGATTATCCCGTTGAAGTCGGGGGTGGCGGCAAAGAAGGTCACCAAGGTATTGCCAACCAAGAAATGCAGCGCGCCAAGACGCCCTACCTACCCAACATCATTGGAATGGGCATGGCCGCACCCACCATCTTTTTTCACGCTCAAGACGACGTCAAGGCAGAACTGCTGCCCAAACTACTCTCTGGCGAGCACATCTGGTGCCAGGGCTTTTCCGAACCCGGCGCGGGTTCCGATCTGGCCAACCAGCAAACCTTTGCAGAAAAAGATGGCGACAATTGGGTCATCAATGGCCACAAGGTCTGGACCTCGCTCGCCCACTTCGCCGACTGGATGATTCTGCTGTGCCGCACCGACAAGAGCGATAAATATAACGGCCTGTCTTATTTCGTCGTACCCATCAAATCAGCGCTCGGCAAGGGCGTGAAGGTTCAACCGCTCATCAAGATGACGGGGCAAACCGGCTTCAATGAGGTGCTCTTTGAAAACCTGGTGATTCCGGATCGGTATCGGCTTGATGCCGTCGGTGCGGGCTGGAAAGTCGCCATGACCACCTTGGCCCATGAGCGCGGCGCAGGGCCCTTGGTCACCCCCGCCTCCGGCGGTATGGCAACCGAGGGCGAGACCGGCGTTTCCGTGAGTTCGGTTGGATCCTTAATCGATCTTGCGCGGTCGCATCAGCGCCTGGGTAAAACCGCCGCAGATGATCCCGCACTCCGCGATGAGATTATCAAGCTCATGATTCGGCGCGAGTCCATTCAACAAAACAATCGGCGCAGCGCGGTTGCTGAGTTAACCGACCATCCGATGCGCATTCCACTGCAAAGCAAGTTGGTTAGCACCGAGTTCAATCAGGACCTCGCGGAAGTCGCCTACCGAGTCGAAGGCGCCGCAAGCACCTTGAATCGGAACGACCCGAACGCCCCGGCTGGCGGCCAATGGCCTTTGGCGTACATGAACAGTTTCGGGGTTACCATCGCAGCGGGCGCAAATGAAGTGCAACGCAATATTTTAGGCGAGCGTGTGCTCGGCCTTCCCAAGTCGAAGTAGGAGATCACCATGGCTGAACAACCGAAAAATTTTGGCTTTGGCGAAGACGAAGTCATGCTGCGAGACTCAGCGCGGAAATTCTTAAGCGATCATTGCAGCAGCGACACGCTGCACCGGATGGTTGCCAGTGATTTTAACCTGGATCGCCCCAACGAGTGCGTTTGGGACCAAGCCCTTTGGCAGCAAATTGTAGACTTGGGCTGGACCGCGGTGTGTGTGCCTGAAGCCGCTGGCGGCATCGGGATGCCGGCCGTTGCGGCCATTGCACTCGCCGAAGAAGTGGGCAGGACGGCGTTTCCGTCGCCGCTCATTGCAACGTTGAGTGCAACCTTTGTCTTGAATGCGTGCGATTCGCCGGCGGCAACCGCCGCCCTCTCTGAGATTGCAGGCGGCAAAGCAACTGCGCTTGCGCTCACCAATATTGATGGCGAGTGGGACAGCGCAGCGACCGGCGTTCGCGTTAATGCCGACGGGCGTTTGGACGGCCTTGCAGCGTTTGTGCAAGATGCGCGCAAGTGCGCGCAATTCATTGTCAGCGCGCAGAGTGACGCAGGCGTTGGTTTGTATCTTGTGTCAGCGGCGGCCGAGGGGCTTACCCTCACCCCCGACAGCATTATTGACCTGACGCGGGATCAAGCGCGGCTGACATTCGAGCAGGTCGACGCCATTGAATTGGCAGCGCCCGGTACAGGTCATGCGGCCATTGATGCGGCACTACCCGGGCTATTGTGTCTCGTTGCTGCCGACATGGTTGGCGCTGGCGAATGGCTCTTGCAAACGACCGTTGAATACGCCAAAACCCGTGTTCAATTCGATCGTCCTTTAGGGTTCTTTCAAGCGGTGAAGCATCCCCTTGTCAATGTCATGCTGCAGATCGACAATGCTAAATCGCTGACCTACAACGCCGCCTGCGCGATCGATCACGACCCCGCTGAAGCCCTCCGTTTGGCGCGGATGGCAAAATCTGAAGCCAGCGACATGGCGGTCTTCAGCAGCAGTCGAGCCGTACAGTTTCATGGCGGCATTGGCTTTACTTGGGAATGCTATGTGCACCTGTTCTTCAAGCGGCAAATGCACAACCAGGTGCTGTATGGGGATGCAAAATATCAGCGGGCCCTGCTCGCCGATCTCATCATCGGTAAGGCGGCCTAAGCCCGCCGCAACAGGCAGTGGTGCGCGCTATCAGCGCGAAGTTCATGGGCTGATGACATTGTCGCGGGGCGCATTGCTCCGCGCGTTCATCACTAGAGGACGCGCTGCCTGCAACGCGCATTGCTTTTAACCGAGTCCGATCAGATACGCCTCAGAACGCAAGATTACGATCTCGGCCCTACCCGGCATTGCAAAAACTGAAAACTTGTCCCCCAAGCGGTTTTAAGGCGCCTGCAACCGATAGGCTCTTGCGGCGGTTCCACTGAAGACCGCCATTTTTTCTGTCTCAGACAGGCCGAGCTGGCTTGCTATCTTTTTAAAAAAATTCCACAACGTCCGATAGGAAATACAGTCTTTATCCACTGGGAAGTTGCTTTCAAACATACAACGCTCTGGACCGAACGCTTCTAGTGCGTACTGATAGCGAGGCAATAGGGTCTCGAGGAATCTGTCAGAGCCCCAGGGGCTGTCGGTCTGATGCATGTGATACGGCGGCTCCCAATCATCCACCCGCATTTGAGCGCCCCCGAGTTTCATGACGGCATTGGGACAAGCCGCGACCGCGTCGATCGCCTTTCGCCATGCCTTGATTTCATCCGCGTCAGCAGCCGGGTCTATTCGGCCGCCCAAATGATTAACGATGACCGTAACGCCGGGAAAGCGGTTTGCCAGATCCGCCAAGCGCGGCAAACGCGTGAAGTCGGGAGACCAGTTGTCGTAGCTCAAGTCATACTTCTCCAGCCGTGCAAACCCCGCAAGAAAGGTCTCGTTAAGGTCCGATGGAAAAGCGCTGCGAATACCCCGAAAGTTCGAACTTGCTGCGAGATGCGACGTCAGCACCGCCTCCACACCGGCGCCCAGCCTGAGGTCCGCCGTTGAGAAGATACCGGTGCACAGTCTGGTGGGGCCATAAAGACCCGACCGACTCATCGCGGCAATGCCGTTTACAAACTCAGTCTCACCAATGCAGCGCATTTCTTTGGGCCCATCGGCGCGATAAAACGCCCCACACTGCGCAAAAACCGTCTGCACAATGTTATGACCGCTGTCTGAGATATCCCGGCTGATCTCCTCGCATAAGTAGACGGCTTGTCGAAAGCCCATGCCGTTACTACGCCGCAAATCCCAAAGATGATGATGCGGGTCAATGATCGGCAGATTCGGTTCGAGGACCACCTCGGGTGTCTCTCTACCAATCCAGCCTTCTATCTCTGCGTTTTCAGCAATACCCATGTCGCGGCCCTCCCCAGTTGCGTGATTGAGCTGCCATCGCCAAAAGTAGAACTCTTCGCCCTACCCTATCTACCTAAAGCCACGTTTTCATCGCTCGGCTGATTTATCCGCAGTTAGAGCCCAGCAGATTTATCCGCAGTTAGAGCCCAGCAGATTTATCCGCAGTTAGAGCCCAGCAGATCTATCCGCAGTTAAACCTCAGCGGATTTATCCGCAGTTAAAACCCAGCGGATTTATCCGCAGTTAAAACCCAGCGGATCTACCTGCCATGAAAGACCGGCGGCTTCTTCTCGACAAAGGCTTTGGCAGCCGCTTTATGATCCTCGGTCATAAAACACCGCATCATGTGCATGGCTTCACGATCAAACACGTCTGCGAGCGTACCGTTTTGCGCTGTATTCAAATTCTTTTTCATATACCCCACCGCAACCGTCGGCAGGTTGGCCAACGTCTGAGCATAGGCTTTGGATTCCGCGTCAAACACATCCGCAGAAGCCACTTTATTCACGAGCCCCATCGCGAAGGCTTCCGTCCCACTGATCACATCCGCTGTAAAGTACAGCTCGCGCGCCTTCGCCGCGCCCACTAGATACGGTAAAAAATAGGAGCCGCCGTAATCACCCGAGGCGCCAATTTTTGAAAAAGCCGTCGTAATTTTAGCCGTGTCGAGACAAAAACGAAGATCACAGGCTAAGGCAAGCGATAAACCAGCACCGGCTGCCGCGCCAGGAATAATCGCAAGGGTCGGCTTCGGCATCTCATGCAACCACCGGGACAGCTCCATGCCTTGCCTTAGATTGTGCACGCGCTCTTCAAGGGACGGGATCGTGCCGCCACCGCCGGCATTGTCCGAGGCAAACCCTTTAACATCGCCGCCCGAACAAAAAGCGCCGCCAGCGCCAGTGAGCACAACACACCGAACCGCTGGATCAGCCGCAACGCGCGGAATGGCCTCATTCAAGGCAGCCATCATGCTGCCGCTCATCGCGTTTCGAGCTTCAGGTCGATTCATGGTGAGGGTGCATACCCCGGCGTCAAGGGTTTCGATTAAGTGGTCTGACATAGTGCCTCCAATAGCTTGTTCAACATCCGTTTGTCGCCCAGCATACCGCGCTTTGTTTTAAAAATAACCCCCACCCAGCGCCGCTCAAAGAGGGCTTCCTGGCCGAGGTTAAACGATGCTAGCAAAACGCTGGCCTTAGGGCTTGGACGTGACATTCGATTGAGGCTTGGGCATGGCGCGTCAACCGACGCTACAGCTCCGGGGCCGCGGCAGGGGGCGCGACAGTGAGCCGAGAACGGATCTATAACAAGTTTTGACCCAGATCAGCGCGATTATTACCGAGCAGGTATTCTCAGCGCTGGCGGTTTACTCGGCGGGCTTGGTGAAAATTAAAATGTGCTGCTGAGGCAAAACATCGAGCATATCGGGTCCAGTGAAGCCGAGCGCGCGCATCTCTTTACCGGCTTGTTGGGCCGTCATTTTATGCAGGCGCTTAATGGGAACGGACGCATCCTCGCCGCGGTATTCTATCAGCACCAACTGCCCGCCCGGCTTCAAGGCCTCGAACAAACCCTGCCCCATCTCAAAAGGGTGTGAGAACTCATGGTAGGCGTCGACGATGAAGGCAAGATCAATACTGTTCGCAGCAAGATTCGGGCTCTGCACGCCGCCCAACAGGGGTTCAACATTGGTCGTCCCAGATTGAGCAATGCGACTTGAAATAATCTCCAGCATTTCGGGCTGAATATCGACGGCCAAAACGCGGCCTTGGGGCACCCGAGTCGCAACTGGAAAGCTGAAATAACCTGTGCCCGCACCAATATCGGCAACGACAAAATCCGCCTCGAGCGGCAGACTGGCAATCAGCAGGTCCGTGCGCTCTTCGACGCGCCGGCTACCGCGCTCTAGCCAAGACGCGCCTTGGTGACCCATCACATAGGAGATTTGCCGGCCCATATAAAATTTCCCAATACCCTCTCGGTCCGGCGCTGTAATGCGGTACTGGGTCTCCGCAGGCGGACCTGCAACACAGATCGAACTGATCACCAGTAAGATCAAACCGAGGCGCGCTCGAACTTGCAGCGTGATGTTCACGTTTGCGATAGATCGGGTGAATCCGGCGCCGCCTGGGTATCGAACTCGATTGAGCCGACTTCAATCTCAAAGGCGCCATCCTGACCGTCGGCCAAGATCAGCCCCAACCCAGCAATATCGGCTGAGGCCAAAGGCCCTTGATCCATTCGTCGGCCCCGCCAGGACGCGTAGAAGTCTGGGATTTTGAGTTCAACGGTCTGCCATTCATCGGCGACGGTACGGAAGGCATGTTGGTATGAGACTCGCTGCCCAGCGGCATACAATCGAACGCTATAGGTCCGGCCATCGCCCTTTACGGTCAAGCGAACGAGTGTCGCGGCAGCCAGATCGAGGCCCATCCGATCACTGCGCAATGATGCAAAGCCGCCGCCATTCGTGTTCAGGCGACCGCTAAAGTGCAGGGCCTCGCCCACGCGCTTTAATTGACTCGACGAGCGCCCGCCCATCACCGTGTCATTAACCACCTGCCAGCGCAGCGCAGGCGCTGCGTTGTTCAGGCCCAATACTCGCAAAGGCTCCGCCAGGGCCGCGCCGCTAAACATGACCATCACGATCGCAATGGCTTTTAAATTGCTTTTCATTCAAGGCCTACCTCGATTGGTTTGTGATTTATGTGCTTTGAGTACCCGCGGGCATCCTGTACGCACTTTCTCAAGCCCTGCTCTCTTTGCAAGGTCTTTCTGTTAATCCTATACGTCGTTCGGTCGCAATCAGTTGCCCGCGCCGAGCCCCTTTCTTGGCCGCGCAGGCGCGCGGCAGCACCCTGTTGGAGCAGCACCGTTCGAGCAAAGCGCTCGATGTAAAGCGAGCACGCGCCTCGTAACCCGGTGAAAAGAGGTTTTGCGATGGCCGCTTAAAGATTGGTTGTACCGGTTTCGGCCCAATTGAAGAGCTGATGACGGGTTTTGTCGCCAGCTCGCGTTCAACGAAGCTTGGGCGGCGAGTCCATTTAGGATTGTTATAGGTTGGGCCAAACGCGCATCAAAGGCACAAACAACAGACCACACTATCAAGACTCGTTAGCCCTTCGGCAAAAGCGCCTTTAATATTGTGGTCGGGCGTCGGGATTGCTTTGAGAATCATTAAGGTCAACCAAGGCCAGCATCGCGCATAACAACAAGGCTGCCGCAAAATGATACTGAGATCATCGCGGGGGCTATAAGGGGTAAAAGAAGACCACCTTAGCCGCATCCCGGCACATAAAATCGAAGTTACCGTTGCTCCCTTCCGGGCCTGGCGGAGTTCACCTCTATTTATTGCGAGAGGACCAAGGTGGCCAGTGCAGTATACTGGATTTCGTTGCTTGGAGCACCTAAATCTCGGGACGCCGCTGATGCGGTTTCAAATTCTGCTGCCAGGACTTCGCACCAAGGCCGCGCGCGTGACCGCCACGGACCACTGATTCGCCACCTCACATGAGATGCCTAAGCCTTGCGTGCTAGCCCGACGTTACGGCCAGTACCCAAGCAAATCAACTGGACTCGATTGCGACGGCGTTTTGAGTCGACCTTCAACTTGCCCGAGGTATAAGAATCCTGTGATCTGTTCATGATCTGCAAGACCAAGACCTGCCTGCAGGGTCCGATTGTAGGCCAAATCACCGGTTCGCCAGATGGCGCCAAAGCCCTTGGCCCACGCCATCGAGGACATGTTTTGCAGCGCAATTCCAGCGGTCAATAATTGCTCGATTTCAGGCACTTTGGGATGCGGTGTTGGCGAGGCAATCCCAACAATAATCATGGGCGCCCGCAGGGGCTTAAGCCGCAACTTATCGAGCGTTGCCGCATCGGTATCCGGCGCGACCGCTAACCGTGCTGCCACCATCAGCTCACCGAGCGCCGAGCGACCTTCTCCCGATACCACTAAAAACCGATACGGCGCCAGTTGGGCATGATCTGGCGCACGTTGGGCCGCCTGCACCATATCAGCAAGCAAGGACGCTGGCACCGCGCCTGTGAGCCTCGGTGCCGAAACCCGACTCAATAGTGCATCTACTGCCTCCATGGTGACCTCCTTTATCTCTTAGACTTCCTAATGGCAATGAAGCGCGACGACAGACGTCTCGCCCGGAGGGAATAGTTTACCGGTTTTCTAGATCAGGCAGGACACCGTTTCCGGGATCTCTTACAATAGATCCTGCAACTCCTTTGGCCCCAAACTTTATGATTCACGACCATCGGCCCCTTTGGTTAAAAAACAGCTTTCAAGCCTTTGAGCACTGGTACGGCAAGCATTTCGTTGCGCCGCATTTTGCAGGTCTCGGCTCTGGCGCGCTGCTGATGAAGCCGTGGAACATCGATGTGTTCGGCGCCGAGATTCGGGTCGGCAATTTTCTGCACATGGTGACGGCAAAAGACCGCCGGGTGTCGCTTTCGACCTGGCACTTGGGGCAGCAGCAGGGTCATATCGACATCGGCAATCATGTCCTGATCTGCCCTGGCGTTCGAATTGATGCCGCCAGCCGCATTACCATCGGCGACAACTGCATGCTGGCGGCGGGCAGTTATGTAACCGACGCCGATTGGCATGATCTGTACGATCGAACGAAACCGATTGGCACCACCAAGGCCGTGACCCTGCACAACAATGTTTGGCTGGGTGATGGCGCAACGGTTTGTAAAGGCGTGAGCATTGGCGAGAACAGCATTATTGGCGCGGGCTCAGTGGTGGCAACTGATATTCCTGCGAACGTCATCGCCGCCGGCAACCCCGCACAGGTGATCCGCGCGCTCGACCCAGAACAAGCCTTGGTGCGCCGGGAACAGATTTTCGAAAACCCGGTGGCGTTGGCTGAGCAAAATGCCAAGATCGACCAATATGTCTTGGGGCCTAATACAATCTTAGGTTGGGCGCGCGCAAAACTCCGTCCAAAGCGCGGCGACTGAAACCTCTTATGGTTGCCAAATCCTTTTCTTAACAGATCGCTTTAGGCGCACTTGTTCCGCATTCAAGCGCCTTTAGACCGCCTTCTCGGACGAGGCCTTGCCAAACAAACCCAATGGCTGAGATGCTGTAGCCTGACCTTCAAAAATCGACATGCCATGACCGACCCGCAGCCCTACCCGCCCCGACGTTACGCCTGGTTCGTGGTGTTTGTACTGATTCTTGCCTCGCTGATTGCTTTCATCGATCGACAGGTGGTCGCCATTGTCGTCGGGCCCATGCAACAGGATTTGGGCGTGGGCGACACTGAAATCGGTTGGCTGTACGGCGTGTTTGCGCTGTTCTACGCCGCAGCAGCCTTGCCGATTGCAACCCTTGCCGACAAACGCAGCCGCAAACACATCATCGCCATTGGGATCTTTCTTTGGTCTCTACTCACGATCGCCTGCGGGCTGACCCGCAGCTATTGGCAGATTTTTTTAGCGCGTATTGGCGTGGGCATCGGCGAGGCGACACTGACCCCAGCCACGACCTCGCTGATCGGGGACTATTTCCCCCGTAAACTGGTGCCATTGGCCTTAAGCATTTTTCAGGCCGGCCCCATCATCGGCACGGGGCTCGCTTTTATTATCGGCGGCTACGTGTTGAACATGGTGGAGTCCAGCGCCCCGATGACGCTGCCCTTTTTCGGTGAATTAAAACCGTGGCAGCAAACCTTCGTGTATGTCGGTGCGCCGGGTCTGATCCTTGCCGTATTTTTTTTAGGCCTCAAAGAACCGATCCGACGCTTGACGCCATCTGCGACCAGCGAAGGCTCGGATACCGAGCAACTGCTACGGTTTTACCGACAAAATGCGCGCACCATCACCTTTCATCACTTAGGCTTCGTTTGCCTGGTCCTCACAGGCTACGCCTTTGTGTTTTGGTCAGTGACCTTCTTTGTCCGGGTTCATGGCTTGTCTGCCGCAAGCGCGTCACAAACCTTTGGCTGGATATTCGTGATTTTCGGGCCGCTGGGGCCCTTGGCGGTCGCCTGGTTTGCCGCGCATCGTCGCGCGCAAGGTCATTTGGATGCAAACATCACCGCGGGGATGATCGGCGGCTTGTTGACCATTCCTTGCATTTTATTGATCCAAGTCGCGCCGTCCGCCTTTTGGGCGTTTGTGTTCTATGCCCCGGCGCTCATGGCGGTTAATTCGCCCTTTGGCATCGCCGCCGGTTCATTGCCGGTTATTACGCCGCCCCACCTCAGGGCTCGGGTGGCCGCGGTTTATATGCTGACCGGTTCAGTCGGCATGATGTTTGGCCCGCCGCTGGCCGGCGCGTTTAACGAGTTTGTGTTTCCTGGCACTGACGGGGTGCGATACTCCATGATCACCATGACCAGTTTTTTTGGTGTGCTGGGTGTGGTCTTCCTCTGGTTTGGACGAGCCCCCTATGCGATCTCGCTCGCGAATGCCGATCTTGAAGATGACGATCAAAAAGCACCCATTTAAAACGCGTTCCTGTCGAACGCCTCTTGTACGAATCCCAAACCGGCGTTCTTATGGAGAGGATCGCAACGTACTAAGGCCCCGGCAAGGCAATCTGACTTGGAACCCTGCATCCGTGGGGCGCATTCTGCCTTCGCAGGCACCGCGGGCGACCTTTAAGCCGCCGGCGCTGTAATGTTGGCGACCACTTGACCGACGCCTTCGATATGACCCTTAAGGCTGTCGCCAGGCAACACTGGGCCAACCCCCTCAGGCGTACCGGTATAAATCAGGTCCCCCGGCAGCAGGCGATAATACCGAGACAGATCGGAGATCAACTCCGCCACAGACCAAATCATTAAAGACAGGTTAGACGACTGCTTCACAGATTGATTCACGCTGAGCGCAATTGCGCCCTGCTGAAGCAGCGGCGCGCCCTCGGGTTTAATCACAAGGGGTGAGATGATCGCCGCCTGCTCGAAATCTTTACCCAGGTCCCAGGGATGGGCGTGATCCTTGGCGCGCTGCTGCAGATCCCGCCGGGTCATATCCAGCCCCGCCGCATAGCCGTAAACAAGATCGATGGCCTCAGCCTTGGATACCCCAAAACCGCCGGCCCTCAGCGCAACGACCAGCTCCATTTCAAAATGGTAGTTACTGGTTTCAGGAGGGTACGCAATGTCCGATCCAGACTCGACGATCGTACTGGGATGTTTATTGAAATAAAATGGCTGGGTGGTGGCCTTATCAACGGTCACGCCCATCTCTGCCGCGTGCGCATGGTAGTTCCGGCCAACACAAAAGATTCGGTGCACAGGAAATCTTGCATCGCTATCCTGAATGGTTACCGTAACCGCCGGTTGCGCTGCAAAACACAGTCTTTGTGTCATAGGTTAATCCCTCTTGAACCCGCCCTCAGCATTCGCTGTTTGATCCCAACGAACCGTTTAAACTTGCCTTACAGGCTCGGACTGCTGTTAACAGCCCGTTCAAATACTCGACGCCTAAAGCCGTCTATCCCAGCGGCTTGTCGCAGGTCAGATTGACGAGCAGCTAGGCCCAGCCACAACTATTGCCGGTAGTGCCGCACATAATCCCAATCGCGATAACCCAAAACCCGTTCAGCATTAATATCAATCCCCCCTCGCCGGGTAAATTCGGCTCGCACACCCAGCTTACTGGGCTTGGCCGCTTGATAGAGGTCCATAAACAGGCGTTCAGCAACCTGCTCGGCAAATTCGCCATGTTCTCGATAGCTGAAGAGGTACTGCAATAGACCGGGTCGAGCGAGTTGTGGCCCGGTCATGCGCAGGATGATTCGAGCAAAATCGGGCTGGCCCGTCATGGGGCACAACGATCGAAACAGATCGGAATAATAGGTGACTTCCGCAACCTCTGATGACGCAAGCGATAAGGTGTCCGTGCTGTAACCACCCTCAGGCACGCCGACCGCCTCATCATCCAAACAGTGGGCAGCCTCAAGGCGCGCGCTTAAAACGGAGACCGGTTCTGGGTCGACCGAGCGCACCTGAACAAGCCCCTGGCATGCCGCGGTTAGATCCCGCTCAAGACACTCAATTACGGCTTCAAGCCCCTCAAAGCGGGTCCCGGCAAAACTGCCCAGATATAACTTCATCGATTTTGATTCGATAATCGCGCTTGAATTGAACGGGACCTCAATTTGCAGGACATCCGCCGTCGGTTTGCCTTGAGGCGTGAGGTAGGTGAACTCATAGGCATTCCAAAGGTCTCGACCGGCGAATGGCGCGTTGTTTGGCTCGATGCCGTGCTCCGCGCGTTGCGGCTGGCGCGCAATGGGATACAACAATCCCTTGTCATAGAGATTGGTATATTCCGTCGTGGCACTACCCAGTTGCATGTGTCCCATAAAGCCCTTCTTAATGGTGTTTTGAATCAATGGTGTTTTAATGCGGCCGGCGCGGCAACGATTTAGCGCAGAGACCGGCCCAGACAGGACAACGACCCTCCAAGTGCGATACCCTTTGCGTCCAATTTAACCTGCGTTGTGTGTCACTTTATGAATTACCGCTCCAGCCTTTTGCCGCCACTCATAATATTAGCAAGTTTATCTGCCACGGAGGTTGTCGCCAACCAAAGTCTGGCCATGGAAGAAGTTGTTGTCACCGCCAATCGAGCCCAGGAGCCTTGGCTGGCCACGACCCGAACGGCAACGGTTGTCAATGCTGAAACTGTTGCGCGAACCCAAGCCGTGCACATTAACGAATTACTCGCCCGAGTCGCAGGGACTTGGATCAGCCGAGGCAATGGCCAAGAGCACTTAACCGCTATTCGATCCCCAGTCCTGACCGGGGCCGGTGGCTGCGGCGCGTTTTTAATGACCCAGGACAATGTGCCGCTGCGCGCTTCGGGCTTTTGCAACGTGAACGAACTATTTGAGTCGGTCAGCGAACTGGCAGAAGCCGTTGAAGTGTTAAAAGGACCCGGCGGCGCAACCCACGGCTCCAATGCCTTGCACGGTTTGATCCAGGTCCGGACGCCCAGCCCTGGCGCCCAGCGCAATACCACCCAAATTGAAGCGGGCCCCCATAGCTACGCTCGACTGAAACATTTATCCGTACAGGAGCGACTCATCGTTGGCGTATCCGCAACTTCTGATGACGGCTATAAAACGGACTCGGGGTACGGTCAGCAAAAACTGATTCTGAAGCATCAACAAGCTGTTGGCGCCTTTGAGGTGATCAACAGCCTCGCCGTAACCAACTTAAATCAAGAAACTTCAGGCTTTGTGCAGGGGGAGGATGTCTATCGCGATCCCGCCTATAAAAAATTGAACCCCAACCCAGAGGCCTTCCGGGACGTGCGCTCGGCGCGATTGATATCAGATTGGCAGTCCGAATCGGGCAAATTTCGGATCACGCCCTTTCTGCGCTGGACCGACATGCGCTTCTTACAACACTTTCTGCCAGGCCAGCCCCTTGAGGAGAACGGTCACAGAAGTCTTGGATTACAATCCAGCGCTGCGCTTACGAACAACGTCACCGTGGGTTTCGATGCCGAACAAACCCGCGGATTTTTAAAGCAGACCCAAACCGGCGAAACCCGCGGCAGTCCCTTTTTGGTTGGCACGATCCCCAGCGGCAAGCATTACGACTACGACGTAACAGCGACGGTTGCCGCGGCGTTTGCCCAATATGATTGGCCGGTTTCTGAGGATCTGGTGGTCACACTGGGCCTTAGAGCCGAGCGCGTTGATTATGATTATGACAATCGCATGATCAGCGGTCGCACGAAAGACGATGGCACGGCCTGCGGGTTTGGTGGTTGTCGCTACAATCGACCAGAAAGTCGATCGGATGCGTTCAACAATTTATCTCCGAAGCTGGGATTTAATTACGCTTTTGGTCAGCACAGGTTGTTTGGTCAGCTCTCTAAGGGCTTCAGAGCCCCTCAAGCAACCGAGTTATACCGGCTTCAGAATGGTCAAAACGTCGCTGATATCGACTCAGAAGCCCTCGACAGCTTGGAAGTTGGTCTTCGCGGGGCTACTGCTCGGCTTTCTTACCAATTGACCGGCTTTAGCATGAAAAAAGAAGGGTTCATCTTTCAAGACACCACCCGGGCCAATGTCGACAATGGTGAGACGCGACATCAGGGTGTTGAAATCGAGGGCCGCTTTGCACTGCGAGATAACCTTGAGGTGTCTGCGAACTGGACGCTAGCTCGCCACCGCTACGACAACAACCCAGCGCTCTCGCGGGGGGTGATTCAAGGCAATGATATCGATACCGCCCCAAGATCGATGGGCGGCCTGCAAGTGAATTGGGCGCCGACCGAGCGCGTGACCAGTGAACTCGAGTGGGTTCATATCGGACCCTACTTTACCAACCCAGACAATACGAATCGTTATGACGGACATGATTTAATAAATCTGAGAGCCAATCTTGCACTTACCAATGTTTGGCAGGGTTTTTTGCGCGTGACGAACCTGCTCGACACCGATTATGCTGAACGGGCAGATTATGCCTTTGGCAACGAACGATTTTTTGTCGGCGAACCCCGTGGCGTTTATATTGGATTTCGCCGCAGCAACTAAGACGCGCATTACAAGAACATGATAGGAGAGATCAAATGAAAGCACGTGCAGCATTGGCCCTCAAAGCAGGCGCACCTTTGGTTATCGACGAGGTCGAGGTCGCCGGGCCAAAAGCCGGGGAAGTACTGGTTCAAATGGTCGCCAGTGGCGTCTGTCACACCGATGCCTTTACCCTATCGGGCGATGATCCCGAAGGGCTCTTTCCTGCGATTTTAGGACATGAGGGCGGCGGCATTGTGGTCGAACTGGGCGAAGGCGTGACCAGCCTCGCCGTAGGCGACCATGTCATTCCGCTGTACACCGCAGAGTGCGGCCAATGTAAGTTCTGTCTATCCGGTAAAACCAATCTGTGCAGCGCTGTCAGGGCCACTCAGGGGCTTGGCGTCATGCCGGATGGCACCAGTCGCTTCAGCTACAAGGGTGAGGCGGTCTATCATTACATGGGCACCTCAACCTTTAGCGAGTATTCCGTTATTGCAGAGGTCTCTCTCGCCAAAGTGAACCCGCTTGCGCCGCTAGACAAGATTTGCTTGCTGGGTTGCGGGGTGACCACGGGCATCGGCGCGGTCATCAACACCGCAAAGGTCGAGCCTGGTGCGACCATTGCGGTCTTTGGTCTCGGCGGCATTGGTTTGTCCGTTATCCAAGGCGCTGTCATGGCCAAAGCCGGCCGAATTATTGCTGTGGACACCAATCCTTCGAAGTTCGAGATGGCCAGAATGCTCGGCGCAACGGATTGTGTTAACCCGAAAGATCACACCAATAGCATTACCGAAGTGATCGTTGATATGACAGATGGCGGAGTTGATTACAGCTTTGAGTGCGTCGGCAACGTGAATCTGATGCGCAGCGCGCTGGAATGCTGCCACAAGGGTTGGGGCGAGGCGATTATTATTGGGGTCGCTGGCGCAGGCCAAGAGATCAGTACGCGGCCTTTCCAGCTCGTTACAGGGCGGGTTTGGCGTGGAACCGCCTTTGGCGGCGTTAAGGGCCGCACCCAATTGCCGGGCATGGTCGATCAGTATATGAGTGGCGAAATTAAGCTGGATGAATTGATCACTTACACAATGCCATTAGAAGAAATTAATACCGCTTTCGACTATATGCATGAAGGCAAGAGTATCCGGAGCGTGATCCTGTTTTAATTGGAAAGATCCGCCATTACTGATGAAATTTGACCGTTTGCGACTTGACGATTCAGCCTAAGATCAATATCATTCGCGCCGTCGGTTGTGTTCTGTCCCCTTCGTCTAGAGGCCTAGGACTCCAGGTTTTCATCCTGGCAACAGGGGTTCGACTCCCCTAGGGGACGCCATCCGATCTGGTTGCCAACAAACCAGATATTGGTGTAAAAATGGTTCAAGGCAACGCGCCTTTAGCCTCAGTAAAGCGGGAATAGCTCAGTTGGTAGAGCGGTACCTTGCCAAGGTACAGGTCGCCAGTTCGAACCTGGTTTCCCGCTCCAAATACATAAGGCCCCTGCTCTGTCAGGGGTTTTTTGTTTTTGGTACAGCAGTTCTCAGCGAGCGTCGCACCGCTGGTTTCCCGCGCCAAACACCTGAATCCCTTTCATCACCAAGGTTTTCATACTCGCAGTCCTTGCCCGTCGTTTTTACGTTGCGAGAAAAAAGGATCCCTCACTATCGGCTGACAGGACCAAAGGGCACGTAAGAAATATAAACGGCAGTTCAGGGGAAAGTTGACGGTGTTGACGATACCAGGCCAAAAGTTCTTTACAGCTAAAACGCGAGCGTCTTAGCACCATCAAAGACCAATAATGAATGGTAGCCGCCGCGTTGTAGCGCGCTCAAAACGTATAGATCAGACCAGCAGATATCTGCGCGTACGGATGCTCAAAAAACTTCGCCGTGCGCTGGTTATAGACCATCGGATCGAGTCCCAAAAGGTAATGTTGGGACAACTCGGCTCTGCCATAAAACGCGAGATCCCCAATGGGGTTGTACCAAATGGACGCGTTGAGCAACGCATTGGATTCGTAGTTCGGAACGCCCTCATACTGCTCGTAACCACGTCGAGAGACTTTTATAAACCCCACTTCCCCGGTTAATAGCCAGCGCTCACCAACGGACACGTTCAAACCAAAATCGTATCGCAGGGCTGCTTCTGACCAAGGCGCTTCTTGCGGAAACGTTGCCTTCAAACGGCTAATGGTTGTGCCGAGTGTTTCTCCGTTGTACTGAATCCCTAAGAGAAACGGGTCATTCAAGTCCAAGAATGCAGACCTTGTGTCGGTATCCACCTCCGAATACACATACCGTAACCGATGCCAGAGACTGACGCCGTTGCCATACTGTTTTTTGAGCAGCAACCCCAACTGCCAACGGTCTTCTTCGGCGGCAGTAACGACCGCAGGCTCTGCCTCGCCCGTTTCTTGGCTGGTAAAGGATAGATCTGCGCCGTCACATGCCCCAACTGTAAGCCCGGTGTAGGCATAACAGGCGACTGTTAGATCGCTTTGTTGTCGGGAGGCTAAGCCCGCCATGAGTTGTAAATCATAGCCAAGGCGCTCGCCAACTCGCCATTGCACCAAAAGCGCATCCCCCTGCACATCAGATTCAACCTCAAACGGTTCTCGGTCGCGCGTAGTCGCCGCCGAGGTTGCTTCTCGCTGGTAAGAGATCAGAAGGTTACTCGAAGGCTTATAGCCAATTGAGCCAAAGGTTGAGGCCGCGTCTTTGGGCTTAAACGTACTATTCAATTTGCTCGCAAAATCAAAGACGTCGAGTGACTCCGAGAAGTAAGCATAATCGAGTGCGATGTAGCCACGCTCAACTTCAGTCAGGTCAAGTACTGTCATCAGAGAAGACTGCTCTGCCCTCGCGAGGGCAGAGCTTAAACAAAAGAACAAGATGACGCTAAAGGCTAAAAAACGAATCATAAGACAATCACCCTTCTCTCAGACGCTACCAGTTTAGCTCAAATATTATTAATCACGAGGCAAAAAAAAGAGGCCTAAGCCTCTTTTTTTTAACCATTATCCATTACTCGATGATAATAACCCCTTCAACCTTATTAATGGGCACGCCACCGTAGGTCAGGATATTGTCTAAGGTTGTAGCAGTAGGAGTTCCGTCAGATAGAACCTCGATCACCAGATCAAAGTTGCCAGCCTGCAACTCGACCGTAACCTCGCTATTTCTGCCGGCCAAGTTCAAGTCAAACAAACTGATCAACTTTGCCGTTAAGGTTGGCGGGTAGATCCCTGGAGCGGAGATATCCAAGGTCTCGGCCGTCGATTCCAATGTGAAAGTACAACCGCTCTGACATACACTGCTATCCGTTACGGTCACATCCTGTGTCTGCGAGGGCACGGTAAAGTCACTACCGTTGTAACTCACATCGACCATTGAAGTCATCGTCAATCCGCCGCCGCCTACGGTCATTTTGAGCGTGAATGCGCCGGAAATCGTTGGCACATTGGCCATCTTAAACTGCAGCGCTGGAACCAACTCCCCAGCATCAGCCGTGCCATTCAACAACCCGTTGATGTGCGCCTTCTTAATAGTCATGCTTGGACCAAAGTCGAATTCCATCGTCTTGCCATTGACAGCAGGATGCAGCCGGATTTCTTCCCTTGGGGTGCCTGCTGGATAGATCACATGCAACTCAACTGGACTGCTGCTCGCGGTTGACCAATCATCTACCATAACGTCGTACTTATCCATTGTGGTAGCCGCTTCACCAACCGTAAGCGAGGCTTGAAGGCTGGTTAGCAACGCTGCGTTCTCTGCCCGACGGTAGTACAGCACTTCATCAGTGCCCTGATCGATCGTCACCATTACCGTATAGTCACCGGCCTCGAAGAAACCCGCCAGATCAATCCCAGCAAACTCTGCACCCGTTTTAGTGGCCGCTGTGAACCAGTCAAGGATTCTAACCTCTAGCGTCGCCGGGAAGTTCTCAAACGCCTTACTCTGGCTCAAAGTGATCATGTCCGAAGCACCGTTCGCACCAGTGACTGTCGCGATCGTACTACCTTTGGTGTAAGTCATCGACAAGCTCTGAGCAGGCACCGTGACGGCGACATCTCCACTTGCATCTGCACTCCAATTGGCGGTGATGCTACCGGTCAGCATGCGTTCTGAAGTCGACTGAACCGCATCAGCACCTTCAAGAAGGCTAATTGTAAGCTCCATGGCACCACTTTCACCCGATGCAGGCACACTGTTCATGGCCAAGAGTAATCTCGGCGCCATCCCGGTGCTACCGTTGCTATCGACTAAGCTCTTCAAGTTAGAAAGGTCAACAACATTGCCTGTGCCCATGGCAACCGACAACTTACCAGCCGCGCTCACCGTTGGTGAAAGACCGTAAACCACCGCCTTGTTGCTCATACCATCGACATAATCCAACAACCCAACTCGATGAAGGTTGAACCGACCAGGCACTTCACCCAGCTTCAGATTCGCCATGATCTTCGTGATCAGTACATCTGAGCTTTGATAGAAGAAATTACCAAGATCTGTCCCTTGGGCGATCCCTACCGAAATGTGGTAGTTGTTTGCGCCATCAAAGAAGCTACCGAGGTTTAGCCCTGAGAAATCAGCAGATTTCGCATTCGCAGCAGCCGCTGCAGCAAAGAAATCTATTGCACGCACTTCGATCGATGCTGGTGTGTTTGAATAATTGTCGCTCTTGTTGAAGGTAACGACATCCGCTGCACCATTGACCCTAGATAACGCATAGCTATTGCCGTTGTGAGCGTAGCCCAAGGTCGCTGTTCCGCCTGACGGCACGGTCATTTCAACATTTGTTCCATCCGACTTCCAGTTAACCGTAATACTGGCTGAAAGTTTACGCTCGGCAGTCTGATACGTTTGATCGAGATCATCATTTTCCATCAACATCAAATCCAGCATCACGGTTCCGGTAGTGCCAGCAGTCGGCACTTTGTCCAGCGTCAGCACAAGTTTCGGCGCTGTGCCGGTTGCGCTGTTGCTGTCCACCAAGTTCTTAAGGTTTGATCGATCGATCACGACGCCATCTGCTAGGGCCAACGACAGGACACCTTCGCCCATCGTTGCTGCTGTGGTGTAGGTTGCCATTGTTCGATCCTGATCAACATAGTCAGTAATACTCACGCTGTTTAATCGGAAGGAGGAGGAAAGCTTCGCATTTAAAGGGAAGTCGTCTGCCGAATCAGCAACTCCATCATTATCATCATCCGGATCAGCTGCTAAGCCAGTCGCTAAACAGCCCGCATCACAGGTATCCGGAAGGCCATCGTTATCCGTATCGGTGTATCCATTAATTGCAATGATATGCTTTCGAACCAGGGTGTACCCATCTTCTAACGCCAGATTAAATTCACCCGCATTGGCCAATGGAAGGAATCCTTGCATATTGAAGGACGTTACCTCGGCATTTGCATCAAAATGGCTTCGAACAGCCTTGGCAAGCGCGAGGATTTGCTCAGCCGCCTCATGCTTAAGGTGAGACACGCCGTGTGCTCGGATCGAACCAAAATCATCTGCGCCGAGCTTATCAAACTCCGACGCAACCTTATTGATCAGATCCGATGAATGCTCAATCGTGTATTCAAACACTTCGAATGGAACTGTTGCATCCTGAACCGTCAACTCGGCGCCAAAAGTGCCGCCCTTAAGGTCCGCCTCAATGAGTTTTTCAAGTTCCTCTAAGTGGTCAGCGTTCGTAATATCCAAAGCACCTTCGATCGAAACTGTGCCAGCGCTACCACTTGCTTGATTCGCGGCGACTTCTACCAACAGCTTCACCAGCGCATCCAGGGCTATTTCTTCCGCCAGCCCATCGGTCATACTCTTGGCCCCGCTGACGCTTGAACCGACAATCGTTTCAGCGACCAACAGCTTCATGGTCATGAGATGTTGCGCAATGGTCTCGACTTCGTGCGCGAGCGCTTTATCAACGCCTGCCGCATGGGAGTTAAACGTCAAGATGTCGACAGACGCAGGCAGACCTAAGGCCTTGGATAGGTCAGCTGGCGCTATCGCACCATCGCTCTCTCCTTTGGAGTGCTCATGAATTGTCGTCATCGGCGTAACCACGCCACCATCAGCAGGCGACCCTTTCAAGCCTACGCTTGACGCTGCATACGACTCACCCGAGCCATAATCAATTGTGTTAGCCCCCATTTGTACGACAACTGAATAGATCTCCGGTGCATTCTGCGCCTTCGCTAAAGTGTAGGATCCATCTTCTGCCGTTAACGTAGACGGCTCACCTTGATCAAGGACACCATTGTCGTTGTAATCATGGAAGACAGTTGCTTGGTGCAGCGGTCCTTTTAGAACGAATCCAGTACCTGTATCTGTATCTGTATCTGTATCTGTATCTGTATCTGTATCTGTATCTGTATCT
>ENA-OQVM01002026-OQVM01002026.1-marine-metagenome-genome-assembly--contig:-NODE-2026-length-24828-cov-7.556260_pt1 | contig 24828 bp, 23 predicted proteins | sample MGYA00237776_ERZ505498 | MGnify/ENA primary metagenome ERZ505498 (study PRJEB26159, sample SAMN06265151) | marine metagenome | isolation source: Helgoland LTER site | place: Germany:Helgoland, sampling...
GCTGAAGTGGCGGATGGATCGGTGACGGCGAGTAAGATTGCGAGTAAGACAATTGGTAAGGATCAGATTAGCGATGACATCCTCAAATATCTCAAGCCTGAGATTACCGCTCAACCCATTGGTAGAGTAGTTTATGCGGACAGCAATGTCTCGTTGTCCGTCACCGCCGAAGGGAAATACCTCACTTACCAATGGAAGAAAGACGGCAGTCATTTGACGGGTGAGAACAACTCAACCATGACCATTACCGATGCCAATGCCACCTTGCATGACGGTAATTATTCTGTGGTGGTGAGCAATGATTTTGGAAGTTTGGAGTCGGGTGTGAAAACCTTTTCTGTATTGAATTCAGAAATGGACGGCTTGGTCGGTTGGTGGAAGTTTGATGAGACTAACGGAACCGTTGCTCATGACTCAAGTGGAAATGGAAATGATGGAAATTTAACGAATGGACCGACTTGGGTAAGCGGAAAAATAGGGGGAGCTTTGAGTTTTGATGGGCTAGATGATAAAGTTGTTCTAACTGACCAATCTTACCCTACAGGGAATAATGCTTCTTTGAGCTTTTGGGCATATGGCGGTGAGGATTTGCCTAACCAGACTCAGGTTTTTGTAAGTAGGGATTCTGTAAATCAAAGACTTTTTAATGTTCATCTTAGTTGGGTAAGCCAAACTGGAGATGAAAGCTATATTGTTGTTTGGGATATAGGGAGCCCTTCGGGTGAAAATAGAATCAGTCAATCTGGTGTCAGTGGGGATTTTCAAGGAAGTTGGCGACATTGGAGTTTTACCAAAGATCACTCATTAGGTGAAATGATCATATTTAAGGATGGTTCAGTCTTTCACCGTGCTTCGAATATGCTTCAACCTTCTGCTGAGACTAGTGATGTTGAATATTTTTGGGTAGGAGTTTCATACCATGGTCTTCTCGACGATGTACGCATCTACGACCGTGCCTTATCCGCCGCCGAAGTGCAGGCTCTGTACAACATGGGGCAGTAATTGCTAAATTACCCTACCCCACCACTCTCAAAACAGCTTTCTTCAATTCCTCGCTGAGACTGTCCCATCTTTGGACAATACGCGTCAGCATTTGACGGTCTGTCCCAGAAATCTCAGTCAATATCTTGATCAACGCTTCTGGTGAAAAGTCTGAATGCTTGATGTTTACTGAGGTTTCGGCACATGGTGTATCGGGTTCGATTCCCGCCACCTCTACCAAAGCTTCAGGTGGAATGTAAAATCTTAGTTAGAAAGAATTCTATGAATTTCACTTTTATTGAGTTGATTCGCTACCAGTGGCTGAGAACCGTCAGGTTGAGCTTGTTGCCATGTGGCTATCAAATCTTCATTTTGGAGGAAAATTGTGGAGACATACCGGCTACATCCTGTGGCATGAGGTGATATAAATAGAGGGAAGTCAGTAGATATGGGGTTGATCCTTGGGAAGTCATCGTCCCAGCCCCAAGCTAAGCCACCTAATTCTTCACAGGAATAACCTCTTGGGCGTTTTGCTGCTTGTGGGTTTTGGTCTAAAGAGCGAAGGCATTCCGCTCCATCGTAAAAGTAGAGTGACAAATCAGGGATATCCGAAAAGGAGCCAATTTTAGGAATCTGGAGTCGTTCAGTTATTCGGGAACAGGCAACATCCCAACTGTTGCCACGTGTTAAAACAGAGTCACTGAATTGGTTAAACGAATCTTCATCTTTCTTTCTGCGAGTAAGTCCAGTATTTGAACTGGACCATGAAAAGGGATGGTTGCAATAAAGTAGTTCGGTACTCCCATCTGCAGAGTGAAAGGCGACCGGGTCTTTAATATGGAGAGTGTTTGCTTCTCTAGATGATGCAACAGTCTCGATAGTACCCAAGTCAATCGACTCCGCATCGGTGCCGCGTAACAAATCAACTGTCCAAACACCAGTGCCCGGTTTTTGAAAATTAATCAAGTGTTTGGGGTAAGCGATCCTTTTTTCTGTCGAAATGAAAAGTTCGATACCATCTGCTTGGGCACCTTGAAGCAAGCACCCTCCCTCGATTGAAACAATCTCAGAATCATGACCTAGGTCTTTCTTTGAAAAAGAAAGTATCTTGGAGAACTCTTCAGTGATCGCCTTGCTTTCAAAAACAGCAAATTCCAGTCCTCTTTCTCCTGCACCTGTACCGGTAGTTGAATCTCCCGCATTGCGGTACCTCCCACAAATTAAAATACGACCACTTTTCTCTTGGATAATATTACCGCCCCCAAACCAGTACCCTGGGTTTTGTTCGAGGGCTGGGATAATAATTCGTGCTTTGTGCTGATCAATGAGTCTCAGTCCGAGTTCCCGTAACTGATCGATTTTGCCTTTCTCTAACATTACCTTAGCATTCCTGCCGCCAAAGTTTCATTGGTAAAGGGGTCCACCAAGATAAAGCTTCCCGTATTTCGATTTCTTCGGTAGGTGTCATGAAAAATAGGTTGAGAAATTCGAAGTGACACTCGGCCGATGTCATTCATATCGAATGTATCCACACCTTCCATTTTCCTGAGAGAATTAACATCTACCTTATAGCGAATTTCGGATACGATGGCCTGTGCTTCTTTGGTAGTGTGTCGGAATATAAACTTAGAACCTTTTGATAATTTCTTATTTCCGGAAAACCAGCAGATAAAGGCATCGAGATCTTGCTCCACTTTTGGCTGGTTATTCGGCTTTACGATCATATCTCCGCGACTGACATCAATTTCATCTTCGAGTAGAATAGTGACAGATTGGGGATGGTATGCCTCTTCGATCTCGGTCTCTCCTTTTAAGATTTTTGAAATCTTGGTAGAAAATCCTGATGGGAGAATGGTGACCTCATCGCCTAATTTAAAAACGCCTCCTGCTACTCTGCCAGAAAAACCACGAAAGTCATGGTGCTCGTCCGAATGCGGGCGAATTACCCATTGTACTGGAAACCTTGCGTCCACATGGTTGCTGTCGGATCCTACATAAACATTTTCAAGGTGGTATAAAAGTGGTGGTCCCTTGTACCATTGCATATTTTCGGACCGATCCACTACATTATCACCTTTGAGGGCACTAATTGGTATAAAGGTTAAATCAGTCACATTTTCAAGGCGTGATGCAAAGTCGGTATATTGTCGAAGGACTTTCTCGTATTCTTTCTCGTCGTAGTCGACAAGGTCCATCTTGTTGATACAGACGGCAACATGCTTGATGCCCAGCAGGTCGGCGATGAAGGTGTGCCTGCGAGTTTGTTCTACTACTCCATTTCGAGCATCTACTAAAATTAAAGCGAGATTCGCAGTGGACGCACCGGTAACCATATTCCTCGTGTACTGGATATGCCCCGGAGTATCAGCAATGATGAATTTTCTTTTCGGCGTGGCAAAGTAACGGTACGCGACATCTATGGTAATGCCCTGCTCTCTTTCGGCACGAAGTCCGTCAGTCAATAGGGCTAAGTTGACATGTTCGTCCCCTCTTTGCTTGCTACTTCTTTCAATTGCTTCGAGTTGATCTTCGAAAATGGCCTTGGTGTCATGAAAAAGTCTTCCGATTAAGGTACTTTTTCCATCATCTACACTTCCAGCTGTGGTGAAGCGGAGGAGATCCATATCAAGATAGTTGTTTTGATCTGTCATTTTAAATAAATTTTAGAATTAGAAGTATCCTTGTTTTTTTCGGTCTTCCATTGCCGCTTCGGATCTTCTGTCATCGGCACGCGATCCTCGTTCAGTGACTCTTGATGCAGCTACTTCCGCAATAACTTCATCAAGATTTGATGCTTTTGATAAAACCGCTCCTGTACAAGTTGCGTCCCCAATCGTCCTGAAGCGAACGATTTCTTGTCTCGGTGATTCATTTTCGCGGGGGGTGACAAAATCCGATACTGCTAACAAACTACCATTCCTGTCCACGACTTCTCTTTCGTGGGTAAAGTATAAGTTAGGCAGTTCGATATTCTCAATTTTTGCATACTGCCAAACATCCATTTCCGTCCAATTACTCAAGGGAAAGATGCGGAAGTTTTCACCCTGAGATTTTCTTCCATTGAATAAGTTCCACAATTCAGGTCTTTGATTCTTTGGATCCCACTGACCAAATGCGTCTCTATGGGAGAAGAATCTTTCCTTGGCTCGTGCTTTCTCCTCATCTCGTCGTCCTCCCCCCAGGCATGCATCCAGGGACTCCTTTTCAATGGTTTCAAGAAGTGTTACTGATTGGAGTGCATTCCGACTTGCATTGGGGCCAGTCTCTTCGACAGCAGTGCCATTATCTATAGAACTCTGCACATGCCCGACAATTAACTGAACGCCAGTTTTCTTCACAAATGAATCGCGAAATGCGATGGTCTCAGGAAAATTATGTCCAGTATCCACATGGACGAAAGGAAAAGGTATTTTTGCTGGGCTAAATGCTTTCGCAGCAAGATGAGCCATTACGATTGAGTCTTTTCCACCTGAGAAAAGAAGCCCTGGGCGTTCAAATTGAGCAGCGGTTTCGCGTAGAATGAAAATTGCCTCCGATTCTAACTGCTCTAAGTGAGTTAAGTTGTAGTTTTGCATAAAATTAGTTTCGAACCTCTTTAATGATTCGATCAAAGAGTTTTTGGGATGACTCCTCTGGTGACTCTAAATCTGTCTCAATAGTAAGCCATGGATTAATGGGCTCTTCAAAAGCAGATGATGAACCAGTAAAGTCCTTAATCTCCCCCGATTGAACTTTTGCGTACAATCCCTTCACGTCTCTGTTCTGGCATATTTCAAAAGGGGCTTTGATATAAATCTCCCGAAATGATTCTTTCCCGATAATACTACGAGCAAATTCCCTAAATTCTTTTTTGGGCGAAATAAAAGATCCAAGCACTACAAGGCCATTCGACAATAGGATCTTAGCGACTTCACTTGCACGCCTTAGGTTCTCTGCTCGATCCTTCTCACTGAAAGCCAAGTCCTTATTTAAGGAACTTCTCAAGTTGTCGCCATCGAGCACAGCCGAATGAATCCCCGCATTATGAAGATCCCGCTCAAGGTTGAGTGCAAGTGTACTCTTGCCCGATCCTGAAAGGCCACAAAACCAAAATACGCACCCTTTCTGACCAAGCATCCCCTCTTTATCACTACGCTGGAGCATGCGATCGTTAATGGGATGAATATTGTCCGGGTTCATGTTGAATATTTAAATAGAAGTGGAATACACTAATGAAACAAACAAGTAAATGCGAGAACATGTCATACACATTCTATTTCGAATTGATGAGCAACGATTTGATGCTCATGGGTAAAATAATATTTACTTTTTGGGAGCCGCACCAGCCAAGTTGAGAGAGATCTCAATTTCATTTGCAACCTTGTCGAGGCTTTGTCCTTTTTGAATATCAAAATCATCTCGTTGAACTACAAATTTAGAGCGAAGTATAAGGAGGTCACCCGGGGTTCGGTTTCTCTTGATCAGTAAATCTTTTAGGTAAGTAATTTTGACCGGTATATCCATCTCAATAGTAATGTGGCGAATTGACATTTTCCCCTTGGCGTCTGCGAGTATGTCATTCTTAACTTTTCTAATATTATGGAGTTTGGAAAGTTGAAATTTGATTTGTTTAAATTTGTTCACTTCAAGCCAGTCATCTCCATGCATGTGTTCTTTTAGGACTGGATTGCCTACATGAAGGCTACTTGACTCGAGATAAATGGTTCCTTTTGTTTTCTCGGGTTTTTTGGGATCAAAGGTTACCTTTCCTGTTATGCTATCTCCCGAGCCATTAATGGACTCCAGTGGAGCATCCATTTGAAAGATGATGTTGTTTACCCCCTTTGGGTCTTTAAAATCAAAATCGATTGGCTTTGCTGTAACTAATGCAGAAGAAATAACGAGGATTGGAATAAGAAATTTTTTCATTAAAACTATCCAATACTTTAATATTAATAGATCAACTTTCTTTTGATTAATTGGGAAAGAAAGAGGGGTTGGCAAAAGACTGGGGCAGTGCCCTATTTAGTCATGCTTGATCAGGCCCGTGGGTGAGACAGTCCATGGACTTGCTTTAATCGTGAGACTGAGACATGAGTATAAACCTGAGTGGTCGAGAGACTGGAGTGTCCCAGTAACTCTTGAACGGCACGTAGGTCCGCACCATTATTAAGTAAGTGAGTAGCGAACGAGTGCCTCATCTTATGTGGTGTCAGATCGATAGGTAATTCGGCAGATTTTAAGTATTTTTTAAGCAGCAATTGAACGGAGCGAATCGATAATCTACTTCCATTCTTATTGATAATGACTGGTGCGCCAGGAGACGAATCCTTCGTGTATTGAATACGGAATTGCTCCAATGTCTTCAGTGGCTTTTGCCCGATTGGGCAGATCCGTTGCTTGTTTCCTTTTCCCACTACTTTGACCGAGCCATCGATTGGGTTTATATCCCCATAATTTATTCCGATCAATTCACTGACTCGAAGTCCTCCCGCATAAAGTAACTCTAAGATCAGAAGGTCGCGAAGTCCATGAAAGCTTATTTTCGTATCGCTTGTTTTTGCGGAAGCAGGTTGTTCCAGTAATTTAAAAACCTGCTTTTCGGAAAGAAATTTAGGTAATTGTTTTTCTGGTTTCGGTAAGGTTAAATTATGGAAAGGATTGATTGTGATCCATTTCCTAATTAGGCAAAATTTAAAAAAAGTTTTAATTCCCGATGCATGATTTCTAATTGTTCTACGAGAATATTTATTTTGGATTTCAATAACATAGGAACGACACTGAATTTTAGTTACCTCATCAGGTCGGATTACTCTGCCCTCACATTGTAGCAACCAGAGGAAGAAACTTTGAATGGCATGCTGGTAATTACGCGTAGTGTAATCAGACAGTCTTCTCTCTAACTTTAAGTGAGCGATGAATTCTTTACATTCTTGAGAGACTGCAATCTTATCCGTTTTGCTTACTTCAACCTTTGCCATGTCTCAATCGCGAGTTCGTAAATTGCAAAAAAGAAAATGGTAATAAAGGTAATCACCGCGATTGTAAGATAGAACCCGAAGCTTGTTTCTGGCTTTCTGGGTTGCTCGGGTCGGTATGCGTCAGATGTATTATCATAGGGTTCTATGGAAACTACATTATGAGTTCTTTCCTCTCTACTCCTTAATGGTTTCCTTTGACTCATAGTAATAATTTGATCTTCCAATCAAAGAAATGCAAGTTTCAACGAAGGATATTATTTTCCAAAAAGAAAAGGCTCAATTTTAGATCTACACCCCTCGAAATCATCTTCGAGTAAATAATGCCCAGAGTTGGGGAATTCGTGGGATTTAATATGGGGTAATCTTTTCTCCCATTCTTTCAGGAATCCAGGATGAAAGCAGAAATCTTTCATTCCCCAGCAGGCCAGTACCGGTGTCTTGTTGTAGGAAGCAAGAGAATCTGAAGTTTCTTTTAATAATGGCAATGTGGGGTGATTCTTTTCATAAGGAATATCTTTAACAAACCGCCAAACTGCTACGCGATTTTCCCAATTATGGTACGGGTACAAAAAGCCTCTCTTGACCGGGCGTGGAAGGGTTTTTTTTACTGCCATTACAGTTGCAGGTGCTGCAAATCCATTGAGTCCTCGAACAAGTAAAGCACCTAAAATCGGCAATCGACATAATAGAATTCGTAAGGGTACATCCCTTGATGGAAATGCCGCGGTGTTCATCAATACAATCTTCTCAATCCTTTCGGGCTGATTTCGAAAAGCCGACAATCCAATCGCTCCACCCCAGTCATGCACAACTAAGCGAATGCGATCGATCTTTAAGTGGTCCAGTAAATCAATGATATTCTGACCATGACTCTCGAGGTTATATTGAAAATCAGGATAAGCCGGCTTATCAGATAAACCGCAACCAATATGATCCGGCACTATGCACCTTCCATGCTCCCTCAGTGCCAGTATTAAACGGCGGTAAAAAAAGGACCACGTCGGGTTGCCATGCAGAAATAGAGTGGGAACGCCTTTGCCCTCCCCTTCATCTAAGTAATGAAGATTAAAACTGCTTTTTGTTTTAAACGAATTCCCCTCGAAAGGGTATTGCTCGGCAAGTGAGGGGTGAATTTTCAAGAGTTGATTGATAGCATGAGGCTGGACAACCCACTTCCGATGCCAAGCAGGACCGCCTTCTCATTTACTCTCTGCGGAGAGTCCTCACATGCCTGCGTATAGGTAAGTGGCAAAGATACAGAACCACAATTCCCCAGCGTTTCAAAAGTGGAGTAATTTTTGGACGAATCAAGTTCAAGTGCATTAAAGAGGGTTTGTGTATGTACTTTTCCAACCTGGTGAGTGGTGATTAACTCAGGGCTCGATGGAGTCCATTTGCTCAGTGCCATAAATTTCGCCCAAGCCCTTTTGGCTACCGAAATTCCAGCATGTAGAAGTTCTTCTGAGTCAGTTTGCATGACAAGTTCGTCCCCTGAGGAGTCGCCTTCACAAAGGTGGTTGTAGGACGTATCAGTCTCACATGAAAATGTCCCGAGTGTGGGACGATCTGAGGAGGTTAATTTTTTATTAACTAATGTCCACGCCACCGCACCCGCACCTATGGTTAAGTTTGCAAAAAAAGGCTTTATCTCCTTACGGTTTAATTCTCCCTGGTTGAGTATTTTAATGGTTCGGTCGACTAATGGCTTCCCGTTTTCTCCGGCTACAATCATCGCTCTATTTATTTGCCCTGACTCAATCATACTGGCAGCCAGTACTACCGCATTGATAAATCCAAGGCAGGCGTTTGAAATATCGAGAATTTGTGTATCTCCACTTAAGTTTAGTAGGTTGTGCACATAAGATGCAGTAGCAGGCTCAAGTCGATCCCGGCAAACGGATGAATGGATAAGAAGATCGATCTCATTGGGTGGCACGCCCTGATCCAGTATTTTCTTCCCCGCTTCTGCCGAGGCTGTCGAGGGGCGATGATTGGATGGCCAGAACCTTCTTTCTTTGATTCCAGTCATTAATTCAAGCCGACCCTTCGGTAGTTTTAGGCGTTCATAAAGCGGGGAAAGTTCATTTTCAATCTCCTTCGAGGAGAAGACTTCCTGTGGTAAAGCGGTCGCCATTGCTTCAATCGCAACTTGTGTGAAAACTTTACTCATCGATTTTCATTGTAGATTCAACCACATCCTTATCAAAGTAATTAAAACCCATACCGGCGTCTATTACTATTCCCTGTCCATTGATTCCCGAAGAACATGGGCTTAACAGAAAAGCGGCCAGGTTCGAAACCTCTTTTGTGGATAATGCTTTTTTTCGAAAGGTTAATTTTTCAGCGTATAAATAATTAACTAAATATCCTGGTATTCCAGCAGATGCACTTGTCTTGAGAGGCCCTGCATTCACCGAGTTAAACCTGACTTGACTGTCTCGGGAGAATGATTTCGCGAGGTATCGGACCGAAGTCTCAAGGGCAGCCTTAATGGGGGCCATGTAACCATAGTTTTCAGCCGTTACCGTTGTAGAGGAGATTCCGATAGTAACGATTGATGCATCTGGGCAGAGAAGTGGTTTACAAACATTTGCCAATTCAATAAGTGAGAAGGAAGATATTTGAGTCGCTTGTAAGTAATCTTTTCGTTTGGTTTTGTGAAAAGGTTGTAAGCCTTCTGAGAAATTAGCAAAGGCAATTGAATGAAGTACACCGCTCAATTTTTCTTCTTGTAAGACCTCTTTTAATGCAGAACCGAGATCAGTGATTTGGTCCTCCTCTTCAAAGTCACAGATTAAAATCGTACTTTCTTTAAGGTATTTTTGCAGTTCATCCTTCCGCTTTTGACTTCGAACGGAATAAATAACCCTTGCGCCTTCAGATTCAAGAAGTTGACTGACTACAAAGGCAATGCTTTTGCGGTTCGCAACGCCAGCAACCAAAAATGTTTTGCCATTAATATCAAGGAAGCTCATAGATTCACTCTTGATTTTTCACAAGTGCGAGTGCGAATGAGATCGTTAATGCAGTTTTTCCTTTATTTTTAATTTCACCAGTTAAATTATAAAACTGTCCGATTTGATCTTTTAATGAAACCGAAATCTCAATTTCATCTCCCGGTAAAACCATTCGCTTAAACCGGGCATCTCGAATTCTGGATAGAACTGGAGTTACATCCTCATCCTTGAGCGATTGGTTCTTCAAGTAGTCCGCAAGGAATATTGCGCCAGTCTGAAATACAGATTCACAAAGTAATACGCCGGGCATAATCGGGTTGCCGGGATAATGACCTTCAAAGAAAGGGAGATCAGCACGGACCGAAAGGGAAGCTGTGGCACCAGTTTCTGTGATGTCTAGAATTTTATCAATAAATAAAAAGGGTGGTCTGTGCGGTATTCTTCTGTGTATTTCTTCCATGAAATCTAATTGTTTTTTACAAAAGTGAGAGATGTTCTTTTAGTCTTGGTGCTTACTGCTCAATTTACTACGCAGAAAACTATCCACTTTGTTCGCAGTAATAACCCCATAATTCATTGTCCCTAGCCAGCCTGACATAATAATTCCGACAGAACCGGCGTGAAATAAGCCCGGGGCATGATCCGGCAACGAAGAAGATACATCCAAACCCTCAAACTTCGTACCAAATGACGCTCCTGATGCATGTTGCGTGTAGTATTGAATGGTTCGCGGAGTAGCGGCCTCGATGTGGTCCACTTTGCCACGGATATCAGGGATGATTTTCTCGAGAGCGACTAGTGATTCCTCGCATAAACGATCTTTTTCTTTCTTGTAGTCCTCTTCGGAGAGATTATTCCAATCCTGCCACTTGGCATTAATCGAAGCCACAATGCTATACATTGGGTCTTTTCTGTTTGGGCGAGTGTCAGGATAATAAACGGAGAATGTTCTGCTAGTTGTATGAAAATCAGTTAATTCCTCAGTGGAGAATGAATTTGCTTCTGAAGTGAAGATCAAATCACCCACCTCAGGAATCGACTGACCCTTCTTGAGACCAATGTAGACTTGGCAAGAAGTAGAGTTAAGCCGTACAGAAGATGCTTCTTTTGCAAAGGAGGCGGGCAGTTTGGAAAGGCCAAGAAGTTTCTCAATGGTATTTTTTAAATTTGCATTTGATAAAACTGCTCCACAGTTAACCTTCTGCCCATTTACTACAACTCCCGAGACATGGTGCTGACCGTCATGTTCTTCAGTTAACAGCGACTCCACGTTACATTGTCTCCTTAAGTCTGCTCCATTTCCCCTTAATTCACTGACCATTTTCTTAATGAGTGAGTCAGTCCCATCTTTAAAGGTGTAAATTCCCTTTCTCATGAAGTTGGTAAACACTATCCCGTACGCAATCGCCGGGTCCTTGAGCGAGGAACCATTGGCATAGGCAATTGGTTCAAGCAGTAGCCTTTTGATATCATCTCTGCCAGGAAAGAATTGTTCGAAAAGGTCGCCAATAGTTCGACCATCCTTTGCAAAATAATCCATTGTGCGTAAATGCTCAAAGAAATCCTCAATCTTACTGCGTGCCACTTGAAATGAATCTTGCAGGATTTGTGTGAAATCTATCCGGTCAAATGTTGTCTTTAGATCATACTGTGGATTTACAAATCGGATGTTTTTTAATTGAACAATTGAATCCGCGATTTCTTTAGTCCAATACCTTCGGCATGACTTGATCATTCCGACGGGAAATCCATGAAGTGAAATATCAAAAATATGTCCCCCTGCTCTCTTGAACCACGTTGCTAAACCTCCGAATTGGTAGTGGTGTTCAAGCAAAAGCACGGAATGCCCTTGCTTGGCAAGAATGTTGGCTCCGGTCAATCCGCCCAAGCCACTCCCCACTACGATAACGTCGTAGTAATCTTTAATATCTCGTAATGAACGGTTGGGCATCAAGATAACCTATTCAATATGATTGCGGGGGACAAGTTCTGAATATTATTAGTCTCGTGATTCTGTCCAACTAGTAAAGAATTCCTCTGGCGTTTGATTTTCCGGGTCACCGGGTGCGACTAATGTTTTTAGTGGTAATTGTTTTAAAATCATAACGTCCTCCTCCGTTAGATTACTTTTTGAAATTACTAGCTTTTTCAATGGTAGAGAAAGAAGTGGTGCAAGTTCGTTCAGTTTCAATCCTGCAATATTTAACTCCACGATCGGGCAATGAGAAATTGGACTGAGTGATGTAACTGGCGATCCAGGTAGATGTAAAATCTCGAGCGGGCAGCTTGCAAGGGGGCTTAAGTCTACAACTTGAGTCGCTCGCATTTCTAGTTTCCTTAACGGGCATGACGAGAGTACTTCCAATGACTGCACAGAGGTTCCGCTAATCACCAACTCTTCTAAGGGGGAATCTGCGAGGCTTGATAAATCTGATATTTCACATTTAAACAGATCGACCTTCTCTAATGGCTTACCTTTTAATGATTCCAGGGATTTTTCATCTACGCGGGTATTAGAGAGATAAATAACCTCGATTTCACACGAATGGAGGAAATCGAGAGATTGAACTACAGTTTTGCGCAGGGAAAGTTCTTTTAATGGATGGTTAGATAATGAATTGAAGTCGGTGGCCGATACTCCATCCAGGTGTAACTTCATCAGGCTAAACTGTTCCAATTGTGAAAATGTCTTTAGTTTGGACTGCGAAAACCTGAGTCCCTTTAGTTGAAAAAAGGAAAGATGTTCCAGTAACGGTTCTCCAGGGTAATCAAAGTCGAATTCAATAATAGGAAGGTGGGCGATGTGAGCAAGAGACGGATGAGTATTGCTCAATAGTTTAATTCCTACCCCTCCGGTTAATAGGTAAACTTCGTTTTCGTATCCCTTTTCCCTCAGTTCTAGACTGCAGGACTTACATATATCCTGAAAGGCAGGATGACTATCCCGTCTTTTATTACCCCCATTTAATTTTGATCCGCCGAACATGGATCATTCAGTATCGTATTTATCAAAATCAATCAATCTTTGCTGATCAATGGCTTTACAGTTGTAAGATGTAATAAAACCATTACCACCATAGTAATGCCCTTATGGATGTACATTACTGGCTGGATTCTTTTATTGATTAATACGCTTTGCCTAATTCGATTGGGGATATTACCAGTTATATTTTTTGCTAAAAACTATGCTCTTTATAACAAAATATTTTGGGTCTCGTTATTTGTATTTCTAGTCTTCACGGGGAGCGAGATAATGCTCTTTAGGATACTATTATCTCTCGGGCTAGAATAAGCCTTCCTACAATCGTTTAATTCTTATATTTCTAAACGAGACCGGGTCATTGTGTCCTGCAAATCCGAAATGACCTTCTTTTAATAAAAGCCCCGGATGCTTGGATTTTCCCATAAAGCTCTCCACTTTTGATAAATCTGCATCCAAGATCAAGCTACCGTTCAATAATACGACTATCTGAGAACCAACCACGGTGACTTCCTGCTTGTTCCATTCCCCCGTTTTATTAAGGAAACCTCGACGGGCTGGTGATATACCATAAGCAGATCCGTGGTATTGCCTGGGGTCGAGCTTTGTGTACTTCTTGTGATTGTTATCGAGTACTTGCAGTTCGCACATTCCACTGGATGATGCATTTCCTTTTCCCGGATAACGGATTGCCAAACCATTGTTTCCGCCTGGGGGAAGTTTAAATTCTAGGCTAACAATAAAATCCTGGTACTTTTCTTTCGTGAAAATAGTCCCGCCTTTTCCCTGCTTACATTGAATTGAACCATCGAGTACCTCGTAATGACTGGTTTCCCCCCTCCAATCATCTAAGTTCTTGCCATTGAATACCGTTTTGAAGTCTTCCTCGTCACAACAACTCGAATTTAATTCTTTTATGAAAATATTTCTCCACATTATTTCCCCGCCATGAGTTTGAAGCTGGATGGGGCCCTTACTGGTAAGTGGTTTTCTATTTTTGATGTTGGTCTTACGATCCCAATAATTAGTGAGCGGTGCACGATGCACTACCAATTTTTCATTTAATCGAACCGAAACAAGATTGCCCGTCATTGATATGTGGAAATGATTCCATTCCCCAAAAGGTTTATCTGCATAAAGCAGAGGGTCTCGTCCCCTTGTCCCAGAAGGACCGTTATTCCACAGTCCCCCCGAACCCTTATCTGCACCAAGTTTCCATTTCCCACCTTCTTTGCTTGTATCCCAAATTTGAACTTGGGGAACTCCACGAAGATAAATCCCACTGTCTGCACCTGCAACTGTCTTGTATTCAAGCATTAATTCGAAATCACCGTAATTTTTCTCGGTAGATAAGAATAAGCCATGACCGTCATTAATTAAAATGCCATTCTTCACTCGCCAATGCTTATGAATGTCTTTTTGACTCGCTTCCCATTTAGCTTTGAACTTTTCCTGCGGGAGAGATAGCCATTTGCTTGGATCTTCTGTCTTGAGCCCCCACCATCCTGTTAAATCTTTACCATTAAAAAGAGAAGTGAAACCCTCTGGTGGAGTTGTCGCAAATGCAACGGTGTTAAAAATAAATAGTAATAGGGTGATTTTCTTCATAATAATTGAAATCTAATAATTTAATACACAGATGAATCTGTTGAAATTACTCAAGTTTAAAACGAGGGTAATCAAAACTTTATGCAAGGTATAGAAGGTCTTTTCGATTTTTAGAACCTCTCGCAGTCAGGTATTTACCAATTTCTTGGTGTATTCCCATTACACCAACTAAAACTAGCATAAATTCTTCTCGGTAAGGTGGAATTTGTTCAATACTGAGAACTTCGTCATTTGATTCCGACCGTTCTCTTTTGTTTGGGTCGAGCTCATCGAAGTATTTAATTGAAGCGAGATTAAGTTGTAAGTAATGAACCTGGGGCTTCGCAACTTTTCCAAACCCCCATCATATAGTTCCATTTCATGATCGAGGTTTTGCATAATCCATGGTGAGGGAGTTTTAACACTCTGAAATACCGATCGATCGTACCTTTTATTGATACGCGACAGTCTGTCCTGCACTTTTTGAAGGGGAAGATAACTTGAAGCTTAAGGACTCGTTTTTATTATGGATGGTGAAAGAAAGCTAAGAGGATATTTGCCTAATTGCCTCATAGGTTGCGATTCCCACTGAAACTGCCAAGTTAAGTGAGCGTAATCCGTCCTGGTATTTTGGAATTGTTACTCGATTATTTCCTGCCCACTGGTGGATTTCCTCGGGTGCACCCTTCCCTTCATTCCCAAATAAGAGACCATCATTTTCCTGAAACTTGGTTTCCCACAGCGTTTTAGTTGCGTGGGTACTAAACAAGTGCAGTCTGGAAGGTCTTTGCTTTGATTTAAGAAAATGTTCCCAGTTTTCGTACTCAAATACTTGAAGCGTTTCCCAGTAGTCCATACCAGCGCGCTTTAAGTTTTTATCATTGATCTGAAACCCCAAAGGGTGAATGAGGTGGAGCCGGCAACCTGCAAAAGCACAAATTCGACCAATACTGCCTGTGTTTTGTGGGATCTCCGGGCAATGTAAAATTATATCAATCACCGTTTAATTGCATTCTTGAGTGCTTGATCTGCCTCTCGTTGTGCAACCTGTTTTTTGAGGTCTTGCCTTTTATCACGTAGGTTTTTTCCGGAACCCACTGCAATTTGGCATTTAATGAGGGCATCCTTAAAATAAAGTTTTAACGGAACAATTGTCTTTCCCGCTGCTTCCACCTCGACGCGCAATCTTTCTAGTTCTTTCCTTTTCAGTAAGAGCTTTCTTGCCTGCTGGGTTGGATGGTTATCTTCGCCACCAAATTCATATTCTGCAATGTGTGCATTAAAAAGAAATAATTCATCTTTAACAAACCTGGCATATGATTCTGTGATTTGTGCCGCTCCCGCTCTTATTGATTTAACCTCTGTTCCGCATAAAACGATGCCCGCTTCGTACTTGTCTTCTAAAATAAATTTATGACGTGCCTTTGTGTTTGATAAAACAGGCAATTCGTTCGAGCTTTTCTTTTTTTTCGACACGGCACAGTTAGATGATCCCCTATTCAGTAAGGGACTGAATTTGAAAGAGCAAACGAATGATTAAGACTCGCTGCTATCCTCTACCCATTCCTGGTAGGAAATCTTTCCTTCGATAATTTCCCGAAGTGCAATATCTTCCGGTTCCAATTTCTCTAATGATTCAACTAATGGTTTGTTACCAAATTTAAGTTGCTTGGATCTGCGAGACACCACATTGATAAGTGCGTTAGGATCGGTGATGATCTTTTGGGCTTCTTTTAAGTATTCGTCTCTCACGGTATTTGTCTATTGGGTCAAAGGTTTTGGAAAAGTGGTATAATGAAATTAATAACAATAATTGCAATGAATTTTTATATTTATGGAAACTAATGTAGGAATCGGTCTTACGACATGCCCAAATATGCGAAATGCAAAAATGATCGTAAGAAGTTTATTGGAAAGCAAAATAGTGAGTTGCGGACAAGTAGATGGACCGATTTTATCACTCTACACTTGGCAGAATGATCTAGTAGAGAGTGAAGAATGGAGAGTTGTCTTAAAATTCAAGATTGAAAATCACCATGATATACTAAAACAAATCAAAATACTACATGAGTACGATGTCCCCCAATGGGTGTACTGGGAATCTTCAAGCTCGAAAGAATATGCACAATGGATCCACGATCCATCGGCATGTTGATCACTCCTCGGGTTTAGTCTTTACTAAAGAGACTACACGGTCTCCCTCTTTCCACTGGCCGCGCTTTCTCAAAAGTTCAACGCGTTCGAACCGCTTTAAGACGTTACGTTTAACTGCTAATCCTCCAGGAGGCTTAAAACTTGGATGTCTGCTCATAAGTTTGGGTAATGTAACAATTAATAGTTATGTAGCAAGAAAAAAGCTTGGGGAAATAGCGTATTAAGCAGGGATTCCGACTGGTTCTGGACCATGACCAAGCTCATCATCTTTTGACTTGGCGTCCGACTTCTCGTCTTCCTTGTTCTTATTCTCCGCATCTTTTCCCTGTTGACTCAGGGGAGCTGATTTTATGATCGGAGAAATGATTTCACCCTTGTCCAAAATTTCGTGAATATGTTTGCCCTCAATTGTTTCATGCTCGAGCAGTGCTGCAGCAGATTTGTGCAAAGCGTCTAAGTTCTCGTTCAAAATCTTCATGGCACGAGTGTATTGAATATCAATTATCTCTTTGATGGCATAATCGATCTTTTGTGCCGTTTCTTCACTGTAATTCTGGGCACGGGAGAGTTCTTTTCCTAAAAATACTTGGTCTTGCTTATCACCATAAGAAATCATACCAAGTTCGCTCATTCCCCAATCACAGACCATACTCCGGGCAATATTGGTTGCCATTCTAATATCACCTGCCGCACCACTCGTTACATCACCAATCTCAATCTCCTCAGCGGCACGACCACCCATCGCACAGCAAACTTGATTCAGTACTCTGCGTTTACTGTGGTTAAGTATGTCTTTTTTAGGAGTAAACATCGTACTTCCTAAAGATTGTCCTCTTGGGATAATGGTAACTTTATGAATGGGAAGTAACCCATCATCTACAACGGCCTGAATTATTGCGTGTCCAGCTTCATGATAGGCAATAATTTTTCGATCCTCGTCATCCATTGCCCGCCTTCTCTCAGTACCAAAAGAAATCTTCTCCCTAGCGTCGTCCAAATCAATTCGTTCCACCATTTTCTTGCGCCTGCGGGCTGCGATTAATGCACCCTCATTGAGTAAGTTTGCCAAATCTGCACCCGAAAAACTTGCAGTTGCACGGGCGAGGGAGTTCAAATCTACATCATCCGAGAGTTTGATTTTTTTGGCATGAACTTTCAGAATGGCTTCCCGTCCCTCTAAGTCAGGTAGATCAATAACTACCTGCCTATCAAATCTTCCAGGTCTGAGTAATGCGTTGTCAAGCACATCGGGTCGATTGGTTGCTGCAATTATAATAACACCTTCGTGTCCGTCAAAACCATCCATTTCCACTAAGAGTGAATTGAGAGTTTGCTCACGTTCATCATTTCCTCCTCCTAATCCTGCTCCCCTTTGTCTGCCAACCGCATCGATTTCGTCAATAAAAATTAGACAAGGTGCACTTTTACGGCCTTGCTCGAACATATCCCTTACTCGTGCCGCACCAACCCCTACAAACATCTCCACGAAATCGGATCCACTTATACTAAAAAAGGGAACATCCGCCTCGCCAGCAACTGCCTTGGCGAGTAAAGTCTTACCAGTACCGGGAGGACCAACCATGAGTACACCCTTGGGAATCTTGCCCCCAATTTTACGAAATCGCTTGGGGTCCTTTAAAAAGTCAACAATTTCAGACACCTCCTCCTTGGCCTCATCACAACCGGCCACATTATCAAACACGATCTTCTCGTTCTCTTTTGTAAGTAGCTTGGCCTTGCTTTTCCCGAAGTTCAGTGCTCCCTTTCCTGCCATCCTTAACTGCCTGACAAATAGGAAATACAATAAACCAATGATGAGGAGAAATGGGAGTAGGCTGAAAAGCAAATCAGTCCAAATTGTAGTCGATGGATTTTCGCGAAGTTTGCCACCTAAAAGATTTCTCAATTCCTTGTATTCAGACTCCGTGACTCTGCCCTTAACGTAAAATGGGAGAAGTTGGTATTCATCTTCGTTACTAGTCGCCAAATAAGCTGGGTTTTTGAAGTTACCCTGAATGGCATACCATTCTTCGCCACCTTTGGGGTCACTTTCAATTACCGCCTTATCTATGTTGCCATCCCGTGCTTCAAGCATTAAGTCATTGATAGAAGTAATGTTGCTATGAGAAGGGGTGACACCCGGGGACTGAGCCATAGCGAGTCCAATTACCGCAGCTAAAATGGCAAGCCAGATTAGTAATACCTTGGGGTGAAAGTTCTTTGGTTTATCCTCTCCGTCCTTATTTGATTTGTTTTCCACAAGGAATCATAATGATGCAGATTCCCTGTAAGTCAAACGGATTACCTGAGTCACAGTGCCATTAATAGCGTAATTCTTTGCTGGCGGAGAACCAGGGATCCAAACAATTTGATCCGTCCGATCTACCACTATTGGAGTGCGGTTCTTTTGCTCCTCAGGCCAATTGCGATCGATCATCCAATCCTTGACCTTCTTGCTCCCTGGAGCACCTAACGGAGTGAATCGATCACCAATACGTCGATTCCTTAGAAACAATTCAATGGGAGTGACTTCACTGCAAATATATGCATTTTTTAATTGATCCACCTCTCCTGATAGAATCGATTTGCGAGTCTCCGAATCTAAATTAATTACTTCCGCACAGAGAAAGTAATGGCCCGGCAAGAAAATTTTCAAATTGAAAGGAATATTGATGGTTCCCCATTCAACGCTTTTACTCAAAACCGGTTGCTTCATGATTACATTGCCCTTTTTGACAAGAGTGAAGGAACTGGAGATGGTTATTTTGAAATCTTCCTTGCTCTTGAGGGAGTCAAGGATTTCGTCTAGATGATATTGATGAACCGCGGGGAGTTTCATACTCTCTGTGAACCAAAGCGTAATTACCTTTCTGAGTAACCCGCGAGGATATTGTTCCAACTTTGTGCAGATTAAATGATCAGAATCCAGTGATTGATGGAGGGCATCCTGTGCTAATTCTTCTAATGCATCTGCCTGCTCCTCCAGTAGGTCTCGCGTTCGCCCTACTCCCTTAAGCAAATCTCGGTCCGAGTCATTTTTCCATTGAGCCAATGTATTTTTACGAATTCGATTTCTTAGGTAATAATCATCCGCATTAGTTGAATCTTCCCTCCAATGAATTTTTGACTTTTGAAGAGATTGACGAATGAAGTCACGAGAAATTGAAAGTAAAGGCCTTACCAAATAAAATCCTCCTAATTCCTGGACCGGTTTGGGTGCAGAAATTCCATCCACCCCTACTCCACGGGCAATTCTCCATAAGAATGTCTCTGCAATATCATCCAGGTTATGCCCCTGAATTAAAAGTGTGGCAGATTTTTCTTTCATTGCATCCCGATAAAACGCTCTCCTTTGTTCGCGTAGTGTACCTTCGTCAATCTTGTCGATTTTTTCTGCCAGTCCAATTACGACCTCAATATTTAACACTCTCGCTACTTCCTTCACAAAGAGAGCGTCATCCTTAGACTCTTTTCCCCGTAAATTGTGATTAAAATGAGCAACCACTAGTTTATTTTGTCTCCCGAGGAAGGATGCATACACCAAGAGAAGTGCCATTAAGGAATCAGCCCCTCCAGAGCATGCAATCACCCAGGTTTTATCGGTGTTGGCAGAGAGTAAATCGATTGCCTGTGGATGCCAGTCAGAATCTGGGATTATCTCAAGTACCTCCTTTGCTATTTGAGATAGGTTGGCGGGCACCTGAAGCAAACCACTCATGTGATTAAGGAGTACCGATATATTGCGCGGGGAACCAGCGTTGAAGACATTCGGGTACCTTTACTTGACCATTTGCCTGTAAGTTATTCTCCAAAATTGCGGCAAGAACTCGAGGGATTGCAAGGGCTGATCCATTCAATGTATGCACAGGGCTTGGCTTTACTCCCTCCTCTCGATAGCGAATATTTGCCCGCCGTGCCTGGAAATCAGTAAAATTACTACAACTTGATACCTCTAACCACCTTTTTTGACCAGCGGACCAAACATCAAGATCGAATTGCTTGGCATGAGGGAAACCAATATCACCCGAACAAATAAGTAATACGCGGTATGGAAGACCCAGCTTTTGTAGCAGGCCCTCGGCGTCCAATCGCAACGAGTCTAATTCGGCAAAGCTATCATCCGGATGTACCCATTTTACCAGTTCAACCTTGTCGAATTGATGCAAGCGGTTTAATCCACGAACATCCTTCCCCCAACTCCCCGCCTCCCTTCGAAAGCATGGAGTGTAAGCACATCTCTTAATGGGCAAGTTCTCACTTGGTATAATTTCGTCACGGAAAAAATTGGTTACCGGAACCTCGGCCGTTGGGATGAGGTAAAGTTCTTCATTTTGATCGAAGTACATCTGCCCTTCCTTGTCGGGTAATTGCCCAGTCGCGGTGGCGCTTTGTGAATTCACCACGATTGGAGAATGAATCTCTTCGTATCCATTACTTGAAGCTTCATCTAAAAAGAAATTAATGAGAGCACGCACCAACTTCGACATGTCACCTAAATAAAAGGGAAAACCCGCACCTGCAACCTTTACCCCGCGTGGAAAATCTATCATTTGATCAAACCATGGAATATCAAAGTGCGGCAGAGCGTTGGGGTACTCACCCTCCGTATCTCCCCAGGTGGAAACTACCTTGTTCTCCGCCTCTCCCTTCCCGTCCGGAACAGATGAATGCGGGATATTGGGGATTGTCATGAAGACTTCCTGGAATTTGGCATCTGCTTCTTTCGCCAGTCCCTCTAAAACTTTTACCTGAGAGGCCAATGACTTCATCTCCTTTACTTTTTCGATAAATTCAGGAGAACCCTTTGGTAATTGTGACATCTCTACATTCGCACTCTTTTGCCCTGCCCTTGCCTTTTCAGCTAATGAAATCGCCTCTCTTCGCTTTTGGTCAAGTTCAACTGCAAGATCCAGTTCGCAACTAAATTTCTTGCGCCCAATGGACTGCGTGAGTTCTGCTAAGTGATTCCGGAAGTAAGTTAGGTCGATCATTGTTTAGGATTATGATAGATAAATAATAATGAATTTAATTTATATAAGGGATCTACTTTGGTTGCTAGATTAATAAAAGTAAATTATGCAACTTGAGTATAAAATGTTTTTTGCACAAAAGATAACTTCAAACACTAGGTAGTATTTTATATATTTTGAAAAGTAACGATAACACAGATAATGAACTTCCTAAAGTTGCAGTCATTCGATTGTCAGCGTTGGGTGATGTCGTTTTGTGTGCATCTATGGTTTTGCACCTTGTGAGAAGCAAAAAGTTCAAAATTTCCTGGATTACGACTAGTCAGTCTATGCAATTATTGGGAGATATTGAAGGGGTTGAGTTCATAATTGTCCCGAAACCGAAGAATTTAAAAAGTTTTATGGAATGTCGCAGAATTCTAAGAAGTTACACATTTGACTACCTTTTATTAGCACAGGCCAGTTTTTCAGCTCATTTTGTGAGCATGCATGTGAAAGCAAAGAGGAGGATTGGTTTTGATCAATCTAGGTCTAAGGATTTCCATGGTTTTTTTATCAACGAGAGTATTAAAAATAAGGAGGAGCATTTCGTAGAAGCCTATTACAGTTTTGCTTCAATGCTTGGATTGCAAAAACCTTTAGAAATCAACTGGAATGGATTATTTCAATCAGATAGAAATGAGGAATTAAGCAGAATAGTGCTTCCTGTCAAAAATCGAATCATGGCGATTAACCCATCCGCGAGTAAAACTGAAAGGAACTGGAAAGTTAATTCTTATGTGAAAATAATCGATTATGCTCAGGATAAAGGAATCGGAGTTGTGATAACCGGAGGGGATGAACAAAATGAGCTTAATCTAAATGAGCAAATTTGCGACCGGTGCAAGGAATCTCCACTAAATTTGACTGGAAAAATTAAACTCAGAGTACTGCCCTACTTGCTTAAAGAAATTGATTTCCTTTTGGCACCAGACACTGGAAGCATTCACATTGCACGCGCAGTTGGCACAACCGTTATTGGTCTTTATGCAGTAGCAAATCCTCGACTCACTGGTCCTTACAATGCGAATGAATTCTCGATTAATAAGTTTGATTTGGCGTCGAAGGAATTGTCCAGTTCAAGGCAAGTGAATTTCCACACTAGAGTTCATAACCCCAGTGCGATGAGTTTAATCAAAGAGGAAGAAGTAATCGCGAAAATTGATTTGCTATTAGAATCTCTTTCATTGTCAGAGAGTCAGTAAAATGATTGCTAAAAATTTCATTATCTCGATCGGCTTTCTGCTTTCAAAACTTTCTTACAAAACACTTGAGGCAATTATTCAGGTACTAGCTAGGATTTATTTTCTAATCCCCCAAAAGCGCAAAAGACTTTTATTATCAAATCTCACTCATGCTTTCCCGCAATGGTCTGAGCATAAAATTAAAGATACCGCTAAAAAGTCTCTCAACTACTTGTTTGAAATGGGCTTTTTCTCTCTCATTTACCCCCATCTTTCATGCCAACAAAGAAGAAGTACTCTAATGTACTCGAAAAAGGAGGAAGAGGAAATTAGCGATTTAAGTATGAGTGGTAAACCCACGCTTATCCTGCTCCCTCACCTTTCTTTATTTGAGACTATTGCTACATCTCCTGCATTTCGGCCTTCTGGTAGCAAAAACCTTGGAGCGATCTATCGACCCAATTCAAATCCATCGATTGATAAATGGATAAACAAATCAAGAATAGACCTTGGTTTAAAGACTTTCTCTCGCAAAAAAGGCCTTATTCAAGCGAAGAAACACCTAAGAGATGGGAATTGGCTAATTTTACTTTTCGACCAAAATGCTGGTCTTGGTGGAGATTTATCACTTTTCTTGAATCGTATTTGTTCAGTCAGCCCGCTACCAGATATTGTACTAAAGGGAATACCCGCAAATGTTGTGCTTGCTACTCCGTTCCGATCATCCTTTTTTCGGGCTGAATTAAAATTACATAATCTTGGCGGAGTTCGATCTACTTCCATATCAAAAGTAGTTCATCAAAAACTGGAAACTATAATAAAAGATGATCCTGACGGTCTGCCCGAGTGGTTATGGTCACACGGAAAATGGAAAACCCAGGACAACCCTCATCAAATATTCCATCTTCACTCTAAAAGAAGTAGCCTAGCAAGTGAAGATCAAATCCCGAGGAAGACCAAGATCTGGATCAGGATGCCAAATTGGTTGGGCGATATTGTAATGGCTTTACCACTGATTCGTGCAGTTGAAAGGGGAAGACCCGATGCAGAAATTACTCTTCTCTGCCAACCGCATTATCAATCATTGCTTGAGTATCTAAAGATTGGCCAAAGAGTCATTGCTTTACCTCCCAAGGGGATTGGGTATTTTTTCTTTTTCTGGAAACTACGACGCCAGTATCCAGATGTTCATTTTCTTTTCACCAATTCACTACGAGGTGACCTAGAGGCATATCTGTGCGGTGCCCCCTTAAGGTTAGGAGGGAGCACTAAGAAAAAACGAAAATTACTCAGTCACCAAGCACTAATATCAAAAGAATTTGATAAAAAGCATCAGACTGAATTGTGGGAAGAGTACTTAAAATTCTTTGGCTTGAAAGAATCCATTGACTTTACGCCTTTCAATATTTCAAGTTCAAAGCCTAATATCAGTCATAAGGTTATATGCTTAGCACCTGGTTCCTCCAATACACCCGAGAAGAGATGGCCTATTGCGAATTGGGTACAGCTACTCACATCCTTAATTGAAAAACTACCGGACTATGAATTCAGGCTAATTGGTACATCAAATGATGCAGAGATTTGTAGTGCAATCCTCAATAGAGCTGATTCTCCAAATGTTTATGATTATTCTGGTAGAACTAATTTAATTGAGCTTTGCGATATATTTCAAAATTCTAGCGTCTTACTATGCAACGACTCTGGGGCAATGCACTTAGGCAATAGTTTGGCCATCCCGATCGTAGCAATTTTCGGTCCCACAGATGCTACTATAACAGGTCCAGTTTTTATAAGCCCCAAAGTGCTTTTAGAGAATTCACAAGATGAAAGTACCGCAATTTACAATCTCGCATTAAAATCTACATTGGACTTAATTAAGCATTAACCTTAACCTACTTTCAAATCATAAGAATGTAATGAACATACAGGTAAATATGGAACGAATAAGTACTGAGCAAATCCTTACATCAACTTAAGCGTGAAGGGTTTATTTTTACGCACCCTCGAGACCTGTTG
>ENA-OQVM01002029-OQVM01002029.1-marine-metagenome-genome-assembly--contig:-NODE-2029-length-24803-cov-8.118984_pt1 | contig 24803 bp, 34 predicted proteins | sample MGYA00237776_ERZ505498 | MGnify/ENA primary metagenome ERZ505498 (study PRJEB26159, sample SAMN06265151) | marine metagenome | isolation source: Helgoland LTER site | place: Germany:Helgoland, sampling...
CTCAGCTGCTGCATTAATTGTTAGTGGAAAAACTCCACCCCTAGCTTTTGATTTTGTGAATAGTTATTATAGAAATAATGGAAATGATAGTACATTTGCTAATAGTATAAACCATTCTCGTGCAAGTAGTGCTACAATGACAAATAGCTCTGGTAATATAGTATCAGTGGGAATTGGTGTTCCTAGGCTAGGCCACCACGTCTACAATGGCTCTGCTTGGGTTAACGAAGGCATCCTCCATGAGAGTGAAGCTAGGACTAATCTGATGACTAACTCTGGTGATTTAGCTAATTCTGACTGGACTTCTCCACGTCTTACAGTAGGCGCAGTAACTGCGGGTTCACCTTTCGGTGCTTATCGGTCGATAACCCCTGTTGCTCACGGAACGGTCAAGGCTAATGCGTATCAAGTCGGCAAGTCTATTACATCAGGTGCAACCTACGTTGGTTGGGCTTTAGTTAAGTATTCTGCTGGCTCTGGCTGGTTCGCACTTAATTTGTACGACACATCTAAGTCCGACGAACGTGCTTGGTTTGACTTACAGAATGGTGTAGTTGGAGCCAAGGATGCTCTTATCATAGACCACGGAATAGTAGACTATGGTGATGGCTGGTGGTTATGCTGGGCTTCAGCTAATGCAGCTTCTGGCTCTGGTGGTCTAGTTGTAACGGTGACTAATGGCAACAGTGTTGTAACCAGCAGTACCTCAGATACTATCCTAATCGCTGGTTCACAATTTGAACAAGGAGCAACCCCATCAAGCTACATCCCAACATCGGGTTCAGCAGTAACAAGGGCGGCTGAGACACTAACAGTCCCTGCGGCTAACTTGCCTTATAGTTCTACTAATGTGTCTATCCAGATGGACGGTAGGATGACTTATGCTGATGATGGTGCTACTGCATTCTTCTATCGTTGGCTATTAAGTCCAACTAACTACGCTCAAACCGTTTTGCAGACAACTGGAAGTTATGAGGGGCGTATACGTTTTTCACAAAGAGAAACAACCAGTGGGTATGATGAGGTCGTTACTAGTAATTCTTACTTTACCCCTGACATTAACGTACCATTCAACATTTCTTCTCGTCACGGTTCTACGTTCCTAAACGGGGCAGAGGGTGGTACAGCTCTTACAGCCGACACAACCGTTACAGCTTTACCTGACTTGTCCTCTAGTGACTTACTCCTTGCAAACACCTTCATGGGTACAATCGGCAAGTTCAGAGTGTGGGATGAAGACTTAACAGACACAGGTATTGCGGAGGCTTCAACATGATAGAGGAATCAGGAATAAAGATTGACTATTATCTTAAGTTAGCTAATGAAGCATCAATGGCTACAGTCTTGTCAGCTTTCTATAATGAAGACAGTGAGTTTGTGCCAAACACATCTGACTATAGCATCGACATTGTAGGTACTCTACACGAGCCTACAGGCAACACCCTGACAGATGATGACGGCATGGAGTATCCTGAGATGCAAGCTATGACAGGCTGGCATGTGAACATTAGATTAGTAGGTGATGCAGTTAGAGAAACTGTAGAAACATTAGACACATCTTATGGTGTGACACCTGATGCTCCACAAAGAGTATGGCTGTAACTAAAGGATTTATAAATGACAACTTGGTCAAGACTTATATATCAACACGATCCTTTAGCTATAGCTCAGGGAGATGTTAACTATTATTCGTCAGTGCAGAAATTCGGTGCTAATTTCGATATAGGTATTAACTCTGACCCAGAAAGTGTCTGGAGTGTTGGAGGTCTTTATCCTTGGTCTGCTCTAGACACTGCGGAGACTTTGTATATTATATCAACAGACAATACTGATACAGATACTGTTCTCCTTGAGGGACTCGATGAGAATTACCTCCCTATAACTGAGTCTATTCAGATGAGTGGTACTACAGCAGTTACTACAGTTAAGCAGTTCAAGCGTATTTATCGTATAGAATACAATCACGGCACTGTTAACTCAGGTGTTGTTACAGCTAGGACCACAAGTGCTACAGGTACTATAGTAGCTCAGGTTGATGCTGAATTAGCTCAGACCCTAATGGCTGTTTATACAGTACCTGCTGGGTTCACCGCTTATCTACTTAATCTTGACTTCTCTACAAACAAAGGTAAGGACGCTCAGTGTAGGTTGTACGCAAGAGAGTTTGGTAGGTCTTTTAGGATTAGACACTTAACTGAGGTGTACGAGAATAATTATAGATATGATTTCACTATACCGCTACACTTTCCTGAGAAAACTGACATAGACATGATTGCCTATCAAGTTGAAAGTGCTGGCACACGAGTATCATGCAACTTTGATTTAATTTTAGTAGATAATGCGAGGCCAAACCATTGAGTATTTTAAAAGGACAATACGCAACAGACGTATTTACAACTGAAGCTGAAGCTAGAATTAGGTCTATGGATCTAGGTTTAGATGGAGCAACTCACGTATACGACTACCAAGGTCAAGCTGTTTACATGCCAGCGGCCTCACACGAGGCTTACATGGCTTATATGGGGGGTAAAGTCCCAGAAGATGCTGAACAGCCCTCAGTGGACCGCATAGAGGCTCTCAGAGCCATTGTAGCTGAAGTAATGAAGACAGAGTTTGCTAAGGCTGACTATCAAGGAGAGAAAGTCACTCTAAACAAGCCTAGACGCATCAAAGGGGGCAACAAGAAGTTTGAAGTCTTTGTACAGTCTGGTGGTAAGGTTAAGAGAGTTACATTTGGAGATCCTAATATGGAGATCCGAAGAGATGACCCTAAAGCAAGAGCCAATTTCCGCTCTAGGCACTCTTGCGATACAAAGAAAGATAAAACAACGGCTGGCTATTGGTCATGTCGTATGTGGGAAGCTAATACATCGGTGAGTGATATGACTAAAGCAAATATTGAAGGTAAGATCCTTAAGACTGACGACGAACAACGATTAGTCTATGGTTGGGCTTCAGTAGTAACCGAAAAGGGTGAAGCTGTAGTAGACCGACAAGGTGATGTAATAGAGGCTGACACTCTTGTGAAAGCTGTTAATGAATTTATGGAGCATGTGCGAGTCGGCAAGGCTATGCACACAGGGGATCAAGTAGGTGTCGTTGTACACTCACTCCCGATCACTAAAGAAATTGGTGATTCTCTAGGTATCCAGTCTGACCGTGAAGGATGGGTTGTCGCTTACAAAGTATTCGATGATGATGTCTGGGCAATGGTGAAGTCTGGTGAACTCGCCGCGTTCTCTATAGGTGGACGTGCTATTAAGGAGGAAATCTAACTTGCCTAATCTCCTAAAAAACTTGCACCTTGAAGAACTATCCCTAGTGGACCGTCCAGCCAATGCTCAGGCAATGGTTAGTCTATTCAAGCGTGACAATTCCTTTGAAGGTATAAACAAAATGAATGAAGAAATGGAAACTAAAGTAGCCGCTTACATGGAGGACAAAGGTTGTGGTCGTGCAGACGCAATGAAAGCCCTTGGATACAACATGGATAAAGCTGAAGAAGTTGCAGAAGAAGTTGAAGTTGCTGAGAAGGCAGAAGAGGTTAACCCTCTAGAAGCTGAAGTAGAAGCACTTAAAGCTGAAAATGAAACACTTCGTAAAGGTCTTATCGACAACGGATACGTAATAACTGCTGAGGCAATCGAAAAGAAAGCTGAAGTAGAAATGATGGACATAGAGGGTGAGATGGTAGTTAAATCTGACATTCCAGCTCCAGTCCTTAAAGCACTTGAAGCGGCGGCTCTAGAAAAAGCTGACGTTGCTCTAACTAAGAGTGCTGAAGAAGCTCTACCACACTTTGACCTAGCTGTTGCTAAGTCTTTAGTAGAGAAGTTCGCAGAAGAAGAAAAAATCATGGAAGCATTGAAGGCGTGTGACGCATCTATCGGAGCATCTATGGAAGAATTTGGTAAGTCCGATGTAGACGGTGAGTTTGCCTCATCTTCAGACAAACTAGATAGTCTTGTAAAGTCCTACATGGACGACAACCAACTAAAGAAAAGTGAATACGCCAAGGCTTACGCTGTTGTAGCTAAGACTGACGAAGGTAAGTCACTTATTAACAAAACCTACAAAGGGGAATAATCATGGCGGTAATGCAGTCTCGTGACAACCGTACTTTCATCGCTGGAGAAGATTTATCTTCAGCACAATTCAAATTCGTAACTCTTGAGTCAGATGGTCAAGTAGACCTAGCTGATTCTGCTGGCGAAAACGCTATCGGTGTTTGCATCGTAGGCGGAACTGCTGGCAACGCTGTAACTGTAACCGTTTCTGGTTCAGTAATGGTAACTGCTGGTGGCACTATTGCCGCTGGAGCCGCAGTACAAACAGACGCCGCTGGCGATGCTTTAACAGCCGCAACTGGTGACGTTATCTTAGGCTATGCCCGTGAAGCTGGTGTAGATGGACAAATCATCGAAATAGAAATGATCCAAGGTGGCAACTTAGCGGCCTAAATCAGCATTTTAAAGGAATAACATAATGCCATTATTAACTCCCTCTTCAGTACATATAGATCAGCCGTTATCTAACTTAACGCTTGCTTATGTACAAGAACAATCAACTTTTATTGCTGACAAAGTATTCCCAACAGTGGGCGTACAAAGACAGTCTGATAAATACTACATTTATGACCGTGCGAATATGAATCGCTCTGGTGATGTTAAGAAATTAGCACCACGTACAGAAGTGAACCGTATTGGTATGGCAATCTCTAACTCTTCATACTTCGCAGACGTATATGGTCTAGGTATGGACTTCGACGAGCAAACACTTGCTAACGAAGATGCAATGTTAGAAATTCGTTCTGCTGGTGCAGAAACACTTACTAACCGTCTCTTAATCCATCGTGAAAAAGCATTTGCAGATACATTCTTCAAAACTGGCGTTTGGACAACAGAAGTAGCTGGTGCGGCAAGTGGTGCTGGAACTCCAGTCTACTGGAACGACTACACAAACTCAACACCTATCTCAGATGTAACTGCTGGCGCACGCGGTATGCAGTTAGTTTCTGGAGGCTTCAAGCCAAACACAATGGTTGTTGGTAAAGAAGTTCGTGACATCTTGGTTAACCACCCTGACATCCTTGCACGTTTGAATGGTGGTTCTACTATCAACAACCCTGCATTGATCACAGACGGTAAGTTAGCTGAAATCTTCGGAATGGAAAACTTCCTAGTGATGGAAGCTGTAGAAAATACAGCGGCTGAAGGCTTAGCAGAATCATCTGCTTTCATCGGCGGTAAAAATGCTTTACTAGTACACACACCACGCTCTTCAGGTCTTATGACACCTGCGGCTGGTTTGACATTCGCTTGGAACAATATCCCAAGTGTAAACAACTTAGGTGTTACTGTTGAATCATACTCTGACGATGCTCTTAAGCGTCAGCAAGTTGCAGAGCATATCCAAGTTAAAATGGCATACGACATGAAAGTTGTTGGTGCTGACTTGGGTTACTTCTTTAACGCTATCGTTCAGTAAGAACTAAAACATATAAAATACTGGTGAACCCTGAGCTTAATCGCTTGGGGTTGCACCCAAATAATAAAAGAACATAACAGTATCCTTATAACGGAGTAGTCCTATGCACCCATCATATTTGGGATGGCAGGTAGATTGGCCTGTCTTTATAAAAATGCCTATTAGCGCAGACAATCGAGATTGGAAACGTGGAGATCATTTTAACTGGTTAGAGCGAGGTTTGCATCAAGATAAAGTTGCAATACTATACGCCTCTGGTTATTTGTACCACAATGAAGAATTAGTAGTTCAAACAAAAGTTGGAGATAGACTATCAGAGTTCTCTGGTAAGCAACTCGAATTACTTGTTAACTTACTTAACAACGAAGTTAAAGATAGAACCTCTAGTACAACAGAGTTTAACACTAAGAAGTGCAAGAAGTCAAAGATAGATGATAAGCAACGAGGTCTTATTCGTCGGTTCTTAAATAACAATCGTTGGATTACAGAAGATTATTATAAAATAAGAGATAACATTCTCGGAGAATAAATAAAGGGGACGACTGAATGGCTTGGTCTTACGATCCAACGGATCTAAATACAACTACGGCTTCTGGTCGTCTCAACACAGTACGACTATTGGTAGGTGATACTGATACAACTGATCAACAAGTACAAGATGAAGAAGTTACTTTCTCTCTAACTGAGAGTGGTAATAATGTCTATTACGCTGGAGCTTGGTCTGCCAGAGCTATAGCATCTAAATACTCTAGAAAAGTTAACACAGAGCTTAGTGGAGCCTTAAAAGCTGACTACTCTGACTTAGCTAAACACTACTACTCTCTAGCAGACAACCTAGAGTACCAAGGTAAAACTTCAGGTGCTTCGGTAGGGGTACTAGCTGGTGGTATTACTAAGAGTAAAGTAGAAGCTGTAAGGCAAGACACTAACCGCATTGAAGGCTCTTTCAGAAGAGATAGATTTAAGAACCCACCAAGTTACCAATCACCTGAATACGAATAGAAGGAGTAACATATGTCTTTTAGAGCATTTGACTTACTCAAGCTAGTTGAAGATTTTGGTGAAACACTTACACTACGTAAAATTACTACGGACGGTAGCTATAATACAACTACAGGTTCTATAGAAAACTCAGCTACGACTGACTATAGCTTTACTGGTTACTTCTATGATTACTCTAGTGCTAACCCTGAGGAAGTTATTAGAGGTGTACGTAAGTGTGTAGTACCTTATCTTGGTTCAGGTATAGACCCTTTTCCTGACGACTTAATTATAGGTAATGGTGATACAGTTAAAGTAACTAGGGCAGTATCTATATTTTCTAATGGTATCGCTATGTGTTACATATGTGATGTACAGGAGTAAGATATGAAAGAAGTATTAGGCTTAAAGAAAACTATGTCCAATCTATACGGAGAAATAGATGAAGCTATAGAGTTAGGTGTAAAATATGCCTTAGAGGATATAGCTGTGTTTACTATAGACTTATCTACTCCTACAGTAGATACTGGTGCTTATATAACATCCTTTTCCTACGGTGTTGGTGCAGGTAGACCTAGAGGTAAGTCTTCTGAAGGTAGACCTAAAGAACAAGACAAAGTATCTATGGCAACAGAAGGTCTTAACAATCTACTAAACGACATAAATAGTATACAAGACTTTAACAGGAAAGATAGTATAATTCTTAGAAATGGATCACCTCACGCTATAGATGTAGAAGAGGGTGGACCTAACTGGAGGCTAACACAACCTTATAAGATATTTGAGACAGTAAGGAATAAATATGGCTAGTATACATAATGATATAAGAGCCGCACTTGAGACACACATCTCAACAACGGCTAACCTACCCACCATTGCTTACGAGAACGTAGTATTTGAGCCTACAACAGGCACTAGCTTTATTAGGGTAATGTACCTGCCTACAGTGACTAGACCTGCTGTAAGAGGCTTAAATCCTCAACTCAGGTATCAAGGTGTATTTGCTGTTACAGTATTTACTCCAGAGGGTAATGGACCTTCAACCGCAGACGACTACGTTAACAAAGTTATAAACGCATTTCAAGCTACTACTGACATATCGTTTACTAACGCACAATCACAAACAATAAAAGTATCAATCGACTACGCTGAACGGCGACAAGGTTTGATTGACAGCCCTTGGTACTATGTTCCGATTAATATCGGATGGTACATTTATAAATAACTAGGAGAATACACTATGGCCTTTGCACAAGGATCACGCTCCAGCTTGTCTTACAAAGCCGAAACTACTTTCGGTACGACACCTGCTGGCTCATTTACTAACCTTCCATTCAGCACACACTCACTAAACTTAACTAAAGACCGTGTAGCTGGTAACGACATCCAAGCTGACCGTATGCCTCGTGTAGATCGCCACGGCAACAGACAAGTAGGTGGAGACATTGTTGTAGACTTAAGAGATGCTGACTACGACGACTTCTTACAGTCAGCTATGCTTAATACTTTTTCAACTGATGTTCTTAAGGTAGGTACAACACCTCAGTTCTTCTCTATAGAAGATTACGCCGCAGATATTGACCAAGCTAGACTATTCACGGGTTGCTCAGTTTCCACTATGGGTATTTCTCTTGCACCTAACCAGATGGTAGCTACTACTTTCGGTATGGTAGGTAAAGATATGACTATAGGTGCTACTGAGAAGACACAGACAGCCGCTTCAGGAGCCGCACCATTTGATGCTTATTCAGGTGACATTGGTATTGGTAACGTAGGTGGAGCATCTAATGTAGCTATCGTAACTGCACTAGACTTCACACTGACTAATTCCTTCGCACCCACCTTCGTAATCGGAGATGATAGCGCACCCTCATTAGAGTATGGTAGAGCAGAAGTTGAAGGAACACTAACAGCTTACTTTGAGGATGCGGCATTAATCAATCGTTTCCTTAACGAAACAGAGACAGAGATTGAAGTATCAGTTAACGATCCTACAGGTGCTAACGCTTACACATTCCAGTTCCCTAAAGTTAAAATAAACAGTGCTGATGTTGGTGTAGACGGACCTACAAGCCGAATGGTTAGTATGTCTTTCGTTGCTCTATTTGACTCAACTGAAGCAACTAACTTGAAGATCACACGACCTTCATAACGTAATACCTTAGCTAAGGTTAGTGAGGGCTTCTGAGTCGGGTCGGAAGTCCTCACACTTAACATAATTCACCCGATACTATTTCCCCGAAAGGAACTCGACATGGATTTAATGGATCTAAAACCTACAAGTAACACTGTAGAAGTAAAGCTAAAGCACCCTAACACTGGTGTTGTACTTAAGAATGATGATAAGACAGATATGACTATTGTTGTATATGCTACTCACTCTAAAGAGTACAAAGAGTTAATGCACGAACAAACAAACAAACGTCTTAAGGACATGCAGTCTAATAAGAAGACAGACATAACTGCTCAAGAGATGGAAAAGGCTACACTTGATATGTTATCTAAGATAACTTCTGAGTGGAACATAACCTACAACAAAGAGCAACCTAAGTTGTCTATTACTAAGGCTAAGGATCTTTACGACGAAGTATTTTGGATTAAGGATCAGATTGAGGAGGCACTTGCGGACTCTCTGGATTTTACGAAAGCCTAACTAATCAGTTGTGTGATTGGGCTGAACACCAGTTTAAGCTCAACAAACCTGATAAGGATGGCACTACAGAACGAGAACATTTAGAACAAGTAGAAAGGCAGATTGGACATAGACCTGAAGCACTGGAACCCCCGACACATTTTCCATCTTTATTGTCGTATGTCTGGTCTGCCTTTATTGCATTAAGTAATAGTAGATCTATGGGTTTCTCTGGACCTAACCCGATAACTTATAATGAAATTAAAGCGTGGAAAGAGCTAACAGATACACCTATTAATTATAGAGATATAGTTGCAATAAAGCGTGTTGATTTAGTTTATATAGGAGTAGCGAATGGCTAACGATGTAGGTCAAATTCAACTAACAATTTCAGTTGATGATAGAGGCACAGTAGCCGCTATAGATAGAACTAAGAAACTTGAGGCTAGTATTAAGAAACTGGCTAGTGCAAGAGCTAGTCAAGCTATTACTGAGAAGCAATACAAAAAAGGTCTTGTAGAAATAAATAGGCAAATGCGTAATTCTAATATGTCGTATCAAAAAGCTGGACCAATCATAAAAAAATATGCTAGAGCTCAATTAAACGCGGCTAAGACTACTAATACATTATCTACTTCTACTGCTATACTAAACAGAAACGTAGGTAATACTAGAAACAGAATGAATGGCGCGAACATGGCTATTCAGCAGATGGGTTATCAGTTTGGTGACTTCGCAGTTCAGGTTCAGGGTGGAACAAGTGCTTTTGTTGCATTTAGCCAACAGGGTTCTCAGTTAGCAGGTATCTTACCTATGATTGCTGGTCCTCTTGGGTTAAGTATGAAAGCCGCTGTAGGTTTGTCAGCCGCACTTGGTATTATGATACCTATTGGTTCTGCTGTAGGTAGAATGTTTGTGGAGATGAGCGGTAATTCTAAATCCGCGAAAGATAAAATTGAAGAGTTAATAGAGGCTCTTAATAGTCTTGAATCACTTACCTTTAATAGTAGCTTATCTGGCGTACAAGCTATAGAAGACAAATGGTCAAACACTTTAAAATTAGTTAGAGAATATTATGCTACTATAGCAGAGGGAAATAAGACTGCTTTATTTGAGAGTGCTGGATTATTAGTTAAAGACTTAGATGCTGTAGCTGGCACAATACAATCCTTAGAACGTGAAAAAGCAAATCAAGGTGGCTTTGCAGACGCATCAAGCGTGGAGTTATTAAAAGAATTAAACGAAGATTACACTAAGCTAAAAAGAACAAAAGAGATACTGGTTGGATTAGACACTAGCAGTAATAAAAACTTAACTGATAGTTTCAGAGTTATAGTAGACTCTCTAACAACAGAGGGTTTACTTACAAAAGAGTTAACTACTCAACTAGCCTTATTTGCTGAACAAGCTAATATATCAAGTGTTATCAATAAAGAAAAACAAAACGCTCAAGATAAGCAAGTAGATGCACTTCAACACTTCTATAAGTTCCAAGAGGAGGAAGAAGCAAAAGCTCTAGAGAGTAAAAAAAGAGTAGCTAAGATTGTTAAAGATCTTAAAGACAAAGAGTATGCTGATATGAAAAATAGGGGCGGTGGTCGAGGTATTGCTTCCCCCAGTAAAACAGATGTAGCTCTTATGGGTATGGGTGGCGTAAAAGCTGACGTACAAGAGTTAGCAAAAGCTCAGAAGCTACTTGATAAAATAAATAAAGACTTAGATAGATCAGCTCAGATACAGTCTAAGAAAAACCAACTCTCTGAAATAGAATTAAGATATGGCAAAGAGTCAACTACTTATAAGTATACCCAGAAAGAACTTAGCGATCTAGAGTTCCAGATTGCTCAGGATATACTGAAAGAGAAGTTAACAGCTCAAGGTGTAGATCAAAATGCAATAATCCTAGCTATGGCTTTAAATGCTCAAGAGCATGAGTTACTAGAGAGAAGAAAGAAACTATCTCAAATATCTTATGGTATTATGGAAGGTAGTGATGCCGCTCAGAGACTAGGTAAGTATGGTGGAAGAGGTACTACATCTGATAGAGATCCTACTATGGGTGGAGTTTCTATATACGATGATCCTAAGAAGACAAAAGCACAAGAAGACGCTGATGCTCTAGCAGAATATATAGAACAACTACAACATGAGAAGATGGTAGAGGGAGAACTTGTAGGACTCTTTGGTAGTGAAAGAGATATTAAGCAAAAGATACTAGATGTACAAAAAGAGTATGATGGTATAATAACTCCTTCTCAAGTTAAGCAAATAGAAAACACTCTTAAACTTACAGATGCTGAAACTAAACGTCACGAAGCTCTAGAGAAAGCTAAACAAGAGCAAGAGGCTTTAGGTGCTTCTATAGAGGCTTCTATGGAAAAAGCATTTATGTCTATGGTTGATGGTACAGCTTCTGTTAAGGATGCCTTTAAATCTATGGCTAGAGAAATAATTGCAGAGTTGTACAAAGTTCTTGTAGTTAAAAAGGCTGTTGCCGCTATCTCTGGAGCATTAGGTTTCGCTGATGGGGGTGTAATATCTAGTGGCTCTCAAGTACAAGCATACGCTGATGGTGGAGTAGTTGGAAGCCCTACTACATTCGCTATGTCTGGTGGTAAAACTGGACTAATGGGAGAAGCTGGACCTGAAGCTATCATGCCACTTAAACGTGGAGCTAACGGTAAGCTAGGAGTACAGATGGAAGGTGGCGGTGCTACTACTGTCGTACAGAACTTTAACTTCTCTGCTAATGGAGACGACAGCGTTAAGAGAATAATAGCTCAAGCCGCACCTAAGATTGCTCAGATGACTAAATCTGAGATGTTAAATGATCGTCGTAGAGGCGGTACAATGAAAGCTACCTTCGGTTAGACTTATAAGGAATATAACACATGGCACTAACCTACCCACTAGCTACACCAACTACAATAGGTATTGAGAGTATTGAGCTTAGAGCTGTTAACTCTGTAGCTGTCTCTCAGTCTCCTTTTACATACAAGCAACAGATTATTTCCCACGGTGGTCAGAAGTGGGAGGCATCAGTTAATATTCCCTCGGTACACAGAGATAAGGCCGCTGAGTGGAAAGCTATGTTAGTAGGACTTAAAGGTCAATATGGTACTTTCTTACTAGGAGACCCTGACTATGCTACCCCACAAGGTACAGTAAGTGCTTGTGTATTGACTGGTACTGCTGGACAAGATGAGGCTACTGTTGTTATGACTGGAACTCTTAAAGCTGGTGACTACATACAACTAGGGTCTGCTACAACCTCTAGACTGCATCAAGTACTACAAGATCAAGATGGTGATGGTACAATACAAATATGGCCTTCACTAAGGTCTACTTACACTGGTGCTACTGTAACATTTAATTCCCCTAAAGGGGTCTTTAGACTAGCAACAAACATGACTTCGTGGTCTATCAATAACGCATCAATATACGGTATCTCTTTTGAGGCTGTAGAAGCTGTCACATAAAGGAATAAGAACTTGGCTGATAAGAAAATAACAGAACTACCTAATATTACTGGTGCTGACTTAGCTAATGCAGATGAGTTTGCTGTCGTTGACATTACTGCCAGTCAAACAAAAGCTATTACCTTTGGTGAACTTAAGACAGCAGTAGGTACTGACTTCGTAAGTAAATCTGGTAGCACTATGACTGGGTCTTTAGTTCTTAATGCAGACCCAACAGCATCCTTACAAGCCGCTAGTAAACAGTATGTAGACACAATAGCCGCCGCTGGATTACACTACCACGATCCTTGTAGAGTTGAGAGTAGCAGTAATCTTACAGTCACTTACAATAATGGTACTGCTGGAGTAGGGGCTACCCTAACAAACAACTCAACTCAAGTAGCTTTAGCATTGGATGGAGTTACTTTATCTTCTAGTAATCGTGTTCTAGTTAAAGGTCAAACAGCACAAGCTCAGAATGGTGTATATACAGTTACTAATACTGGTTCAGGTAGCACTAACTGGGTTCTAACAAGAGCTACAGATGCAGACAGCTACGGACCATCTGATCCTGATTCCTTTGGTCAAGGTGATGCTTTCTTCGTTGAGGAAGGTAATACAGGAGCTGGTAATCTTGATGTAATGAATACTGTAGGTGTTATAACTTTTGGTACAACAGCTATTGTGTTTGTTAATGTGTCAGCTTCCGCTGTATACTCAGCAGGTACAGGGGTAACTCTAACTGGTACACAGTTTTCTATAGGACAAGCTGTTGCTACAGGTGATAGTCCTACGTTCGCTGGCATAGACATTGACAACATCAACATTGACGGCACTACGATTGCCCTAAGCTCTGGCGACCTAACACTAGACGTTGCAGGAGACATTATTTTTGATGCAGATGGTGGAGACTTTAGGTTCAAGGATGCAGGAACGCAACAATTCTTAATTGACCTTGATACCTTTCCAAACTCTGTAATTCTTCGCGCCAATACTGCTGACGGAGACATGATTTTTCAAGGTAATGATGGTGGCTCTATTATAACTGCCCTCAACCTTGATATGTCTGATGCTGGTACTGCTACATTTAATAACGATATAAAACTACCAGATAATGGTAAAGCCATCTTCGGTGCTGGGTCTGATTTGCAGATTTACCATGATGGTTTTAATAGTTATATAGATGATGCTGGCCAAGGTGTTCTTGCAATTCGTTCTAATAGTGTTAGGATTCAGAAGTACACTGGTGAAGAAATGGTTCAGGCAAACGCTGACGGCGACGTAATTCTATTTCATAACAACGCATCCAAACTCGCCACAACAGCAACAGGCATTACCGTAACAGGATCTATAGTAGCTGACAACATAGGCGGTGGTTCTCTTGCTCCTGTGTCACCATCAGGTACTTCTGCTGTAAACTTTACATCTATACCTGCTGGTGTACGTCAAGTTACAGTAATGCTTGAGCAATTAAGCCTGAATAATAATGACGATTTACTTATACAACTAGGTGATTCAGGTGGTATAGAAACTTCAGGTTATATATCTAGGTGTGTTTGGAGTGGTGGCCTTGAGTCTACATTAGGTATGGTTATTGATTCCAACGCACAAACCAAATGGACAGGTGCTATGACATTTACAAGAGTTCATACAACCAATAGATTTGTACAAACACATACTGTAGTAGATCCTGATCAGAATGAACAACGAGTAGGTGCAGGTTCTAAAACATTAAGTGGTGAACTAACCCAACTTAGAGTAGTACCAACAGGCTCTAATACTTTTGACAATGGTTCTGTCAGTATTGCATGGTCTTATTAAATAATAAAAGGTAACTTAAAATGTCAAGAGATTTAATACCCGATACTATACAAAGTATCTCACAAGATGTTGTTAGACCCTTCTTCGCTGTAGAGCTAAAGTTTGATGGAGAGAACACACTAAGAATGTGGACTGGTCAAGGAACTCTTATATTAGCAGATGGAACTGAGTGGGTAGGAGCAGGAGACTTACTTAACATATCCACAATAGAAGAAACATCTGAGATGGCTGTTAAGGGTGCTACTGTAACTTTAAACGGCATACCTAGTAATGTCATTTCACTAGCTCTTGGTCAACCATATCAAGGTCGTGTATGTAATATATACTTTGGTACATTTACAGTTTCTGATGGAAGTTTACTACAAGAAGACAGCTCTTACATACTACTAGAAGACGGATCTAAAATTATCTTACAGGGTAGCTCAAACCAATTTAATGAGATATTCTCAGGTTACATGGACCAAATGAATATACAAGAAGAAGCTGAAACTTCCTCTGTAGAGCTTACAGTAGAGAATAAGTTAGTTGATCTTGAGAGAGCTAGAGTAGCTAGATTTACATCTGGTTATCAGAAGTCTCTTTACGAGAACGATCAAGGGTTTGACTTTGTAGAGAGTATGCAAGATAAGCAAGTGTCTTGGGGACGTAAGAGTGGTAATTAAGTATCAGCAAGAAGTTTTAAGTCTTGCTCAAGATGAAGTAGCACCACTAGCTATACTAGAGTGGAGTGAATCTGGTCATCCTACAATAGAATTAGATATAGACTGGGAATCATACTTTATATTAGAACAACAAGGCAAACTAAAGTTCTTTACTGTTAGAAAAGAAGGGCTACTGATTGGTTACTTTCTAGTTGTAGTAGTAGCCCCCTTAACAACTAAAGGAGATCTTATGGGTTGTTATGACGCAGTATATGTACACAAAGACTACAGAAAATCTACAGTTGGTAAACGCCTGTTTAAGTTTGTAGAGATGTGTTTGAAAGAGGATGGTATCACTAGAGTTATGGCCTCATCTTCTAAGAAGAACCCTATTGGAAACTTCCTTACACGCATGGGATACCATGAAGTAGAAACTAAATACGAGAAGGAGTTATAATATGCCAACAGGAATTCTTGTAGGTGCGGCGATTAGTACAGCTACAGTTGGGCTTACTACAGGTGCAGTGTTTATAGGTGGTCATTTTGCAACTCACTTCTTAGTTACTGCGGCTATGGGTGCGGCTTTACAGGCTCTTGCACCTAAACCTACTGCATCAGGAGCTAATAGAGGTTATGACACTAATTCTATCGGACCTGCTCAAGACCATCAGATTATATATGGTAAGATGAAAGTTGGTGGGGCTATAGTATTTGATGAAGCTACAGGTAACAATAATAAATTCTTACATAGAGTAATTGCTGTAGCTGGACACGAGGTAGAGTCTTTTGATGGCTTCTATCTTAATGACGATCTAATTTCTGCAACAGTTGGTGGATACTTAGTTAGTGAAAACTATAGTAAAGAAGCTAGGAATTTTCCAGAGTCTACTTTTCAGTCAGGTAGATATTACTCAACTTTACCTGAAGGGGTTGGTACTGAGTTCCCAACGTATGAAGAACTACAGGTTTTTTTATTGGGTGGTGGCATATACCCTGCTTTAGCCGCTCTTGCATCAATGAGAGAGAGACTAGTTAGGATTAATACTCACAACGGTTCTACAGATCAGTTAGCAGATGCTGACCTAGTTGAAGAATCTACTGAGTGGGGTAACGAGTACAGACTACGTGGTGTAGCATATATGTATGTTAGACTTAAGTTTAATGCGGATGCTTTCCCTAATGGTATACCTGTTATAACTGCTTTAGTAAAAGGTAAGAAGTTATACGACCCTCGTACTAGTACTACAGTTTGGTCAGATAACCCTGCTCTCTGCTTAAGAGACTACCTTACAAGTAAGTATGGTCTAGAAGAAAACATAGTTAATATAGACGACACACTTGTTATTAGTTCAGCTAATATCTGTGACCAAACTAATACTATTGCTGGTACAACTAGGTATACTTGTAACGGATCGTTTACCACTGCATCTACACCTTATGATATGATGAGTGAGTTACTTAAGTCTATGGGTGGATCTTTGTGGTATGCTCAAGGTAAGTGGCGTATGAAGTCTGCTTACTGGACTGATACAGTAATGGATCTAAACGAAGACGATTTAAGGTCTGGTATATCTGTTTCTACTAGACACTCTAGAAGAGATAACTTTAATGTTATTAAAGGTACGTTTAGAGGTGAAGAAAGTAACTGGCAAGTAACAGATTACCCACAAGTAACTAGCCCTGCATATCTAGTCGCTGATGGAGGTCAAGAATCTGTAGCGGATGTAGATCTTTCTTTTACTGACAACTATATAGAAGCTAGAAGACTTGGTTTAATTTCCTTGGAGCGTAATAGACAACAGCTTACAGTTAATGCTAGTTTTGGTCTTAGGACTTTAGCCTTACAGGTTGGTGACAACGTAAGAATATCTAACGAAAGGTTTGGTTGGACTCTTACAGAAGAAGGTGACAATAGAAAAGAGTTTGAAGTTGTTAGCTGGTCGTTTGGTCTTACAGACGGTTTAGATTTACAAACACAAATGACACTACGTGAGACTGCTGAGTCTGTATTTGATGAAGTAGATGACGGTGTAAAATACGAGAGAGACAACACTTCACTACTATCTCCCTTCTTAGTTCCTTCGGTAGGCTTGTCAGCAGTTGTTAGAACTCAAGTTATACGGGAGAAGCTAACTAATATTATTACCCTTACTGTAACTTCTGGTGCTAGTGAGAGAATAGATTATGTAGAGTGTGAGTTTAAGTTATCCTCTGCCGATACAGATAGCTGGATTACTCTAGGAACTGGTCAGATTGGTGACTTTGAAGCTGTAGATCTTGAAGATGGTAACTACGATTTTAGAGGTAGAGCTATCAACACTTTTGGAGTTAAAGGAGAGTGGGAGTATTTATTTAGTATAAATGCCTCTGGACTATTAGCTCCTCCATCAGATGTAACTGGTCTTGTAGCTGAAGTTAATGGTTCTGTTATTACTCTTGATTGGGAAGCTATACCAGATCTTGATTTATCATACTATAGAATAAGATACTCTACTGAATTTGCAGGGGCTACTTGGGCTAACTCTCTAACTTACGTAGATAAAGTGCCTAGACCAGCTTCTAGTGTATCGGTTCCAGCTAGAGCAGGTACATACTTAGTTAAAGCCTATGATAAATCTGGTATAGGATCTGTTAACCACACCTCTGTAATTGTACCACTAGCTAATATAGCACCTCTAAGCCAGTCAACAACACTGACAGATAGCCCTTCTTTTACAGGCTCTAAAACTAATACAGAGGTTGTTAGTAACAGTTTAAGGTTAGATGATTATGTAACCTCCCCTTCTGAAGGTGAATACTTATTTAGTAATCATATAGAGACACACAATGGACAAGTTAACAGGAGCAGAGTATATGTAAGTGCTACAACAGTAAGACATGACGATACTGCTGGGTTATTTGATGACCAGCCTGATTTGTTTGATGATGGTGTTGGTTTCTTCGATGACCTTGGTGGTAATAGTCAGTTTGCTGATACTAATATAATAACTTTAGTCTCAACAACACAAGATGATCCAGCTGGAACTCCTACTTGGTCTTCTTATACAGCAATTAAAGTAGCAGACCTTAGTGCAAGAGCATTTAGGTTTAAAGTTAAACTTACATCTTCAAGCAATAATATAACCCCGTCTGTTACTTCGCTGACAGCTTATGTAGAGGAATACTAATAATGTCACAGAACGATTTAAGTATCGCTAATCAAACCTTCCCTAGTTTTAGGTCAGATTTAAATAATGCACTACAAGCATTAGGTAGTTTAAGTAGCGGTAGTTCTGCTCCTACTACTACTTACGCTAATATGCTTTGGTATGATACCTCAGCTAATATATTAAAAGTTAGATCTGAAGCAGATGATGCTTGGATTAATATGGGTTATTTAGACCAGTCTACTAACTTGTTTAAAATATTAGATGATACTATAGTAACAAATACATCTGGTGTTCAAACAGGGTTGCTAGGAACTCAGGCTACTAACGTATGGCAGACTGGAACAGGTACTACAGAGAGTTTAGTTTCACCAGCTAAACTTAAAGCGGCTACACAAGGTACATCTAGTTTAAGTGAGAGTGGATATCAAACATTTCCATCAGGTTTGTACATGCAGTGGGGGAGAGTTACAGGTGTAAACGCGGCACAGAATAAGACAGTGACTTTACCTATTGCTTTTCCTAATAACTTTTGGGTTGTTAATGCTACACCTATGGATAACAGGGCATCAGGGGACTTTGAAGTTGACTATTATTCTGTAGCTTGTCTTCCAGTAAACTTAAGTACTTTTACAATAATCAACGAAGGTACTTCCTCTGGTAATAATCAAACTATGATGTACCAAGCTATAGGAAACTAGATAATGGAGATAACTGATCTATGGAGTAGTGTCTTAACACTAGGCGTTGGTTTTATTGGTTTTATACTACGTGGTTACGTGGTTGAAATGCAAAGGCTACAGATCTTATTAAATCGTACTAGAGAAGAGTATGTTACAAAAGTTGAATCTACTCAGGTTCTCAGTCAGATAATGGGTAAGTTTGACAGGATAGAACAAAAGATAGATAGACTTGTGGAGAGAAAATGAAACCCCTACTTATACTACTTACCCTACTAATCAGTAGCCCTGCATTTGCTGATGACGACATAATCAAGTCAGAGAGTACAGTAATATCGGACGGAAAGATGGACACAACCATCAACAGTCCACCACCCTCTGCAATTTCCCCACAAATTAGCGCAAGTAACAGTGACTTATGTACTGTAGGTGTTGCTGGTGCAGTACAAACACAGATACTTGGTATTTCTGCTGGTCGTACTGTAAGAGATATGAACTGTGAGAAGTTAAAGAACGCTAAGACTATGTACGATATGGGAATGAAAGTAGCCGCAGTATCTATTATGTGTCAGGACGAAAGGGTGTTTGATGCGATGCTTAACGCTGGAACTCCCTGTCCTAAGGATGGGTTGGTGGGAGATAAGGCTAGGCTTGCTTGGGAGATGGAAGCTGTAGAAGAAGAGATCGAAAGAGATCAAAACAATGTAATCAAAAGGATGTTCGATGAGAATGGTGAAACAAAGATTGGGTTGGGTGTTATTCTTAGTAGCCTTGCCTTCCTATTGTTACTCTGAGCCATACTACTACGGAGCTACAGGTAATGCGGCATCTACATCATTAAGTTGGGGTATGCCTTCTGTGTTACCTGATGTTGCAGGTTTAGACATTAATGGGTTACTATACAGGTATACTACAGTAAAGAACCCTGAAGATGCTATGAAGGTTCATATTGGCAACCACAATGCTACTGGTGATGGCTACACGTTTAGAGAGACAGACGACTGGTCAGGTGTTCCTAGTAATACTATAGTTAAGTCTTTTGCATTGTCTAATATTCCTTCAGCTAATTGGGGTACTGGTTTTATTGAAGTTGAGGGTGAAGGTACTGTAGAAGATGCTAGTGTTATATATAGTTACAGAGTTGACAGGTGTTACGATCCACAGTCTGATCCATCATGTGCAGGATACATTAAACCTATACCTGATATACCCGAAGTAGAAATATATGATGCTTTAGAAGATGAGTCTGTACTTAATGCTATAGACGATGACACAGAGTTTAAGTATGATAAAGATGGTAATCGTATAGACGATGATGAAGAGGAAGAGGATAACACACGTATTGAGATGGGTCTAACAGCTTCAGCTAATGCGTTAACTCTATTTAAGACACAAGGTCAAGATACTATTATCATGGCAATAAACCAACAGACTAATATCAATATGTATTACAACGCAAAGATCAATGGTGGTACACTTAGTGATGCCGCAGGTTTAAAAGATAGTACAATACCTGATAACAAGAAAGCCTTACGTAATAATTTAGCACAACAAATACTGCATGAGCAAATGATAGACATGCAATATAATAAATGAGGATTACAATGAAATATTCAATAGCAATACTTTCACTCTTAGCATTACCAGCATACGCTGATGTAGATATTACAGGTAATGTAGAAGCTAAGTGTGTCATTCAAACAACAAAGAGTGGTGTGTATGGCAATCCAATAGCCAGCAAGTTAAGTACTACCCCTGCTGATGGTGGTGTTCTACCAGTAATCAGATTTGATGTAGCATTAGCTAACTACTACACAGCTAACATTACACATCCAACATCCTTTAGTTCTTCTCCAGCCTTAACTGATACAGTAGCATGGACAGGTAGTACTAGTGTTACACAAACAAGTGATGCAGGTATGTCAGGCTACGATGCCGCTAAGGTTGTATACGACAACACTACAGTCTTTGATTTAACGGTTGCAGGTTCTACATGGTTCTCTACAGCTTCTAGTGCTACTTATGCCGCATCAAAACCTTTCGTCGGAGGGGTCTATACCGCAGTGGTACAGGCTAGTTGTATTGCTAAGTAGGTTAACATTACTTTTTCTACTTTGGGCATTTTCCACTACAGGGCATGAGATGACACCAGCTTACCCAGTTGTTAAACCATCTCATGTTACTGGTGTAGTTAAGGTTGATATGTCTCTGTTTAATTCAAGAGAAGAGATCAAGTATTATGAGATAGGTGTGTACGACTTAAACTGGAAGAGCATACCTTTCTCTGCAACATACAGAATTATTAAAGTAGGATATAAAACCCGTAAGAATTTCAGCGTATACATTCGTAAGTCCGATATGGATGAAGCTACCTATGTATGCACAACCTCTAAAGTTAAAAGGCAACTCGAATCAAAAACCTTAGTATCTTCTAGGATTTGTTCTCGACTTGATGGTATGCCAGCATGAGATTAACAGCACTTCTATGTATTTTATCTAGCTCTGCTTTTGCGGAGAGTAGTTCACTCGCTTTGTCGTTACCTAGTCCACCAATGAATTATCAATCAGATAGTTTCTCTGCAAACAATTTACGTTGTAGTAATGCTGTAGGTGGTGGTATAAACCTTGAGTATGGTGTAACTGGTGTACTGTCTAGCTTCGACACTGCAAATAGAGATAAAGACATAGGTGTGTATGCACGTATAGTTATACCTTTAGATAGACCTAAATCTCGTATAAACTGTAATGACTTGTACCAAGTAGAACTTGCTCAACGTAGGTTAGAGATACAGAAGCTAAGAGATGAATTGGATGCGCTAAAGAACTTACAATCTGACAACAACATGGACTTTGAAAACTAATGGTAGATCTCACAGAATTTGATAACCTTGCAGATAAACAGATTAAAGCTGGTAATGTTAAGATGTCTTTTGCATCTGTGTTAGCAATCATAACCTTTATTTCCACTGTGGTTGCTGGATTGTATGGTGGGTTTGTTATGTATCAAAAGATTGAGGAAGTTGCTGGACTAGACTTAAGTGCTTATCAACAACAGATGGATGTAATGGATGCTAAGGTATCTGGTATATCTGATAAGGTTGAAGAAAGCGTAGAATACACTAGAGATATTAAGAATGGACTTAAAGATGATCTGTTACGCATAGAACAACAGACAGATAGAGTAGAAGACATGGTACGTGACAATGAAGACAAGGTACGTAAGATGATTGATGATGCTGAAGTTCGCTTTGAGAACCAGAGAGAACGTGTAAGAGTGTCACAGAGTGGTTCTATGAAAGAGTTAGAAACTAAACTAATGGATAAACTGCAAAGGGCGTTAGATAACCCTCTCGCTGACTAGGAGATTAGAATGAGTGAATTTGAAAAAGCAGACTTAGATGGTAATGGTTCAGTAGATAAGTCTGAATGGGATGCTTTACTATTAGACGACAAAAGGATGCAGATAGAGGATGAAAACTCTAAGAGAGATCAACAACGTAAGATGGTTTGGTTCTCGTTAGCAGGTCTATTACTCTATCCTGTTATGATTATTATATGTAACTTACTAGGACAAGAAGTTGCGGCAAACAACCTAACTGCTATTGCTCCTACATACTGTATCGCAGTTGTTGGTATCGTTACTGCCTTCTTTGGTTTTACTAATATTAAGAAGAAGGATGACTACTGATGTTAGGATTAAACTTAATAGGTCAAGTAGCTAATTTAGCTGGTACTATGATCGAAGGTAAGACTGCTGTAAAGAAAGCAGAAGCTGAGACTAAGATGAAGATCGCTACAGGTGAAATAGACTGGGACATAGCCGCTATGAAGGCTACAGAGAATAGTTGGAAGGATGAGTGGATTACACTTTTGTTCAGTATTCCTCTAATACTAGCTTTTTGTGGGGACTGGGGTAATCAGATAGTGCAAGCAGGTTTCACTGCACTAGAGATTATGCCTGACTGGTATCAGTATTCCCTCGGTGGTATTGTAAGTGCTAGTATTGGTATGCGTGGTGTAAGTAAATACTTTGGGAAGAAATAAACATGAAGAACAACTTTGATAAATGCCTACATATGTTATTGGAACACGAAGGGGGCTACGTAAATAATAAACACGACAAAGGTGGTATGACTAATTTAGGTGTCACTAAGAGAGTATACGACGAATGGATTGGTAGAGAGTCTACTGAACAAGAGATGAGAGACTTAACTCCAGATGATGTAGCTCCTATTTACAAGAAGAACTACTGGGATCGAGTTAAAGGGGATTACGTTCCTTCTGGGGTCGATTGGTGCCTTTATGATTGGTGTGTAAATTCTGGTTCGAAGAGACCTGCTAAAGCTGTACAACGTGCAGTAGGAGCGACACCTGATGGTGTTATAGGTAAACAGACTGTAGGTCTTATAATGGAGAAAGATCCTAAGTTTATAATAGACTATGTATACACAGTAAGACAAGCCTTCTATGAAGGACTAGATGACTACAAACACTTTGGTAGAGGGTGGAGCAGAAGAAACACTGAGACACTTCACCAAGCTATGAAAATGGTAGAAGAGTAAATATAAAAAAGCCGTAGGTATCCACTCAAGGACGCCTACGGCTTTTTTGATTCTGTACTTGTTGTGTGAACCTATTAATTCCCTCGCAGGTAGGTTAGCCTATCTAAAGCTCTAACCTCTGTCACACCACGCTTAATTTCCATCTGAGGGGCTATTTAACACCCACTGCATCCATAGTAATTGCTAGACCTTCATACAACATCTTTATGTCTTGATTTAGCTTAGATATTGCCCAGACTAAGTACACCGACAAAGCTAAGTTACCTATAAGTATTCCCTCGTTTATTGTCATTTGCTCTCCATTAACTTAATAAGTCTAGCTCCATACCATTCAGATTTCTTTAGATCTTCTACACCATTCTTATATCTCCATCTATGTAAGTACTTAGCTATATTCCCTCGTAGGTATCCTATGTATTCTTCTTCAGTTAAGAAGTCTTCTATGTAGTCTATACATTCTATCTTACCAGATCCATAGTGAAAGGGATTGTTAACTATATCGTGTTTATTACTCTTAGCCATTTTTGCTTAGGTACTCCTGTAGTTCTGTATAGCCCCCAAGGTGAGTGCCATCTGGTTTAAATATTTGTGGTACTGTTGTATACCCTGACTTACGCATTAAAGTCAATAGCCATTTACTACTTGATGATTGAACATTGTATGTTGTTACCTGACTACCTGCAATGCCCCGTAGTAATTGTAACGAGGCATCACAGAAGTTGCATTGGTTTCTAGTTATTACTATCCACATTAAGTTAAATCAACAATCTCACAACTGTCTCCAGAACAAGCTAATGTCTGGCTACCTGCGGTATTGTCTTCTTGTTCATACTCGGATAACTTACTCCAGTCAATAGCTTTAGGCATCTTATCTAAAAGTATATGATAGTCAGTAGCTAGACAGTCTTGATAAGGTGCTTGCTGATACGTATGCTCATTGAATGGTAAGAACGACACACCTGACATTTCATCAAAGTGTCTATACACAAATGCTCCTACCTCGAACCATTCATCTTTCTTAACATTAATAGTCACACTAGGCTTATGCTCACACCAGCTACGCTGATAAGCTAACCACATCTCTAGTTGTTCTATAGCAGACATATCAGCAGTAACTACTGCACCTTCAGGAGCTTTCATAGGGAAGCTAAACACAGTAGTCTGTTCTGGCTTCATTACGTCAGGCTCATTAGGTATACCTTGATCCATCATAAACTGTGTTAACGGGTCTTTGTTGTCTCCACGTACAGTGCGAATATAATAGGCTGAGTGGCGAGCATGAATCCCACTGCTAGAGTTAACCAGTTGACTGACAGTGCCGCTTGGTTTAACACAGCTGATAGCAGTACTGACAGGGATGTCAAGGCGTTTAGCCCAAGTAGCATTAGTATCGAC